>Ga0316198_10000021_pt1 | contig 58637 bp, 54 predicted proteins | sample OudBieAanoxic_MG_FD_204935 | JGI IMG/M metagenome (GOLD analysis project Ga0316198, IMG submission 204935) | Coastal sediment microbial communities from Oude Bieten Haven, Netherlands - site A anoxic | ecosystem: Environmental > Aquatic > Marine > Coastal > Sediment | place: Netherlands... | reverse complement strand
CGGCCCGAACCCACCACCAACGTCGGGACCCTCATTCCATTCGAGCCCCAGCCACGAAAGAGCGGCGAGAATCTGCTGCTCGCTGGCGGAGGTGCTGCGTTGGCGGTCGGTGTCCTCGATGCGAAGCACGAAGCTGCCGCCGGTCTGACGAGCTAGAGCGTAGTTGAAGAGCGCCACATAAGCGGTGCCAACATGCGGATCACCGGTCGGGCTGGGTGCAATACGGGTCCTTACCGCTGTCGCCATGCTGGTCTCCAGGAATGCTCCGACGGGTCAGGATGAATCGAAAAAAACTATGGCGGAGAGGGCGGGATTCGAACCCGCGGTCCAGGTTGCCCCAGACAACTGCTTAGCAGGCAGCCCTGTTCAACCACTCCAGCACCTCTCCGCACCGGGAGAGGTATTGTACGTGGCAGCCCGATGACTGTAAAGTAGGCGATCGCGGAGGGATGGCCGAGTGGTCGAAGGCGCCGGTCTTGAAAACCGGTGAGGTTCACGCCTCCGTGGGTTCGAATCCCACTCCCTCCGCCAGCAATTCCATCAGCCATCGTCGGACGATGGCTGATGGAATTGCTGTTATGGAGAGGCAGTTTTCCGGCGACGGAGCAGTCATTGCGCGCCGAGGCGGCAAACACATCCTCTCGCTGTGAGCGATAGTATCCCCGACATACGATCTCCGAAAGGCACGACTGGTTTCACTGGGGTTCGGGAACATGCGAATCCTCAGCAGCGATTCCGCCCGCCAGCGTCCGACGACGGCGGGTGGAATCGCTAGTAGCCACCAAGACTCCCCTTGATCTCTGGCAGAGCACCAACTCCCTTGAGGCCGATCACGACCAGGATCTCGCGGGTCGGAAAGGCGCCGATGCGGGTATCTCGATACTGGGCCGAGATATTCCAGCAACTGCCCTGATAGTTGATCTGATAGCGCTGGTCGCCGATCGAATCGCTCACGATGTCATAGGCGATCTGGAACGAGGCATCGAGCGGAAAACCGGCCTTGCGGAACGCGACCAGGCTCCGGAGCTGTGACGAAAAGCGGTCACCGGTCCGAGCGTTGTAACTCTCGTACCAGGTCAGATTGAGCATGCCGAGGGGGCGCATGAGCGAAGCCGCCAGCGAGGTCGAGCGGAGGTTCTTGTAGAGCAAATCGTATGACAGTCGAGCATCGAAGCCGGTGCCCTGGGTAGGCGTCAACCGCAGAGCCATTCCCAGGGGACCCAGTTGACTCGTGTTCACGCCATCGCCCCTGTTCAACGGCGCATCAAAGGAGTAGGCCTGGATGAGCTCGAGCGAACCCAACTCGCGGGTCCCGACACCATTCCCGGCGCGGCCCAGGAGGCGGTTCGCTAGGACGAAATTGACCAGGTTCGCATCCTGAGGCGTTGAGTCGACCTCGTCGAAAACTGGGATCCGGGTGACATCGGTCGTGGTGGTGAGGTAGCGATACTCGAACCGGGGCTCGATGAGATGTTTGATCTTGCTATAGCCACCGAAGCCCCCCTTGAAGACCCTCGAGAGAGAGGGTCCGACGATATCGACCGCTCCCGTGGCGTAAATACGATTGATGGGTTCACCGGCGAACTCGCGGCGATCCTCGGTGTACTGGTCAGTGTAGTAGGTGAATCGCCCACCGATCCGAGGTGTCACCGAGATCCACGGCGGACCCGGCAGCGTATAGGAGAATTGGGGGAACAGATCGGCCCGCCCATAATCACCGACCAGGTCATTCCCCCGGTCAGACTGGAAGTAGTTGAGCGATGAGATCAAATTGAGGTAAACGGGCGAGCCAGCAATCGCCGTCGAGCCCGAACGAACCTCGACCTCGGGCAGCTGGGAGAGGATGACCTCCTGGGTGGTCAGAAATGTCTGGCGGTGGTCGGCGCGAAGGTTGAGAGAATAGGGGCCGAAGGAGCGGGTCAGAAAGGCGAACGAGTAGAGGTCGCGGCGGGTGTTGGCGGCAAAGCTGCGGTCGAACTCCTGCCAGAAGTCGATGTCGGACAGGTTTTCGACCTGGGCCAGGAGCCTGAAGCCGAGGAAGTCTTCCTGGGCATGTCTGCCGAAGACCTTCCAATGTGCCTCTTCCTTCTCGCGGTCCCAGATCGCATAGGCGTTGATATCTCCGCGCGCGCCAGTCACCGGCGCCCATCGCCAGCTGTTGCCGAGGCCGAAATAGCCCTTTGCGTAGTAGTCGGCAAAGACCGTGGTGTCGTAGCTTCGGCCGATTGGAATAAAGAGCGGCAACCCGAAATTGAATCCCCTCGTATTGGAGTATCCGAATCGGGGAAAAAGCAAGCCCGCGGCGCGTTCCTGTTTGATTGGCCACACCATGTAGGGCATGTAAAAGACCGGAATGCCACGGATCTTCATCGCCGAGCTCGAAAAGCGTCCGAGGCCCTCCTGTTCGACCTTGGCCTTGCGGACGTGGAAACTCCACGGTGGTTTCCCGTCCGTGGCACAGGTGGTGAATGTCGCGTGATCAATGCGGTAGTGGGTTTCGTCAAGCTTTTCAATTTCGCGGCCAGTGAAGGTGTACATGGGATCGATGAAGGCTGTAGCGTTGTAAAACGTGCCCGTCTTGGTCTGAATGTTGAACCGCGCCTCGTCCGCGGTGAATCGACTCGGACCACGGTCGAGGATGACGTTTCCACTCGCCACGACCTCGCCGGTGGCGCGGTTCCAGTCGGCCACGTCACAGCGGATGTCGATGTCCTGATAGACAATTTGGACATCGCCTTCCCCGTGCCAGCCATCCGCCGTGCCACGTTGGGTCTCGGCGAGGAGGACCACCCTTTCCTCTTCGTCAGCAGCTCCGACAACAGTTGCAAGGCCAACCAGCGCCAAAACGATCAGCGTCACCCGCCACCCGGCGGACGAAAAGGTCGGATTGGAGTGGGTCATGGACCTCCTGCCGGCACGTGCGGTTCCTCGCACATTGTAGCCGGTCGGGTGAGTTCTTCGCCCCGCGCCTGTTGCTCATCCTGCGTACAATAGGCGGGTGCGGTACTTGGGAGTTGATCCTGGAGGGCAGCGTATGGGTCTCGCAGTCGGAGATGACATCACGGGTGTGGCGTCACCGCTCGAGATCGTGCCCTATGCAGGGGTCGATCGGGCGGCACAACAGATTGCTGAATTGGCCTCGAAGGTCGGCGCGGAACGGGTCGTCCTTGGTCTCCCGACCCTCGAGGACGGCACCCGCGGACCCGCCTCGCGACGCACCGACCGACTCGCTGAGGCCCTCGAAGCTCTCGGCGTCGAGGTGGCCCTGCAGAGCGAATTTCTTTCGTCGGACGAAGCGCGGCGGCGAGCACGCGCAGCTGGGAGGCCCCCGCGTCAACCGGTGGATGACATCGCTGCGCAGGTACTCCTCGAGGAGTACCTCGCCTCCCGCCCCGCGTGCCGTCTACGGAGAGCTGAGGAACCCTCATAATGAAGCGGGCACTGTTGGCCATAATCGTCCTTTCCTCGGTCATCATTGTGGCTGGGGCGCTTTGGTTCCATCGCAGTCTCTGGGGAACGCGCTCATTGCAAACCGCCGAAATGGAAATTGTCGCGGGCTCAACAGCCCGTGAAATTTTGGCCCAGCTCTATGCGGAGGATTTACTACCATCGGTACTCGCCGGACGAATCTATCTGAAAACACGGGCCTCTGGACAAGCGCTCTACTACGGACACTATCGATTTCCTGCCGCAAGCCGGCCTGTGGATGTACTCGAGACGATCCTTCAAGGCGCGGTCAAGATGTTCACCGTCACAGTCGTCGAGGGCAGCGATCTCGCGACGATAAGCGAGCAGTTTTCGGGCCTCGGGCTGGGGACGGTAGATGAGTGGCTGGGATTCGGTCAACGAACCGAGTGGATTTCAGACTCTGTGGCAAACGCTCCTTCTCTCGAGGGATTTCTGTTCCCGGACACCTACCGTTTTGCTGTCGGGATTTCGGCCAAGCGTGCGGCGCATCATCTCACGGAGCAGTTCGAAGAGGTGTGGAAAGAGGAGGCACAGAGAACGGAATCGCTCTGGGGGTCGACGCTTGAGATCGTCACCCTGGCATCGCTGGTCGAGGCAGAGACCTCGCTTGATGAGGAGCGCCCGCTGGTTTCCGGCGTCTTCGCCAACCGGCTCCGTAGAGGAATGCTACTGCAATGCGACCCAACCGTTGTCTACGCCCTCAAACGCCGCAACGAGTGGAATGGGCGGCTTCTGCGAATTCACTGGGAGGTTGACGATCCCTACAACACCTACCGTTATCCCGGGCTCCCACCGGGCCCGATCAACTCTCCGGGCCGCGCCGCCCTGGCGGCGGCCATCAGCCCACAGCCTACGCCGTACCTCTATTTCGTCGCCAAACCCGGAGGAGGCCACGCGTTCTCCAAGACCCTCGACGAGCATAATCGCGCAGTGGCTCGACTTATGAGTTCTCGCCGTTGACCTTGCGCGGCACGGGGTGGTACGTTCGAAGCTCGCCCATGTCGCCTCGTGGCGTGGTGAGATGGGTGGGCCGGGAGGAAGGTGATGGCTGAGGCCTACAGTGTGTTTGCATCGTATCTGCGGTTTAAGGAGGTGCTCTCCGATCCCCTGGGCCATCTCTACCGCGCGGGCGAGTTCGATGCTTCAGGTGTTCAGCGGACGGTCTGGCTGAGAGTCTTCGACCGGCCGATCATTGTGGCCGCCGATGTCATCGCAGGCTTTGATCGCGCCAACGCGATTGCAGATGCTGTCCAGTCGACAAATGTTGCGGGAATAGACTGTTTGGTCGACGACGGTACGCCGGCGATTGTCACTGACTTTGTTACTTCGCAGCCACTGAGCCGCGTTTTGGATCGCGTGGCTAAAGAGCAGTTCCCGATTCCGGTCGATAACGCCCTCCTGATCGCTGAAAAGATCGCGATCGCTCTTTCCGCCACCTTGACGGTAGAGATCGGCAACGAACGGGTGGTGCACGGTTTCCTGCATCCAAGCCTGGTCTTCGTGACCAACGACGGCGAAGGAATTGTCACCGGATTCGGGGTTGCCGAGCAGTTGCTGACATTGATCGATGACCAGTCTTCAGCCGATGTTATCCACCCCTACCTGGCGCCGGAGGTCATACAGTCCCGGGTGGCGAGTCGGCAAGGAGATGTGTATTCACTTGGAGCTATACTCTTTCACCTGCTAACTGGCACGACTCTACCGACGGCAACCGAAGATCGTGCAGCCGCAATCGCCGCCGCAAATTTTGCATATGAGCAAGAAGCGATGCCCGACGACATTCGAGAACTTCTTCAGCGTGCCCTCGCACGGCACCCGGAAGAGCGCTTCCGTTCAGCCGCAGATTTCAAGAAAGAGCTCGGCCGTCTCCTTTATGGTGGCGGCTACAGCCCGACAACCTTTAATCTTGCCCTCTTCATGGATCGCCTTTTCCGTCCCGAGATCGAAGCGGAGGAGGCCGACGTTTCACGCGAGCTGGCCACAGATGTCGGCCCGTACCTTGCCCCCGTATTGACACCAGCGTCTCTCCTTGAATCCGACGATTCAGCCCACCCGTTCCGGGGCCGCGGTCTATGGCTTGGTCTCGGCGTCACTGGAGCAGCCGCAATCGCAGCGGCGCTCTGGTTGACTGTCTTTCGTGGCCCGTCAACCCCCCCGCCGCCACCAACTCCGACTGCTGAAGCGATTGCAGCTGAACGACTGGTACAGGACGAGAAAATGAGAGTGTTAGCCGAAGGTCTTGTCGCGGAGATGATGGCCCAGAAGGAGGAGGAGATTCGGGGGGAGCTCGTAGCTCGCCAGGCGAAAATAGACGAACTCCAGCAGCGTCTCATAGAGAGTGAGAACCGGGCTCAGCAGGGGCAATTGACCGGCGAGGACGTGCGAAAACGCGAAGAGCTGCAACGGCAGATTGAGGCAGAAGAGGAAGCTCGGCGGCAGCGCGAGACAGAACTGGAGGCGGAGCGTCTCCAGGCCGCCGAGGACGCACAGCAACAGGCGATGGCCCGTCAGACGGCGACTGCGGCCATCGAGGCTGCCACCATGGCGGCGGCCATCGCAGCCTCCACGCCCACCCGACCGCCGGCGCCAACCCCCGCGCCGACCGCAATCCCGACCGAGGCGCCAACTCCAAGGCCGTCGGCGGTTGTGGAGCCAGGTCCTGCGGTTGAGGAGAACAGCTTGGTTGATCCAACCGAGGTGGACTCACCGCCGGCGGTCATAAAAAAATCCAACGTCGCATGGTCCCGCGCGGCGATTCTATCGAGGCGCAAAGGGGTTGTGGTCGTGCAAGCGACTGTCAATGCCAAGGGTCTCGTAGACGACGTCGAGGTCCTGCGGGCCGATCACGAAGGTTTCGGCATTCCCCAGGCTGTTATGGACGCGGTCATGAAGTACCGCTTCAAACCCGGAAGCAAAAATGGGGTGTCGGTGAAGACTTATTTCTCAATCGTTGCGCGCTACGATTTCACCAATCGATAGAAATCTCGGAGGTCAAAGAAAATGAGGCCGGGCATCAGCCCGGCCTCTCTATCCAGCCCTCAACGGGGCTCGATTCATTCTCCTGCACCGCGGGAATTTCTTCACTCGGTGCGGATCTCGGCTGCGTCCTTAGTGCTCGACGCGCTCGCGGAGGGTCTTGCCCGGTTTGAAGTGGACGTACTTCTTCGCCGGAATCATGATCGTTGCGCCGGTCGCGGGGTTACGGCCCTGGCGGGCACCGCGATGCTTGGTGGCAAAGGTCCCGAAGCCGGGAATCGTCACCTTCTCGCCTGCATCCAGGGCGGTGGCAATAAGGCCCTTGCGCGGGTGGGCCGAAAACATCGTATCGATGATCTCCGCCGCCTTTCCCTGACTGACACCGGTCTTCTTCGCTAGCTTCATCGCCATTTCGGTCTTGTTCATAGGAACCTCCTGGTTTTTGTTGTACACCACATATTGGCCGCCTTACCCCCGCGCTGTCAAGGGAAAATCACCAGAAAACCCCTTTCTACGCTTGTTTTCCGGCCATTACCGGGTTAGTTTGTGACCCTGGAGGTGCAAATGGATCTCAAACTCCGCGGTAAGCGCGCCCTGGTGACCGGCTCCTCTCGCGGCATTGGAAGAGCGATTGCCCTCTCGCTGGCCGATTTCAAGGTTGATGTCGCGATCAATTACCTTCGCAATCGCACCCGCGCCGAGGAAACGGCACAGGAGATCGAGGCGCGCGGGGTCAGGGCCCTTGTCCTCAAGGGCAATGTTGCGAATCCGGAGCATGTAGAACGGATTTTTTCCGCTATCGACGATGAATGGCGGGGCCTCGATATCGTGGTATCGAACGCCGCTTCCGGAGTTCTCAAGCCTGCACGCGAGCTCACCTTGCACCACTTTGACTGGGCAATGCACATCAATGCCGCTGCCCTTCTGCCAATCACCCAGCAGTTCCTGAAGCTTTCTACAGCCGGCGAGAAAATCGTGGTTGCGGTGTCTTCTCTGGGGGCCCTGCGAGCCATCCCAAATTACACGGCGGTTGGTGCATCGAAGGCCGCACTCGAATCGATGGTGCGCCACCTGGCGGCCGAGTTCGCGCCCGAGGGCATGCGAATCAACGCGGTCTCGGCAGGTACGGTCGACACCGACGCCCTCCTCCATTTTCCAAACCGCGAGGAACTTTTAGAGAGTGCCCGTTCGCGCACCCCTGCCGGTCGTCTCGTTCATCCACAGGATGTCGCCAACGTGGTTGTCTACCTGTGCACCGAATATGCGTCCATGATCCACGGTCAGACGTTGATCATTGATGGGGGGTACTCGATTTTGGCTTGAGGCTTGGGATTCAGTGAGAAGCGCTCGTCGCGTCGGTGAGGTTGGTGCCACTCTTCGCATTGTTTGCCCAGAGGCGCAACCGGCTGCATCGTGATCGAGTCAAACAATGCGAAGGGTGGCACCTGTGTCGTCGACGCCTCAACGCGCGTCTCATGAGGACCGGGATCCGATTCTCCTAAAGCATGCGTTTGAGGAACTGACCGGTGTAGGACCTCGTGCATTTCGCGACATCGTCCGGGGTTCCGGACATGACCACCTCGCCGCCTCCATCGCCGCCCTCGGGCCCGAGATCGACGATCCAGTCGGCTGTCTTGATGACATCGAGGTTGTGCTCGATGACGACTACAGTGTTGCCGCGATCCACCAGAGCATGGAGCACGGCAAGTAGCTTGTGAACGTCCTCGAAGTGGAGGCCCGTGGTCGGCTCGTCGAGCAGGTAGAGAGTCTTTCCGGTAGCGCGTTTCGCGAGCTCGCGCGACAGCTTGATCCGCTGCGCCTCACCACCCGAGAGGGTGGTTGCCGGCTGCCCGAGGTGGAGATAACCGAGCCCAACAGCGATCAGCGTGTCCAGGACACGGACAATTTTGGGCACCGATCCGAAGATCTCGCGCGCCTGATTGACCGTAAGGTCCAGGACCTCTGCAATGCTCAGACCCTTGAAATGGACCTCGAGAGTCTCACGGTTATATCGCGAGCCCCCACACTGGTCGCAGGTCACAAAAACATCGGGCAGAAAGTGCATCTCGATGCGCAGCCGGCCCGCACCCTGACAGGCCTCGCAGCGCCCCCCCCTGACGTTGAATGAGAACCGGCCCGGCTTGTAGCCGCGCGCCCGCGCGTCAGTCGTGGCAGCGAACAGTGAGCGAATGGGATCGAAGACTTTGGTGTAGGTTGCGGGATTCGATCGTGGGGTGCGGCCGATAGGCGACTGGTCGATTGCAATGACCTTGTCAAGAAGATCAATACCCTCGACGCCGGCATGTCGGCCCGGCCTCGCGAGGGTTCCGTAGAGCTCGCGGGCTACGGCCTTGTGCAGAATCTCGTTCACCAGTGTCGACTTCCCGGACCCGGAAACACCCGTGACACAGATGAGACGACCGAGCGGCAGGCTGACGTCGATCTTTTTGAGGTTGTGCTCTGCAGCTCCGCGGACCACAAGCCGCTGACCGTTGCCCGGCGACCGCTTTTCAGGCACCGGAATGTGTCGTCTCCCCGCGAGGTAGGCGCCGGTCAGAGAATCTTCGGCCTCCTCCAGCGATTGTGGCGGGCCGCTCGCCACAACACGCCCACCGAGGCGGCCCGCTCCCGGCCCGAGATCGACCACCCAATCCGCCTCACGAATGGTCTCCTCGTCATGTTCGACTACGACCACAGTGTTGCCGAGATCGCGCATTCCTTTGAGGGTGTCAAGAAGTCGGCGATTATCCCGTTGGTGAAGGCCGATGGAAGGTTCATCGAGGACATAGAGGACACCCATCAACTTCGAGCCGACCTGGGTCGCCAGTCGAATTCTCTGGCTTTCACCACCAGAAAGCGTGCCGGCCATTCGATCCAAGGTCAGGTAGTCGAGCCCCACAGACACCAGAAAACCGAGACGATCTCGTACTTCACGCAGGATCTTGTCGGCGATTCTGGCGTCGCGTTCGCCAAGCTTGACCTCGTCGAACCAGTCGAGGGCCCGATTCACCGGCAGGCTCGAGACATCGACCAAACTACATCCCACTATTTTGACCGCCAACGCCTCGCGGCGCAGCCGCGATCCACTACAGTCGCCGCACGGTGCGAAAGACATGTAGCGTTCGAGCTCCCGCCGCACGTCTTCTGAGCTGGTTTCCGCAAAACGTCGTTCAAGGCGCGGCACCGCTCCCTCAAACCTGTCACGGTAGCGATAAGCACCCTTGCGACCTTCCCAGACAAACTCATGCTCACCATCGGTGCCGTACATGAGGACCTGCCTTACGCCCTCCGGCAGACGCCTCCACGGTGTATAAAGATCGAATTCGAGAGCCTCCGAGAGCTGCTCCACCTGGTGGCGGAACCACGAGCCCGGACTCTTCCCGACCATCGCCAGACATCCTCCAGAAAGAGAACGTTCCGGGTCAAGTATCAGCTTTTCCGGGTCAACTTCGCGCAGAAAACCCAATCCCGAGCAGGTTGGACAGGCTCCCTGCGGAGAGTTGAAGCTGAAGAGCCGCGGCGAGATTTCAGTGAGCGAAAAACCACAATTCGGGCACGCGTGCCGTGCCGACAACACGATCTCCTCTCCACGGGCCCTGACCGCCAATGCCAGACCTTCACCTACCCGCAGGGCGGTCTCTAGGGAATCAGCCAGACGGGACGCCACGCCATCGCGAACGGAGAGGCGGTCGACAACAACTTCGATCGTATGTTTTCGCTTTTTGTCGAGATCGGGCGGTTCAGCGGCCTCGATGATCTCGCCATCCACTCGCGCGCGAACGAAGCCCTCTCGCACCATCTGCGCAAATACCTTTCGGTGCTCTCCCTTGCGTCCCTCGATCACCGGCGCAAGAAGCATGAATCGGGTGCCGTCCGGCAAGGAGAGGAGCTGATCGACCATCTGCTCGACACTTTGCGGGCGAATCGGAATGTCACAATCAGGACACTCGGGCACCCCAATGGAGGCCCATAGGAGACGCAGGTAATCGTGGATTTCAGTGACCGTACCGACGGTCGATCGCGGATTGCGAGAGGTCGTCTTTTGTTCAATCGAAATCGCCGGTGAAAGGCCCTCGATGGTATCGACGTCCGGCTTTTCCATCTGATCAAGGAACTGGCGCGCGTACGCGGAGAGTGACTCCACGTAGCGGCGTTGCCCTTCAGCAAAAAGAGTGTCGAAGGCCAACGATGATTTACCCGACCCGGAAACACCGGTAACCACCACCAAGCGGTTGCGGGGAATCGCGACATCGATGTTGGCCAGGTTGTGCTCGCGCGCGCCTCGAATGATGATCTCGTCCTGCATTCAGATACGTCTCCATGTCCGTCGCCGTGCCCGAACTGAAGAACACTCGGCCAGCGACTGACGTTCCCACCATTGGCGGCACGAGTCCTCGCGGCTTCCCGTCGTTCGCAGCGGGTCGGATTCATTTACGCCGCAATTATACCATCACACAGAAACGATAAAGCTACTTACTCCGCTCCTTGATGGCCTGTTCTGCTTCGCGATCAAGGGTGCGCTGACGCAGTGTCTCTCTCTTGTCGTGAAGCTGTTTACCGCGCACGAGCGCTATTTCGATCTTGATCCAATTCCCTTCCAGGAAGGCGCTCAGGGGTACCACGGTAAGTCCCTTCGCCTGGACCTTTGACGTCAGGCGTTCGATTTCACGTTTTTGAAGCAACAGACGGCGGCGCCGGACAGGATCATGATGAGCATAGCCCGCAGCCTCATACGCACCCACGTGACAACCGACCAGAAAGGCCTCGCCGCCGGTGAAGCTCACGTAGGCCTCCTTAAGGTTGATCCTGCCATTACGGATGGCCTTGACTTCGGTGCCCAAAAGCTCAATCCCCGCCGTTTCCTTCTCGAGAATGTGGTAGACGTGGCGCGCTTTTCGGTTGGTCGCGAGAACCCGACGGTCATCGCTCATTGCACCACCTTGCCGAGCACCTCTACTAACTGCGGATCGAACTGGTGTCCCTTTCCTCGTTCGATGATCTCGAGCGCCCGATCGGGGCTTACGGTCGGCCGATACCGCCCCGGCACAGTCAATACATCGTAAACCTCTGCGACGTGGACCAAGCGAGCCAGAAACGGGATTTCTTCTCGTGCCAGACGATCTGGATAACCCGTGCCATCATAGCGTTCATGGTGGTGGCGAACTGCGGCCATGACGTCGTCGAGGCCGGTGCCGACCAGAATCCTCTCGCCGACCACCGGGTGCTTCTGGTAGCGAACGCGGTCGTCTGCGGACGGAGAACTCGAGCGATACAGGCGCTCGTAATCGAGTTCGCGCATACCAACATCGTGGAGAAGCCCGGCAAGTGCCGCATCCTCGGCGGACGTCGGACCAAGTTCAAGCTCCTTGGCCATCGCGAAAGCGAGGCGCGAAACTGACTCTGAGTGGGCGACGAGATCCGGGTAGGTGCGAGAACCGGGCTGCAGCAACCGCCGCGCTAGATTGCGGCGGGAAAACCTGAGCGAAGATTTTTCGCGAGCATCTTCAGCGCGTGTTTGGAGCCTGGACAGCGTCGCCCGAGCAGCGCTCGCACCGCCTCCCGAGATGACCGATGCGGTGAGTGTGCTGATGTCCTCGTTTGCCAGGAGGACAGCCGATGCGATCATTGGTGAGGGAGCAGGATCGACGGTCGTCGGAACCCTCCTCACTTCGATATGCCACGACCCGCGATCCGGCGGTGGGGCGCCCGCCTCTACGAGAGCCGAACTCTGGTGGCGGGTAAGGGCATCGCGATCAAAATCAGCGCTTCCTTCACGAATATTTACGAGAGTTGCGGCTTCGCCGGCAGTCATCAGGGTCAGCGCAACCGCGACGACCTGATGGTCGAGGACCGCGTCGAGAGCCGCATCGTGAACATTCTCGAGTCCTGATTCGTCGAGCATGGGGGCGCGGGGAGGCCCGAGTTCCGCCGGCTGCCGTGCCACTGGCACATCATCTTCGACCTCTTCGAAGTCGTCATCGGAAAAGACGAACCCGGCTCGCTTGGCGAACTCGACCATGGCAGCAGCTATTTTTTTGGCATTGGCAACATCAGTCCGTTCGAATGGGCGATTGCGCCCTTTGTCACGAGCATCAATGAAACCGATAATTTCCTCACCGGCGATCAGCGGCACCAGGAGAAGCCTCGAGTTGCCGGCACTCTTCAAGTAGTCGGTGAGCGGGCCGAGATTCTGTTTGTTGTTGAAGGCAGCCGGAACACCATTGAGTTCGCGGACCCTTCGGACCATCGGATCCTGCAACCCATGTTCGATAGCCAGCACGTCGCGGCGGCCAAAGCCGTACTGGGTGGCGAGGAGAAACCTATCATCCGGAACGTAGAGATAGAGCGCGGCCCTGGTGCACTGAATCTCTTCCAGAAACCGAAAAAGGATTTCCTTGAATCCGCGTTCGATTTCCGGCGACCACCCGGGGATATTGGCGCTCATCGCGATCCCTCCAAAGGACCTCTGGAATCGTCCCAATGTACCATCCACCAACCCATCGAGGTATCAACCGACCCAATCCGCGGTAGAATCGGGCCGTCATGTCGAGTCTCGTCGCTGCTGTCCTGCTCGTTGCATCCCTTGCGTCAGATGCGTTGCACGTTGCGGTGGAGCGGGGTCCAGAGGAGCTGGTCATTCGGTGCGAGCTTCTCGTCGAAACGCCACAGGCGGTGGCCAAAACAATTTCGTCAGGCGCCCGGATCGAAATCGACTACCCACTTCGCGTCTATTCCCGGCGAAGGATGTTTCCAGACCGCCGAATTTGGAAAGGCGTAGCACGCTCCACGGTCACCTTCGACCCCATCACCGGTCGATACCTGTGCCAACTCATTGTCAACGGCTCAACCACGGTCAGTCGCGAAGTTGATTCTGTTGAGTTCGCCCTGCAGTGGTTGACCGCTCCGCCCGCGGTTGAGGTGCCCCTTCCGAAGGGTCGCCGTGATGCCTTTTTGAGAGTCCGGGCTCGAGCGGTTTTTTCGAGTGGGACGACATGGCTCGTCTTTCCCTCGACCGAAGGTACAGACTGGGTCGAGGTGAAGCTCGAGGCGCAGCGGGACCAGGAATGATCCTTGGCCTTGTTGGCTCGCGGGGGAGCATCCGATGAGCCGGCTGGGCGACGCTTGGCGGCAATACCACAGAGATAACCGCTTCCTCGTCGGGGCTTTTCTCTTCCTGATGGCTCTCTTGGTGGGGGCCTTTTATCTCCTCCAGCGCGCCCAGCAAACATCCCCCGAAGAACTCACCAACCGGGTGCTCCTCTTTGTCCTGTGGTACCTGGACATCTCGCTGATCCTTATTCTCAGCTTCATCCTCTTGCGCAACGTCTTGCGACTTGCCGTCGAGCGGCGGTCCGGCGTCCTCGGCAGCCGTTTTCGTACGAAATTGGTGTTGACGTATGTCGGGCTGACGTTTGTGCCGGTCATCCTGATTTTTTTGATCGCCACCAATCTCCTGCAGGGATCCATTGACCGATGGTTCTCGGCTCCTGTGGAGGCGATTTTGCGCGGCGGCGCGGAGGTGACGGTCAAGGTTCGTGAACTGATTGAAAATCATCTCCAGCGGCAGGCGGCCGTTGCTTCGGAAGAACTGGGCGGCAGTGCAGGCCGGCAGGATCTGGTCCGACTCCAGCATCTTCTCGGCGTAGACCTGGTCGCCATCTACGAGGGCGATGATCTCGAGGAGATGGTCGCAGATCCTCGGCGAATTCCAACCTCGTTGCCGCCGCTTCGTTGGGACAATCTGCCATCGTCCGGGGTTCGCGCTGATCGTTGGCGAGGCGGTCTGTTGCTTCGAGCGTGGAGTCCGACAGCAGGCGATGGTCGAGTGGTGGTTGGCGACATGCTGCCTCGAGAGCTTTTGCTACACCTGGAAAACGCCATTGCCGCAGACGCCCAGTTCCAGGAGATGAAGCAGAAGCAAGGAACCATAACCGCCACCACCGTGCTGGTGCTCCTTGCGGTTACCCTGCTGCTTCTCTTCGCCACCGTTTGGGTCGGCCTTTATCTGTCCCGGCGCTTCACCGAGCCGTTGCTGGTTGTCGCCGGGGCCACACAACGAGTTGCCGAAGGGGACGCCCTCGAGGAGATCGATGTGCCGGCTTCGGATGAGGTGGCGGTTCTGGTGAGCTCGTTCAACGCAATGGTCCGTCGGGTTCGCGCCACCGAAGCAGAGATTCTCACCTCGAATCAAGAGCTGACCACGCTCCTCGCCACGGTTCCCACCGGGGTGTTGTCGGTTGACATCGACGGTGAGCACTTTCGCCCCAATCCTGCAGCTGCTGCCATGCTCGGCCATAGGGAGTGGGCACACAGCTGGCAGCCCTTGCAGGATCTCGATCAGCCGGGACTCACAGAGCTTTACAAGCGGCTCCTCCCTGGACAGCCGGCCGATATCAGGAGCGAGATCGATCTCGATACTGGCGAAGAAACCTTCCGAATCGACATCACGTCCCGCCCCCTGCCTGGTGGGGGTCAGGTCGTCGCGATGGATGACTTGACCCAGCTCATTCAGGCGCAGAGGCAGGCCGCATGGAGTGAGGTTGCACAGCGAATTGCGCACGAGATCCGCAATCCTCTGACCCCAATCAGGCTCGCGGCAGAGCGCATCCAGCGCCGCGCGAGTGACCTCGATGGAGAGCTGCGCGAAATCGTGACCTCGGGTTGTGAGGCGATCGTAGCCCAGGTTCATGGCCTCAAGGAGCTGGTGGACGCATTCCAGGATTACGCGAGAATGCCAATTATCAACCCACAGCCGACAGATCTGGGGCGGATCTTGCGAGAACTGTGTTCACTGTATGGCGGTGTTCGTGAGGGTCTCGACGTACGGGCCAAGCTCCCGGAAAACGAGATCTGGGCCTTGGTGGATCCCGCCCTTCTGAGGCAGGCCCTGGTCAACCTGCTGGACAACGCTGTGTGGGCGATCCCCGGTAGCGGTAGCATTCAAATCGCAGCCTTTGTCCGAGACCGGGATGTGGTCATCGAGGTCGAAGACACCGGCGTCGGTCTCCCGACCGAGGACACTGAAACCCTGGTCGAACCATTCTTCTCCACCAAGGGGCGCGGCTCGGGTGTTGGTCTCGCCCTCGTTCATCGAATTGTCTCGGACCATGGTGGAACGCTCGAACTCCGGTCTCTCGAAGAGGGCGGCGCGCGGGTCCGAATCGTGCTCGAGAACGCACTCGCCGCCACTACAATCTGATTCCTACAGCGGCGGGCCATCGTTGACCCTTTCCGGAACCCCCTGATAACATCGTTACCATGGCGTATCCCGGCAACACTGAACTCTCCCCCCAGGCCCAGGATCGCGTGATGACCGCCTTCAAACAGGTGGTGGGTAAAATCCAGCAGGGAAATCGAGAGGAAGCCGTCATCGGGCTGGAGTTCGTACTTCGACTCGACGCCGCCTTCACACCGGCCAAAAACCTACATCAGCAACTGTCTTCGGGGGCGGCGGAGATTGATCTCAGCGACGTACTGTCACAGCTCCAGGCTCCGACCGCCGAGACCATCAACACGTTGCTCGTGGAGGCAGTGGAGCTGTTCGACGAACGAGATTTTGAGGCGGCTCGAGCGAAGGTTGAACAGGTGCTGCTCGATCTTCCAGGCCACGAAGAGGCTCGCTTCCTCCTGTCGCAGCTCGAAGACGCAACAAAGGGTTCGTCACAGGTTGGACAATTTCTCCAACAGGCCCGTGATGCCCTCGCTCGCGGAGACTCGCAGGAAGCCGCCAATTTCGTTATGATGGCGCAGGCGCTTGACCCCCACCACAGCGAAATTGCGCCGACCATCGCGCAGATCGAGCAGGTTGGGAACGTTTCGCTTGAGCAGGCCGGCTTTGCCGGCGATGAGCAGGAACCCCCGGCGGACTCCGGCGAGCCGGAAATTGGCGGTTTCGAACCGGTGGTCGGATCCTCAGATCTTTTTTCCGAAATAGAAGACGGCGCCAAAAAAATTGGAACGGACATCGCGGCGAGCCTCGAAGAAGCCGCGCCTGACGACGGACCCGCGCCGGGCCCACCGCCGCAACACGTTTCGGCCACGCCTGGTCAGGTCGCGGATGCTCCTGAACCGCCGCCATCGACCGCAGCGTACTACGAAGAGACAGATGTGGCCGACGAGGGTCTGTTCGAAACAGGGCCGACGATGTCGGCTGAAGTTTCTGAGGAACTCAAGGTTGACCCGAGTGACACTCCGGCGGGCATTCGCGACCTCCTCGCCAAAGGCGGCACAGCAGCGGCCGAGGATGACTATGCCGCCGCAATCGACTCGTGGTCGAGAATTCTGCTCATCGACCACAAGCATGAAGAGGCCTTGGACCGCATCGAGCACATTCGGCACACCAAGGAAGATGCCGAGCGCCGAATCAAGCCAATGTTGTCTGACGCCCGCTCTGCGCAGGTCAGCGGAGACCTCGAGGTGGCCGCGGATTTTGTTCGACGGGCGCTCGAGCTCTGTCCGAATAACGTTGAGGCCACACGCCTCCAGGAAGCCATTCAGCGGGGAGCTCACCCAGAGGGTGGCGAGCTCGGCGGAGATTCGTCGATGCCCGATCTGGAGGACGACCTCTTCTCGGAAGAGTTCGAGGCGACCGCCGATTTCGGCCAGGCTGCTCCGGGTCCATCACAGGCCGCAGAGGGCGCGTGGCGAACGCCCGCCAAATCAAAACGAAAGCTCCCCTGGCAGTGGTGGGCTGCGATTGGTGCGGTGGGCGTTGTGATTTTGGGAGTCGCGATGTGGTTCGGCGGTGTCTTCGCACCCGCCCCGGAGTCTGAACAAAGAGTCAACGTGGTCGCCCGGGCTCTCGCTGAGGCGGCGGAAATGTACAACCAGAAGCGGGTTGAAGAGGCGATTCTTCACCTCGAGCAAAACTCGGCCGACGATCCATTCCAAACCCGAATCGATCGCGCACTCAATGAGTACCGGGCGGCGATCGCAACCCCGGTTCCGACGCCCATTCCCGAAGGTCTGGCCGTGTGTCGCGCGCTCCTCGAGGAAGGCCGCTGGATGGCGGCCTACGAACGCGTCATGTCCGAACTCAGGGCTCACCCAAACGACCCCGGCCTCGAAGAAGTTCGACAACAGATTCTCGATCTGGAGCCGGTTGCCGCAGATCTCTATGGCTCCATCAAGGCGGGCGATCATCGGGCGGCAATCGACCTCTCGAGGGCGTTACTTTTGAAACGCCCTGACGATTCTGAGGTGGTCGCCGCCCACGACCGTTTTCTGTTCAACGCCGCATTGGCGGAACTCCGCGCGTTCAGCCTCTCGAGCGCCGAATCCTATCTCATCGAACTCCAGCAACGCCAACCCGAGGATGGCGAGATTCCACGCATACTGGAGTTTGTCGAAACCTACAAGACCCGCCCGATTGACATGCAGCTGGAAATCTTCATCGGAAGTCTCTCCGAACGATGACCGACGATCGAAAAACCATGCCCGGTGACTGGGATGCGCTGGTCGAACGCCCCGCCGGGGTCGGCCGCGCGCGATCTTCGCCGCCCAGTCGCGATCATCGCCTCCCGCCAGCGCTCACCGTGTTGGCATCCTCCTGGGCCGATCTCGTCGGCATGCTGGCCGTCTGCACCGGCGCACTCATTGCCATTCTTGTGCTTGGAGAACGGCCGGCCCTACCAGCATTTGTGTGGGCTGCCGCTCTTGGGGTTGTGTGGTGGGGGTTTGCCGCAACTGTCCTTGTCGTTGTCCGTCAAGCCACACCCGGGATGCTGCTTGCCGGGATGAGCTTCTCGGGGGCGGTTCGGCCGCGACGTGTCGTCTGGGTGTTGGTGGCCGCCCTGGTTGGAGTTGGAACCTTTGGTCTTTCGGGAATCATCGGGAGCCGGGGCTCGGCGCTCCGTCTGGCTGCAGGAACCGATGTGGTGGACGGCACCGCGTGAAAGTCACTGCACAACTCAGCGTTTTCGGCGCTTGAAGGCCATCTCAGGCATCCTCCTCGCTGCGGCGACTCGTCGTCCGCAAAACCTCCCACCTTTCAGTCAGCGAATTTGTAACGGTGTTGGGCTCGCGAAGTGTCGAATCGACTTCCTTTCCGGACTTCGCTAAGTTGATGAAGTGCAAGCGCCCCGGAGCCACCAATGACTGCGACTGACGACGCCCGCCTTGCGGAACAGCCCGAGCTGTCAGTCGTGATTCCGGCATTGAATGAGGCCGACAGGCTGCCGCCGACCCTGGCTCGAATCGGCGCCTATCTCGGCACTCACACCGATTGGCAGCCAACCGAGATCATTGTCATCGACGACGGTTCGTCGGACGGAACGGCAGCCGCCGCAGCCGGCGTCGACCTGCCACAGGGTGTCGAACTCCGCGTCGTCGAACACCCAAACAACCTCGGCAAGGGCGCTGCCGTGCGTTCTGGATTCGACCATACTGTTGGACGCTGGGTGCTGCTCACCGATGCTGATCTTTCGGCACCCATCGAGGAATTGCCGGTCCTTGCGCGGGCCGCTTCCCGGACCTCAGTGGCGGTCGGTTCGCGAGCTCTCGAGCGGCGGCTGGTCGAGACCCCACAACCACGCCATCGGGACCTCATGGGGCGCACATTCAACGTCATTCTCCGCATGCTGCGGTTGACTGAGATTCAAGACACACAGTGCGGCTTCAAGCTCTTCCCGGGAGAGCTGGCCCGCGCCCTGGCCGGTGTTCAACGCCTTGATGGCTTCGCTTTCGATGTCGAATATCTTTTGCTTGCCGATTCATGGGGCTTCGAAATCAACGAAGTTGGTGTTCGATGGAATCATATTGAGGCCTCACGGGTGATGGCGGTGAGGCATTCGATAGAGATGTTCAGCGACATATTACGTCTGTGGTGGTGGAGGGCCTTCGGTAAGCTCTCTCCCCGGCCCGAGGCGCTGGAATGAGTGACGGTACTGGTGATCGCGACCTCCGCCCCTGGTTGGTCGATCCATTTCTGGAACACCTTGAGTGGGAACGCAATCTCTCGCCCGCAACCCTCCGCGCCTACCGCCGCGAGGTCCTCTCGTTTGTCGATTTCGTCGCCTCTGAACTCAACCACGAACAGCCCGCGCAAACGACACCCGTAATCGTGCGGGCCTACCTCGCGCTGCTCCACTCGCGCGGTCTCCAACCGTGCTCCGTTGCGCGAGCGCTCGCCGCGCTCCGGACCTTTTTCCGCTTTCTGGTAGCCGAGGGCACCCTCGAGGCGAGCCCAGCAGATGCCGTGCCCCACCCCCACGACGTCCAACGCACACCGGAAATTGCCGAACGTTACGTCATCGAGGAACTTCTCGAAGGATTTCCGGACACCCCGGCAGGGCGCCGTGACCGCGCGGCGATGGAGCTTCTTTACGCCGCAGGGCTCCGCGTTGGCGAACTCGTGGCCCTTGACCTCGGAGATGTCCAGCTCGGTCAGCGGATGGTTCGAGTGCGCGGCAAGGGGCGCAAAGAGCGCCTCGTCCCGTTCGGCCGGCCAGCAGGGAAGGCCCTCGAGGTCTATCTCCCCGAACGCGCCCGTTGGCGTCGCGGTGTCACCGGCGAGGGTGAGCCCCTTTTCGTCAACCAACGCGGAGGCCGCCTCAGCGATCGGTCGGTCCGCCGGCAACTCGACCACGCCGTCCGCCACACTGCGGATCTCAACCATCTCCATCCGCACGCGCTGCGTCACGCTTTCGCCACCCATCTTCTGGAGGCGGGAATGGACCTTCGCGCGATCCAGGAGCTCCTCGGCCACAGCTCCCTCGCCACGACACAGATCTATACCAAGGTCGACCTGGCGCATCTGATGGCGGTTCACCGAAAAAGCCACCCGAAAGGCTAGGGCCTGCGGCTTTACGGCTTTACGGCTTTACGGCTTTACGGCTTTACGGCTTTACGGCTTTACGGCTTTACGGCAGAACGCTTGGGCTGGGCGTCGGCGTTGTCAAGAGTGTGTGCCGTATGCCCGAATAGCCGCATAGCCGTCTTCCCGCCGGCGGGCGGGGGGGAGTCAGTGCGCGGATGGCTCGGCGACTAGGATGCCGCTATCGCGGCGGGCACCGGTGACGATCCACGTCGTGCCACGATATTGGAACTCCCCGCCCTTGGCGATCTGCTCGTCGGGGGAAAATACAAGCACCTCGGCCGTGGCCCCGGAATCGGCAATCACAACCGTCACCCGCCCCTCCCGCGCGGCCCTCCAATCCGATCCGTCGTTCGCCGCGAGACGCTCTCGTTTGAAAATTCGTGGTCCCAAGTCTCCATCCTCATCTATATAGACGACAGCGGCACCCAAAAGGTTCACCGCGGGTCGTGATCGGCATCACCTTTCTCGAGGGTCCGCGCCCATCTGCGACTTGAATCGACCGCGAGATTAGCGTGGCGAAGGCGGCGATCGCGGCGGTTTCTTATCGCTGCGAGTTCCGGTGGCGGGGACATGAGGCCCCAGTTGATATTGGAGGGTTGGAAAGTCGAGGGGCTGCTTCCCGTGAGGTGCCGCACCAGCCCACCGAGGGCCGTTTCGGGAGGCGGGGGGCTCAGTTCGAGTCCTGCCATTTCTGCGGCGAGCAGACGCCCTGCGAGAAGACCTGTTGCCGCCGCCTCGACATAGCCCTCGACACCGGTTATCTGGCCAGCCAGCCGAATCATTGGTTGGTTCTGTAGACGAAGGGCGGCATCGAGGTGCCGCGGAGCGTTGATGAATGTATTGCGATGGATCATCCCGAGGCGCACGAAGCGGGCCTGCTCAAGGCCCGGAAGGGTGCGGAAGATCCGCTTCTGCTCGCCGTGGGTGAGCTTGGTTTGAAATCCAACCAGATTCCAGTATTCGGCGGCGACATCGTCCTGGCGCAACTGGACGACCGCCCAGGGTCGGCGACCGGTTGTCGGATCCTCGAGGCCAACCGGTTTCATCGGCCCGAACCGGAGCGTTTCGCGGCCCCTCTCCGCCATGACCTCGATCGGTAGGCAGCCCTCAAAGTAGCGAATGTCTCGGTTTTCAAACTCTCTGAAGGCGACCTTTTCAGCCCCCAACAGCGCGTCGATAAAGTCTTCATAGGCCTCGCGGCCGAGTGGCGAATTGAGGTAATCGGCGCCTTCCCCTTTACCGTACCGAGAAGCTCTGAAGAGACGATCCATGTCGAGTGAATCCGCGGCGACGATCGGCGCCACAGCATCAAAAAAAGACAGTTCCTCGCCGCCGAGCTCTTCGTTGAGGGCGCGATGAAGTGCTGGAGACGTGAGCGGCCCAGTGGCAATGATGGCGGGACCATTGGGCACGGTGACCACTTCCCGGCGATCGACGGTGATCCGTGGGTGCTCCGATATGGCTGTCGTCACACCTCGCGCAAAGACGTCCCGGTCGACAGCAAGAGCGCCACCCGCCGGCACCGCGGCTCGCCGAGCGACGCGCACAATCAAGGAGTCGAGCGCCTCCATTTCAGCCTTCAGGACACCAACGGCGTTGGTCGGCGCGTCACCCCGGAGGGAGTTCGAACATACGAGCTCGGCGAGGAGGCTGCCCCTGTGGACCGGCGTTGGGCGCGCGGGTCGCATTTCGGCGAGCACTACGTCAACTCCGGCCTCCGCCAGCTGCCACGCAGCCTCGCTGCCCGCGAGCCCTCCGCCAACCACAAGCGCCGCGGGTCCCCTCATTTCTTGTCGCCGCGTTTTCCGCTGCTGGGGAGGCGCAATCGTGAATACAGTCCATCCGCACCGCGCGAAATCTCGCCAGCGAGTTCGAGCGAAAGAAGATCTCCGAGAACCTCGCCGACCGCGATTTCGGCCCGAGCAGCAATCTCATCGGCGGTCAGTGCCTCGCCCGAGCCAATGAAGCGCAGCACACCTTCCTCCGGGGAGGACGTGGTCTCGGCGGGTGGCTCACAACCGATGGCCTCGAAGAGATCGCGAGGCGTCAGAAGCGGCCGTGCGCCGACCCGCAAAAGGGTGTTCGGGCCGACCGAAAGTTTGGAGAAGATGTTACCTGGAACCGCCAACACCTCGCGTCCCTCTTCCATGGCGAGCCGCGCGGTGATGAGCGCTCCCGATCGGGCCGCGGCCTCGACCACAACCACTGCTCGGACAAGGCCGGAGAGAATTCTATTGCGCTCGGGAAAATGATGTCGTCGCGGCGGAGTGCCGGGCGGATACTCTGTGATCAGCGCACCTTTCACAGCGAGTTCTTCGGCCAGCCCCGCATGCTCGGCGGGGTAAATGCGGTCGGGGCCGGTGCCCCACACCGCCCAACTCGACCCGTCAGCAGCGAGGGCTCCGCGGTGAGCCGCCTCATCCACACCCCGCGCCATGCCCGATACCATCACGACGCCGGCTCTTCCAAGCTCTTCACCAAGCAGGCGCGCGACCTGGAGGCCATACGGGGTCGCCTTGCGCGAACCGACAATAGCGACGGTCGGCAAATCGTCGAGGCGTCCACGCACGAAGAGCCCCAGGGGCGGATCGGCGGTGGCCGCGAGCAATGAGGGGTATTGGTCATCGCCTGGGATCAGCCATCGCCATCCCGCCGACGTGACGCGCCCGACGGTGGTTCTTGCCTCGGCGCATGCGAGCTTCATTGCGGTGTCGAGAAGAGCCCTCGGCGCTCCGTTGTCCGAAAGGTCGGCAAAGAGCTTTTCACCCGCCGCTTCCGCGACGAGCCGCCGGATTCGGGACCCTCCACCAGCGAGTACCAGACCGAGTCTGAGGAACCGTTCCTCGACGTGATTCATCGCACTCATGGTACCCGCGCCGTTGCGGTTATACTCAGAGCATGGATTTTCGGGTCCTTGGGAGCTTTGGGGGCGATAGTCCCGAGTGCAGGATGACATCCTTCCTGATTGACGGCCGGGTGGCGGTCGATGCCGGCGCCATCACCCGCGCACTCAGCATCTCCGAGCAGCGACAGGTTCGGCATGTGTTGATTACCCATACCCACATGGATCACACAAACAGCCTTCCCTTTCTGATCGAAAACTCCTTCGGGTCCAGTGACCAACCGGTGTCCATATTCTGCACGAAGCGGGTTCTCGCGGGGGTCCGCCGGCACCTCTTCAACAACGACACATGGCCCGACTTTACCCGGATACCGAACCACATGTACCCATCGGTGAAGTTCGAGGAAATCGAGATCGAATCACCCTTCACCATCACCGACCTTCCGGGCGGCCCACTCGAAGTGACTGCGGTAGAAGTCAACCACATCGTGCCCACAACCGGTTTGTTACTCCGCCAGGGGCGATCGAGTGTGATCTTCACTTCGGACACCGGACCGACTTCGAGAATCTGGGAGGTGGCCAACGCCACCGAAGATCTGGCCGCCATCATCACCGAGCTCTCCTTCCCGAATCGAATGCAGGACGTGGCGGATGTCAGCCTCCACCTCACCCCGAAGACCCTGAGTAGCGAACTCACGAAACTCACGCGTGACGTCCCCGTCTACCTCTACCACTTCAAGCCTCCATATATCGAGCAACTCCGCGAGGAGCTGGCCGCAGCCGAGTTGCCGGTCCCGGTAGAAGAACTTGTGCAGGACCGCCTGTATCGGTTCTAACCGCTCCGCATTCTCAACCGAGGGTTACGAGGTCGGTCCGCAGGTCGAAAATCAGCCGCCCGCGCATTCCCGGTGTTAGTGCATCTATCCCGCGATCGAGGGTTGCGCACAGGCTGAGCGTCTTCGCGCGGTGGGCGGCGCGGATCTCCGAAAAAACATAGTTTCCTTCTCGGAGCGTCAACACCCAGCCGTCTACACTCTCATCGCACCCGAAGATCGCGGTTGCGCCGCCAACCACCTGCGCCTCGATGGTCTCCCCCCGGGCTTTTGCGCTCTCGATGTCGGCTCGTGCTTTGAGAAAAATCGAGGCGTCGCGCCAGCGGTCATCGGGGCTGAGATCTTCTGGGCGCCGCACCTCAACAGTTTGTGGCCCGGGTCGGTCGATCATCTGCAAATCAACCAGGACCCCATCCTCCACTCGTCCTGAGCGAACCAGAAGACGGTCGAGTAGCCTGGGATTCGCCGGGACTCGAAGAACCCCGAAAAGATCCTCGATTTCGAGCGTTCCGTCGCTCACCGCAAAACGTTCGAAATCGCCAAACCACAGAAGATCGAATGGCGCCCCCGGTGCGGGTCGCGACAGATCGGGAGACAGGAAGAGGTCTTCGACGCCCCCAGCCTCGCGTCGAACCCCCGTCGAATCGCTACGATACTCGCCGTCAACACCAACCGCTGTCTCCTCGCTCACAGCCACCGGCATGGCTGGCGCCAACGTCCAGGCCCCGAACTTCAGGATCGGCCACCTCGCACCAAATCCGCGGCCCTCTCGGGTCTCCAGCCGCGCCCGGGATGCGAGGACCCGGGCACACTCGTCGGCACCCCGGAACCAGCCGCGGGCGAGCACCGACTCGTCGGCGGCACCTCCGTCCCTATGAAACCAGCGCAGCGGCCGCCCGCGGACGAGCGCCACCGCGCGGTCGATTCGAAGATCGACCGCGCTCTGGAGGTCGTTGCCTCTCACTGGCTGAGTTGACTGGCAACGCCGGCGATCCGCTCCCGGGTTTCATTTTCGAACCAGCAGTCGAGGAAAGCGGCGTCTTCGTCCGGCGCTCCGCGCTGCATGGCCTCCCACGTACCGCCAAAAAGAAACCGTTTCGACTCAACAAACGCGCGACGAGGGCGGCCGGCCAGTTTCCCGAGTTCGAGTTCAGTCACTGCCATGATATCCACGGTCGCTGCAGTGCGGTGCACGATCCCGAGCTCCTGGGCGCGTGTGGCGGTACATCCTTCACCGCGAAAAACAAGATGGTCAAGGGCGGGAGAGCTGAGGCGGGCCCGCAGCATCCTCAGGCAACTGCCGGGAACGGGCACGCCAAGATTGAGCTCCGACAGCCCCTGTCTCGCCTGGCCGGTCGCCATGACCCGAAGATCGCAGCACAGTGAGATCAGGCAGCCTGCCGCCACCGCGTGGCCGCCGATCGCCGCCGCGGTCGGGCCGGGGTAGGAGAAGAGGTCGAGAATAAGAGAATTGAACTCCTGGAGGAACTCGCCGACCTGGTCGCGGTCGGCACCAGCCAGGAGCTTGAGGTCCCAGCCTGGGCAGAAGAGCCGTGGATGAGATGACGCGAGAATCACGGCTGGAGCCCCGCCCCCGGCTAGCTCTCGGAGCCTATCCCGCAGGGCCGCCATGAGCGCCGGGTCGAGCGCATTGGGGCCGTGGTCCATCACCAGGTGGTGAATGCCTCGGTTCTCTTGGTGGACCAGAACGTTGTCAGGCATTTGCTTCCTCCCCTATCTGCAGGAACAGTTCATGCACCCGCCGATCGCCTGTCAGCTCTGGGTGAAAGGTGGCGGCAAGAACTCTCCCCTGCCGAACCAGTACCGCGTCATCACCCCAGCTTCCAAGCACCTCAACGGACGCCTCACGGCGTATGATCCGGGGGGCTCGAATAAAGACCCCCTCCATCCGCGGTGGATCCCCGAGCTCGGGAGCGAGGTCGATCTCGGTGATCGTTGAAAAGACCTGGCGCCCATACGCGTTGCGTTCGACATCAATCTCGAGCAACCCGAGGCAGGCCTGTGCCGGCACCACCGCCTGGGCGAGGAGAATAACGCCGGCGCAGGTGGCGAGAACTGCCATCCCTGCCCGCGCCCGCTCTAGAATCCGGCGGGAGAGGTCTTCTGTTTTCATCAGCCGAAGCATCGCCGATGACTCCCCCCCGGGAATCACAAGCGCCCGAACATCGTTGAGGTCCGCCGCCGTACGAACTGCCTGGACCTCCGTCCGCAGCTCGCGGAGCGCGGTCGAGTGTGCCGCCCAATCACCCTGCAACGCGAGAACGCCAATTGCCTTCAATCGTTACCATCCCCTGCGCGACAGCATCTCCTCCGGGGTCAACTTTCCCGCCTCGAGGCCATGCATCGCCTCGCCCAGGTCGCGGGAAATCTCGACCAACTTCGCCGGGTCTTGCCAGTGGGTGACCGCTTGGACGATGGCGCGCCCACGAAGCTCGGGGTCGTCTGATTTAAAGACCCCCGACCCCACAAAGACGGATTCCGCCCCGAGCATCATGCACAGGGCTGCATCAGCAGGCGTCGCGACGCCGCCTGCTGCAAAATTAGGCACCGGTAAATGGCCATTCTCGGCTACCCACCGAACGAGCTCGAAAGGCGCTTGGAGTTCCTTCGCATGGCTCATCAACTCATCCTCTTCGAGGATCGTCAGGGTCCGAATTCCACGCTGCACAGCGCGCAGATGACGGACCCCCTCGACGATGTCCCCCGAGCCCGCCTCGCCCTTGGTGCGGATGAGGGCGGCGCCCTCGCCAATCCGTCGCAAGGCTTCGCCGAGGTTGCGGCAACCACACACAAAGGGAACCTTGAAACCGTTTTTGGAAATATGATTTTCCTCATCAGCCGGAGTCAGCACTTCGCTCTCATCGATGAAGTCGACCTCGAGGGCCTCGAGAATTCTCGCCTCGGCAATATGGCCGATGCGGACCTTGGCCATGACCGGAATCGATACTGTTTCCTGGATTTCGTGGATCTTTTCGATCGACGACATTCGTGCAACACCGCCCTGGACTCGAATATCGGCCGGCACCCTTTCGAGGGCCATCACCGCCACAGCGCCGGCGTCTTCCGCGATCTTTGCCTGCTCGGCGGTGGTGACATCCATGATCACGCCGCCCTTGAGCATCTCCGCCAGTCCGACCTTGACTCGAAACTGCGAATCTTGATGGTCCATGGTCTTCCTCCCTCGGCCAGGCATCATTGTACACACCAGCGCGCGTTCTTTGAGTTCCGCCTCATTCCACCGCCGTCCGTTGAAGCCGGAGCAGCGCGAATGCGTTGATAGCGATGTGGGCGGCCGCCGCAGCCGGATAGCCGCCGAACTCGTAGATCATGCCCAAGCCGGCACCGAGAACACAGGCGAGAACCGGCCACAGCCAGAGGCTGCGGTCCGGTACAACGTGGAGCGCTGCAAATAATAGCGCGGCCGGCAACAGCCCGATGATCGGCTGCAGAAGCGCTCGAATCAGCGCCTCCTCGGCCAGTCCGGAAAAGACCGCTACGGCTGCGGCATCCGTGACCGACCAGTTCCGCACCATCCGCTGTTGCCATGCCTCGAGATCGGCAAGGGCCGGAAGGCGGCGCAGGGCCCAGAGCGCGGCTGCGCAAATCCCGCCCGCAACGATACCGGTGAACACCGCGGCGGCCAACGACCCGCGGGGCGCGAGGCCCCCGGGGACGCCCCCTGCGCGGAGAGACAGTCCAATCAAAGCGATGACACCGATCACTCCCTCTTGGTGAATAATGGCGACCGCCGGGATCGCTCGGGGTGAGGGCTCTTCGTGGAGACCCATGTCGTCTTTGGTGGCTAGCCCGCGCTACCCACCACGTCGCGCAGCGAGGCCTGCGAGATGTCGTGAGCTGTGGTGTTTTCGACCTGCGGGCCGCGGAGGCGTACTCGACGGTACGTTGAGCAGCCCGATGCGAGAAACCTCCGCAGATTGCGGCACATCACCGGCCGCAGTAGCGACGTGGTGGGTGGCACGGGCTCTGCTACTCCGGTCTGCCATCAGCGGGCGGCTCGTCGACGCCGTCAACCGCTTCCTCGGTTTCAAAGTCGTCATCGTCCTCGACGGCCGCAGCCCGCGCGACCGACACCACGCGATCGCCCTCTGCCAGGCGAATCACTCGCACACCCTGGGCGGCGCGACCAAAGCGGGAAATCCCGGCGACGTTGGTTCGTATCAGCATCCCGCCCTCGGTGACGATGAGGATCTCGTCCTCCTCGCAAACATAGCGAATAGCGGCCACATCCCCATTCTTCCTTGTCAATTGAATGAGCTTGATCCCATAGCCGCCACGCCGTTGAATGCGGAATTCGGAAATCCGGGTGCGCTTGCCGTAACCGAGGTTGGTCACGACCAGGATGTCGTTGTCTTCGGCCGGATCGAAGGCGGCAAACTCCTCGACAAAGTCACCCTCGCGGAGATTGATGCCACGGACGCCCGCGGTGACCCGGCCCATTGACCGCACATCGGTCTCCTCGAAGCGAATCGCCATCCCGCGATTCGTGCCCATGAAAACGTGGGTCGCGCCATCTGTCAGGCGAACCGAAAGAAGATTGTCTCCTTCGTTGATGACCACTGCCCGCAGCCCATTCGCGCGGATATTGGCATATTCACGAAGTGGGGTTCGCTTGACCCTACCGAGACGGGTTGCGAAGAAGAGGAATGAATCTTCGTGCTCCGAAAAATCCCGCACCGCCAGCAGCGCGCGAACGTTTTCCCCCGGGGCGAGCTGCAGCAGGTTTACAAGGTTGCGGCCCCGGGCCGTCGGACCGACATCGGGAAGCTCGTGAACCTTGCGCACGAAGACTCGCCCGGTCGATGTGAAGAAGAGCATTGTTGCGTGGGTCGAGGCAACGAACAGCTTCCAGACCTCGTCCTCGTCCTTGATCCCCATGCCGCGGCGCCCTCGCCCTCCACGCCGTTGCGCGCGGTACGTGGCGGCCGCGGAACGTTTGACATACCCGCCGCGAGATACGGTGATCACCATCTCCTCTTCGGCGATCAAATCCTCGATGGAGATTTCACTCGGGTCTTCGATGATCTCGGATCGCCGCTCGTCGCCATACTTTTTCTTCGCCTCGGCAAGCTCCTCAGTAATAATTTCGGACACCATCTCGTCGGACTCGAGGACCGCCTCGAGATGTGCGATAAGTTTCCGTACTTCGGCATGCTCCTCAATGATTTTGTCCCGCTCGAGCCCGGTCAGGCGCTGCAGTCGCATGTCGAGGATTGCCTGCGCCTGCACCTGCGACAGGCCAAACGCTTCCATCAGCCCGCCTCTCGCTGCTTCGGGATCCGCCGCGCCTCGTATGAGGGCGATGACGGCATCGAGATTATCAAGGGCGATGACCAGGCCCTCGAGAATATGGACGCGGTCGCGGGCGCGGGAAAGGTCGTAGGCCGTGCGGCGCAGGACGACCTCGCGGCGGTGGTCGAGAAAGTGCTGCAACAGCTCTTTGAGGTTGAAGACTTTGGGCTGGTTGTTGATGACCCCAAGGAGATTGATTCCAAAGGTGGTCCGCATCTGGGTCAGCTTGTAGAGGTTGTTCTGCACGACCTCGGGCACGGCATCGCGCTTGAGTTCAATCACTACCCGAATGCCGTCCCGATCGGATTCGTCACGCAGATCTGCGATGCCCTCGAGGCGCTTGTTCTGGACCAAGCTCGCGATCTGTTCGACCAGGCGCGCCTTGTTCACCTGGTATGGCAGCTCGCTGACGATGATCGCAGCCCGCCTCTTCTTCTCGGCTTCCCGGATGCGGGTCCGCGCCTGCATGCGCACAATTCCGCGACCCGTCGTGTAGGCATCGTGGATTCCCTTGCGGCCAAGGATAAATCCGGCAGTTGGGAAATCGGGCCCGGGCACGAAGCCCATCAGATCTTCTACGGTGAGCTCGGGGTCGCCAAGCAGAGCAATCGCAGCGTCTACTGTCTCGCTGAGGTTGTGGGGGGGGATGTTGGTGGCCATTCCGACGGCGATTCCAGAGGAGCCGTTGACCAGAAGATTGGGAATGCGCGCGGGGAGAAGAGTTGGCTCGCTCATCGAGCCGTCGTAGTTGGGCGCCCACTCCACCGTTTCCTTTGCGATGTCGTCGCCGAGTAGTTCCTCCGCCACCCGCGTCAACCGAACTTCGGTGTACCGCATCGCTGCCGCCGAATCTCCGTCAACGGAACCGAAGTTGCCCTGGCCGTCGACCAGGGGGTAGCGCATGGAGAAGTCCTGGGCCATCCGGACGGCGGTGTCGTAGATCGCCTGGTCCCCATGAGGGTGGTACTTACCCATGACATCACCGACGATCCGCGCCGATTTTTTGTAGGCTCGCGAGGCGGTGCTGCCACCCTCCCACATGCCATAAAGAATCCGCCGGTGCACCGGTTTCAATCCGTCTCGCACATCTGGCAGCGCACGACCGATGATCACCGACATCGCGTAGTCGAGATAGGACTTCTTGAGCTCTTCCTCTATGGTCACATGCACACGGTCGGCGCGGGGCGGAGACGACTGATCGGCCATCTAAATGTCCAGGTTCCGGGCCTCGAGAGCGTTGGCCTCGATAAAGTTGCGGCGGGGTTCTACGGCATCACCCATCAGAATCGTGAAGAGCTCATCGGCCCGGGCGGCATCCTCGACCGTTACCTGTAGGAGACGCCTCGAGTCAGGATCCATGGTGGTCTCCCAGAGTTGGCGTGGGTTCATTTCGCCGAGCCCCTTATATCGTTGGATGTTGAGACCCTTTTTGGCGACCTCGTATACGCGACTGACGAGCTCGCCCAGGCTCGCCAGCGTTTCTCGGTCCCCATTTCGATCGAGATGGAATGGTCCAACGCGGAGCGCTTCAACCTGCGCCAGCTGGTTTCGCGCTCGGCGGTAGTGGCCGCTCGATCCGAGGAGCTGTCCAAGGCGCACCTCTCGGCCGCGCCCATTGGCGCCGACTGAGCAGATGACCTCTGGCACACCGTGTTCTTCGTCGAGCTCGACCCGCGTCTCTTCGTAGCCGAGCTCGCGGAGCTCGGCCGCCAGCGCTCTCGCAAAGCCTTCGCCCCCCGCCCCGCCGTCCCACCCGGACTCGGTATCGAGCGCTGCCAGAACAAGGTCTTGCGGCCAGCCGCGACGATCGAGGTGTTCGAGACTTTGGTTCCAGTCCTGGGCGGCGAGGATGGCGCGGCGCAGCTCTCGGCCAGCAAGTTCGCGGCCGCTCGTGCCGATCACCAGCCGGAATTCGTCCTCGACGCGGTCGAGAAGGAAACGTGAGAGGTCGCTGTCGTCGCCGAGGTAGGTCTCTTTCTTCTTTCGGCTCACCTTGTAGAGGGGCGGCTGGGCAATAAAGAGATGGCCGCGCTCCACAAGCTCTTGCATCTGTCGATAAAAGAACGTCAAAAGCAGCGTTCTGATATGCGATCCGTCGACGTCGGCGTCGGTCATGATGATGATCTTGTGGTAGCGGACCTTGAGAGGATCAAACTCGTCCTTGCCGATGCCGGTGCCGAGACACTGAATCAAGGCGCGAATTTCCTCCGACGACAGCATGCGGTCGAAGCGCGCCTTTTCGACGTTAAGAATCTTTCCTCGCAGCGGCAGGATGGCCTGGAAAAGGCGATTCCGCCCCTGTTTAGCGGAGCCCCCCGCGGAATCTCCCTCGACGATGAAGATCTCGGAGAGCTCGGGATCGCGCTCCGAACAGTCGGCGAGTTTGCCGGGCAGCGCAGAGGTTTCGAGGGCGCTCTTGCGCCGGGTCAGCTCGCGCGCATTGCGCGCCGCCTCGCGGGCGCGGGCGGCATCGAGACACTTGGAGACGATCCCCTTGGCGACCGCAGGATGCTCTTCGAAGTACGTGGCCAGGCGTTCGTTGATCATCGACTCGACCCAGCCCTTGACGTCCGAGGAAACCAGCTTGTCCTTGGTCTGGCTCGAGAAGCGCGGGTCCAAGACGCGAACCGAGATGATCGCCGTCAGCCCCTCCCGCACATCCTCTCCCGAGAAGTTCTCCTTGAGGCCCTTGAGGAGATTTTGGCTGTGGGCATAGGCGTTGATTGTGCGCGTGAGCGCACCGCGAAAGCCCGATAGGTGGGTACCTCCGTCGCGGTTGAAGACCGTATTGGTGAAGGCGAGGACGTTCTCGTTGTAGCCATCATGCCATTGCAGTGCGACCTCAACATCTTCGCCATCGTCGTTGGAGTCGATCAGATAGACCGGATCCTCGTGCAAGGGCGACTTCGACCGGTTGAGGTATCGGGTGAACTCTCGCAGCCCGCCCTCGAAGTGGAACTCCTCCTCGCGGTCGCTGCTCTCGTCGGAAAACTTGATGTTGACGCCGGAGTTGAGAAAGGCAAGTTCCCGGAGGTGGCGAATGAGAAGGTCAGGATGGAATTCGAGGACCGAAAAGATTTCGGCATCCGGCTTGAAGCTGATAATCGTTCCGGTCCGGCGGGTGGTGCCAACCTCCTTGAGCGCTTCTGTGGGCACCCCGCGCTGATAGAGCTGTTCCCATACCCTTCCGTCCCGGTGAATCTCGAGGCGTAACCACTCAGCGAGGAAATTAACGACGCTGACACCAACGCCGTGGAGGCCGCCAGAGACCTTGTAAGAGTCGCTGTCGAACTTGCCCCCCGCATGAAGCTCGGTCATGATGACCTCGGCCGCCGAGCGCCCACTTTCCAGGTGGGTGTCCACCGGAATGCCTCGGCCATCATCGGTCACCGTTACGGTCTGGTCTGCGTGTACGGTCACCGTTATCTGCTCACAGTGACCTGCCTGTGCTTCGTCGATAGCGTTGTCCACCACCTCCCAGACCATGTGGTGGAGACCCGCCACGTCATCGATGTCGCCGATGTACATCCCGGGGCGTTTTCGCACCGCCTCCAGGCCCTTGAGGACCTTGATGTTTTCGGCGGTGTAGTTGTCAGTCATCAGTTGTCGCCTCCTGCGGCTCGTGGGTTCCGTTTTCGAGCCGTATGCTGCACCCCTGGGAGCCTGCCAGCTCCGCCACGCGCTCGCTTGTGCTAGAGAGAAAAAGCTGTCGTTTGTTCCCGAGACGTTCGACTAAGCGAGTCAGCGCGTCGCCGTCCAACTCGGCGTCGACATCGTCCACGATGACGGGAAACCGTTCGTTTCGCTCCTTTTCAACCTGTGCCAGGGTGGCGAGTCTCAGCGCTGCCGCCACCCCCTTCGCTTGTCCCGAGCTGAGTACATATCGGACGCGCCTGCCGGCGGTTTTCAGGCTCAAATCATGGCGGTGTGGACCGTCGCCAGTGAACCCCATCTGGCGGTCCCGCGTCCGCGTCTCATTATAGCGTTGTCGGTACAGATCTTCCACCTTTTTCGCCCCGTCAAAAGGCCCGCTCCACGCCTCTGAACGATACTCGATAGTGATCTTCGTCTGGTCTCCACGAGACAGCTCCTGCCACTCTTCTGAAAACCGCTCGGCGAGGATTTCGGTGCCTCTTTCCCGAGCTTCGATGACCGCGGCGGCTGCTGCCGAGAGGGGCGCTTCCCAGGCTTCAATTTCTGCATCTGAAGAGTGCCCCACAAGGGCGGCGTTGCGCTGCCGGAGCAGGCGGCGATATGAGCGAAGATGGTCGAGATGGGCTGGCCGTAGAAGGAACACAAATCGATCGAGCATTGATCGCCGACCGTCCGGCCCGCCGGTAATCAGCTCGCGATCCTGTGCGGTGATGGCGAAGACCGGAAAGAGCTGGAGATATCCCTCGACATTCGCCGTCGCGCCGTTGACTCGCAGGGTTCTGTTGACGGGCGAGCCAATTTCTACAACCTGCTCGAGGCAATGAGTTCGGTTTCCTGTCGAGACCGAGCCGACCAGACGAAAATTGGCCGCGCCGTGGCGCACCGCTCGGCGAAGTGTTGTCGTCCTGAAGGAGCGCAAGTTTCCGAGTACGACCATCGCCTCGAGAAGACTCGTCTTTCCCGCTCCGTTTGCACCAATGATCGCGTTCGTAGCTTTTCCGAAGGAAAATACCTGGCCGGATAGATTGCGGAAATCACGAACCGAAAGATCGATCAGTTCCACGGCGATCGTTCCGTCCTTGTCTGATTCTGGGACGCTTGCTTGACGCCGCTATAAGCCGAGGGGCCGAGTGAACGCAAGCGAACCCATCTTTGTATCGAGAGCCGCGGCTACAGACGCATCGGCATCAGCACGTAGATGTATTCCTCGAGGCGAGGATCGTCTTCGACCGGTACCACGACACACTGGGTATTGCTGTCCCGTAGCTGGAGTTCGACAGCTTCGCACTCGAGCGTCTGCAGTACATCAATGAGATAACTCGCATTGAGCGCTATTTCCAGGCCATCTCCTTGATAGGTCACATTCAGCGTCTCTTCTGCGCTGCCCCGCTCATAACCGATGGATACCAGGGTCAGCTCGCCCCCGGAATCAAAGCGGAACCTGACTCCGCGCGCCTTCTCATGTGCCATGAGGCTGACCCTTCGGAGCGAAGCCAACAGCTCCTTACGGTCGACCCGGGCCCGATTCGGGTTATCGCGGACGATCACTCGTTCGTACTGTGGAAAACGGAGCTCGACAATCCGCGATACGAGCGTCCGTTTACCCATCAAAAATCCGAGGTGGTTATCACCAGCTGAAATCCGAACCTCTTGGTCACCGAATCGCGAGAACTCAGCCAGCAGTTTTCGCGGGAAGAGTTGCTGCTCGAAGGGAGCATCCCCGCCGGGGGCCTTCGCCCTCACCATCGCCAAGCGATGACCATCGGTGGCTGCTATCTCTATTTCGCCCGGAATCAGCTTCACCAGGGCCCCGTTCAATTGAAACTTTGGATCATCCTTCGTGATAGCAAATGCGACGCGATCCAACATCAGTTGAAAGAGATCCAACGGCAACGCATAGTCTCCGGCTTCCGGAACCTCAGGCACCGTCGGATACTCTGAAGGATCAGAAACGGCCATCCTGGAGTGGAAGCGACCACATTCGATCTCTACCGCATCCCCGTCCTGGCGGAGAGTGAACTCCTCTTCGGGCAAAGACCGAACGAGGTTCTGAAACACTTTACTCTCGAGCGTCGCTCGACCACCTCCGTGGATAGCAGCTGGACACTCCGTGACAATTGTCATGTCGAGATCAGTGGCTACCATCCGCAGAAGGTTCTCCTCAGCCTCCACTAGGATGCTCGAGAGTATCGGTATGGTGGTCCGGTGCTCGACCACACCTTGCAGGATCGAGAGCTCCTGAAGGACGAGGTTGCGTTGCAACTTGAGTTCCATCAACCGCCCTTTCTTATGACGACGACGTACTTTTCATGCAAAATATAACATGATTCGTCATCGTCGTCGAGCCAGCGGAATCTGCGGGAATCCCTCGCAAATAACTCAAAAAAATAGGTTTAAATTGGTCGCCGACCTGTGCCTTGTGGTTGTGTGACGTTGTGTCGAACTGTGGAAAACTCATGCTTTCCACAAAAGACCACAGCCCATCCACAAGCCTTCCGCAAGCGTTCTGCACAGGATCAAACGAAATGCTCCCGAAAGGAAGTCAGCGTGGCATCAAAGTCGGGATTCGATTGGCGCGTTTTTTGAACAGTGTCGACGGCATACATGACGGTTGAATGATGTTTGGAAAAAATCCGACCTATTTCTGGGAAACTCAGTTCGAGGATGTCGCGGATGAGATACATGGAAACCTGTCTCGGTAGCGCGATCGAACGACGGTTCGAGCGGCCCTTGAGATCGGCGACTCGAACCCCGTAGTGTTGGGCGACGAAGCGGATGATGTCAGATGGTGATGTGGCGCGCTCATCTGGCAGGAGTTCAAAGAGCGCGAGACGGACAACATCCACCGTAATTTTCGAGCTCTTGAGCTGGGCGTAGGCGATGGTTCGATTGAGACACCCCTCGAGCTCTCGGACATTGTTTTGAACCCTGCGCGAGATAAATAAGACAACGTCTTCGGGGAGTTCGCGCCCGATGGCTCGAGCTTTCTCGCGCAGAATGGCACAGCGGGTCTCGAGGTCGGGCGGCTGGATGTCGGCAATCAAACCCTGCAGAAAGCGGGAGCGAAGCCGTTCCTCGAGGCCCGGAATGTCGGCCGGCCGAGCATCAGACGTGAAGACAACCTGTCGCCCAGTGGATTGGAGGGTATTAAAGGTGTGAAAAAACTCCTCCTGCGTTCGTTCCTTGCCGGCGATGAACTGGATATCATCAAGGAGCAGCATGTCGACGCTGCGAAAGGTCTGTCGAAAAGCGTCCATCTGCTTGCGGCGGATGCAGTTGATGAGTTCGTTAACAAACTGTTCGGTCGTCATGTAGGCGACCTCGAGGGTGGGAGAAATCTCGGAGAGCCGATTGGCTATGGCGTGCAGGAGATGTGTTTTGCCTAGCCCCGAGCCGCCATAGAGATAGAGCGGGTTGTAAGTCTTCCCGGGTTGTTCCGAGACCGCTTCCGCTGCCGCTGCCGCAAATTGATTCGACGTGCCAACAATAAATCGATTAAACGTGAAGCCCGGATTATACGGATGGGTGGTGATGCCCGACGCGGGGTTGTTTTTCCCGTCCTTGTCGGCGACCGCGGTGTCCACGGCGGCATCCCATTTGATGAGAATTCGAAATTCGGGACCGAAGTGACTTCGCGCCACGGTCTCGATATCTCGCAGCAGGTGGTCGCGAACCCAATCGCCGACAATCGCATTGTCCGTAGTTAAGGTGAGAGCGGCGGGCGTCTTTTCGAGCACCGACAGCGGTGCGATCCAGGTTCGATACTCCTCATCGCCCATCATCTGCCGGAGATGCGGTTGCAGGTGCTCCCAGCGGTCCATCGCAGTACGCTAGCATAACTCGCGGCAAGAGTTTGTCGGCGCCGACGAGGTCTGCGAGGCACACTCCTCCAGGGCCCCCGCGGTTCGGCGGAACCGCGACGCTCGCTTGACACCCATGTTGAGCTACGATATCGTGACGCGCTCGATATTTGGCGAAAAGAGAGATCATGAAGAGAACGTTTCAACCCAACAACCGCAAGCGCAAAAAAACCCACGGATTCCGGGTTCGCATGCGCTCCCGGGGCGGCCGTAGTGTGCTCCGCGCGCGTCGCCGCAAGGGGCGCAAGCGGGTTGCTGTCTGAGCGGCGCTTCCATTTCCCAGCAAAGTCTCGGCTCAAGCAAAGGGCCGATTTTCAAAGGGTATACAGGGATGGTGCCCGGGCAGCCGGGCGACACGTGGTGGTTTTTCTCATGCGAGCGGACGCTCACGATGGAAGGTTTGGCGTGACCGCATCACGGCGCGTCGGCAACGCAGTTGTGCGGTCGCGCTGTAAGCGGCGGCTGCGCGAGCTATATCGAACCCACCGCCACGAAATTGCCGCCTTTCCTGCCGACATGGTGGTCAATGCCCGTGCAAGCTGCGCGTCGGCGCCGTGGGCAGAGCTCGAGCGGGATTTTCTGGCATGCGTCCACCGCGCATTCAAGAAGGCCGCGCAAACATCGCGCTCGGGTTAGGGCGCGGGGAAGACGACAAACGGATGGAGAAAAGACTACTCCTGGCATTTGTGCTGTCGGCGGCGATCCTCCTCGCCTGGTCGGTGTTATTCCCACCGCCACAGCGACAGCAACCGACGCCGCCGGACGCGGCCGGCCCGCGAGCAACGCCGGAGGCCACGGCGCCGGTGGCGGGACTCCCGAGTGGCGCTGATGAGGGCGGTGATGTCGCCGAGGCCATCGTGGAGAGTGACGAGCTCGTGGGCGCTACGATCGAAGAGACGGTGGAGTTCGCCAACGCCAAGATCGCTGTTGTGCTCACCAACCGCGGAGCGGCGGTGTCGTCCTACCGACTCTTGGGCTATGACGACGATGACGGCCAGCCGCTTGATCTTATTCAGACCGTGCCGCTCTCCGAGAGCAGTCGCCCCTTGCAGTTGATTACCGCCGACGGCCCCGACAACGCCCTGTATGAGGTGGAACGGATTGATGGGGCGGTGTTCTTTCGCTGGGCGGATGGTGCCGGGAGCTCGGTGACCAAACGAGTGGCGCTCTCGGAATCGGGTTACGGGCTCGATGTGGCGATTACGGCGACCGGCACGAGGGCAGGATCGCCGATCAGCATCGGTACGGGCATGCGGGATCTCGGCGAGACCGAACGCAACAGCCGCCTCGCCCTGTGGGGCGAAGGTGTCACCCTGGCGGACGGGGAAATCACCCGTTTCAAGCGGCGCAAGGTCGAGGAACGAAGAGTCCTCTCTGCGGGCGCGCTCAGTTTTGCGGGTTTCGAGGATGCCTATTTCCTCAATGTGTTGCGTCCCGATGGCGGCGTCTCCGAGGTTCGAATCGATCCTCTCGAATTCACCCTCGACGAGGAGGCACAACGCGTCCTACAGATTTCGGTCGTTCCGAGCCAGGGCCAGCTGCGTGGCGAGCTGCTCGGGGCACCCAAGGAGTACGACCTCCTGCAGTCAATCAACCAGGGAGTGGAAAAAACCCTCACTTTTGGGTGGTTTCTGACACCAATCGCGGTGTTCTTTCTGAAGGCGCTTCGTTGGATCTACGGCTTCGTCGGCAACTGGGGTGTGGCCATCATCCTCCTGACGCTCGGTATTCGGATCGTACTCTTCCCCCTCATGCACACATCGACGGTGTCGATGCGCAAGATGGCCAAGGTCCAGCCCAAGGTCAAGGAGATCCAGGCGAAGCACAAAAAGAAAAAGTCCGACCCCCAGGCCAGGGCCAAGATGAACCAGGAGATGATGGCCCTTTATAAGCAGGAGGGCGTAAACCCGATGGCGGGGTGTTTGCCGCTGCTGGTTCAGATGCCGCTGCTGTTCGCCTTGTACCAGCTGTTTTTGAAAGCGATCGAGCTCCGGCATGCGCCGTTCATCTGGTGGATCACCGATCTTTCGGCGAAAGACCCGCTCTATGTGACACCGGTCCTCATGACGGCGACGATGTGGCTCCAACAGCGCCTCGCACCGCAGGCCGGCGACCCCCAACAACAGCGGTTAATGCGAATGATGCCGCTGATTTTTGGCATCATGTTTCTCCAGTTTCCGTCAGGCCTCGTACTGTACTGGCTCGCCAACAACGTGATCACGATCATCCAACAGGAGATCACCCTCCACATCGTTGGTGAGCGCAAAAGGGGCGGTGGCGGCGCGAAGAAAAAGGCGCGGAAGGACGGGAAGGCATGAATAAACCCAAGAGCTTTCAGGGGGGCTCTCTCGACGAGGCCTTGAGTGCAGCTTGTAGCGGTCTCAACTCGCGGCTCGAGGAGCTCCACTATGACGTGGTAACCGGCGAGGGGGCGGAGGTCGTGGTCGAGGCTGAGGTCGATCCCGTTGCCGTTCTCGGGCTCTTTCTGTCGGAATCTTTTCGCGCCGGCGAGCTCGAGATTACCGCACATCTTGCAGATCGCGAAGAGGCCCTGGAGGGCGAACTTCAGGGCGGGGATCTTCATCTTTTGACCGCCTCGGGGGGGCGCGGCCTCGATGCCCTGCAATATCTCTGCAACCGAGTCCTGAATCGGCGCCTTGCGGATCACCGCCCTGTCCACCTCGACTGCGACGGCTTCAAGGAGCGTCGCGCACACAAGCTCCAAGGGCGGGCCGAGGCGGCGGCAGATGAGGCCCTCCGCCGCGGTGCGCCGGTGACGCTTGGCCCGCTGACTCCGGCCGCCAGGCGCGAAATTCACCTCGCGCTTGCCGACGATCCCGGAGTCGAAACGGACTCTGATGGCGAAGGCTTCCTCAAACGGATTGTCATCCGACCTCGCCGGCGGCGCTGACACCATCGTCGCCCGGGCGACGCCAGCCGGCCGGGGGGCGCTGGCGCTGATTCGCGTCAGCGGCTCGCGGACCGCAGCGTGCGCGGCGCAGGTCTGCCCGGGCCTTTCATTCAGCGACGGCTGGAAAGCAACCCTGACAACCCTCTACGATACTGCCGGTGAAGCCCTCGAGCGCGCGGTCGTGACATCCTTCCCCGGTCCGCGATCGTACACCGGAGAGGATATGTTGGAGGTCACGGTTCACGGGTCGCCATTCTTGGTCGAGGCGGTGATTGACGCGTTCATTGCGGCGGGAGGACGGCCGGCCGAAGCCGGCGAGTTCACTCGAAGAGCCGTCGCCAACGGCAAGCTGGACCTGGTTCAGGCTGAGGCGGTCCGCGACCTGGTTGCTGCGGACACGGCTTGGCAGCATCGGAACGCGCGACAACAACTCGCGGGTGCGCTTTCCGCGCAGTTCGAAGGGTTGCGCGCCGCCCTCGTTACATTGTTGGCCTCGGTGGAGGCATCCCTTGATTATGAGGCGCAGGGCGTCGCCGTTCCGATCGGCGAGATGGCGGCTCAGTTGGAAGAGTGTCGTTGCTGCTTGACGGCCCTGCTTGCAACTGCCGGCACCGGCAAGCGTGTGAGGGAGGGGCTTCGGCTGGTGATTCTCGGCCCGCCAAATGCTGGTAAGTCAACTCTTTTCAATTGTTTAGCAAAGGCGGAGCGTGCCATCGTCTCTCCTCGTCCGGGAACCACCCGCGACGTCGTTGAGGCCGAGGTCGATCTTGGGGGCGTGCGGGTTGTGGTGCAGGACACGGCCGGTCTGCGGGGCGGCGGCGATGAAGTCGAGGCCGAAGGTCACCGTCGCGCGCACGCCGCCGCCGCCGCCGCCGACCTGGCGGTCATGCTGTGGGCGACGGACGCTGCGGCCGACTCGGGGCCCCCGGAGATGCCCGCGGGCCTGCCGGCGATTCGGGTCCGCTCGAAAGTCGACTTAGCTCTTGGGGCGCCGGCCAAGGACGGCTGGCTTGGCATTTCATGTCACAGTGGAGAGGGCATCGAGGATTTCCAGAGCGAGCTTCTGCGGCTGGTATTGGGAGAGGTGCCGGACCTCGGCGGGGCGGTGGCGATCGCGGCGAGGCACCACCGGGCCCTGATGGAGGCGGCCACAGAGCTGGATAAATGTGATGTCGAAAACCCGGACACAGCGGCGGAAAGCGTTCGGTGGACGCTACGGGCGGTTGACGCGCTGGTCGGAGAGGTCTCGACCGATGACGTGTTGGACGAGATCTATAGCTCGTTCTGCATTGGGAAATAGACATGTCGAGTGTCGATGTCGTGGTTGTGGGCGCCGGCCATGCGGGTTGTGAGGCTGCCGCCGCGGCAGCCCGCGGTGGAGCGTCGGTGGCGCTGGTGACCCTTGATCGTCGAACCGTTGCTCAGATGCCGTGCAATCCGGCCATCGGGGGCATCGGCAAAGGCCACCTGGTGGCTGAGATCGATGCCCTGGGCGGCCTCCAGGGATGGGCGGCGGACCGCGCCGGGATCCAATTCAAGACGCTCAATCTCTCGCGCGGACCCGCCGTGAGGGGGCCGCGAGCGCAGTGCGACAAGGCCGTGTATCAGCGAAGTGTTCGCCGGGTGGTCGAGGGGCTGCGTGGGATAACGCTGATCGAGGCGGAGGTTGCGGGACTGATGATCGAGGGGGGGCGCGCCTCCGGGGTGACCCTTCAGGGCGGTGAGCGACTCAAGGCCGGCGCGGTCATTCTCACAACCGGCACATTTCTCGGTGGCCTTCTACACACAGGCGAGGAACGACGTCCCGGGGGCCGCCACGGCGAACGCCCGAGCACCGCCCTCGGAAAGGCGCTCACGGGTGTGGGGTTGGAGTTGCGGAGGTTCAAGACTGGGACGCCGCCGCGACTGGATCGCTCAAGCATCGATTTTGACCAACTCGAGGAACAGGCGGGCGATGCCGCTCCGCGCCCGTTTTCGTGGCGTACACGGACAGTGCGCAACCGCTGTGTTTGCTGGGTCACTCGCACCCCTCCCGACGTTCAATCCATCATTAGCGGCAATCTCCACAGGTCACCGTTGCTTTCCGGCGCCATCGAGGGCGTCGGTCCTCGCTACTGCCCGTCAATAGAGGACAAGGTTGTCCGTTTCCCGCACCACCAACAACACACCGTGTTTCTCGAGCCCGAGGGCCTCAACTCCACCAGCATTTATGTCAACGGCCTTTCCACCAGCCTGCCGACAGATGTACAGGAGGCGGTTGTGCACAGCGTTCCCGGTCTCGAGCGGGCGAAATTCTTACGCTACGGGTACGCCGTCGAGTACGATGTGGTGGCGCCACTACAGGTGGGGGCCAATCTCGAGTGCTCGTCGATCTCGAGGCTTTTCCTCGCCGGCCAGCTTCTCGGCACGTCCGGTTACGAGGAAGCAGCCGGGCTCGGTCTCCTGGCGGGCATCAATGCCGTCGCGTCTCTTCGCGGCGAGGCGCCATTCATCCCGGCGCGCGAGGACGCTTATCTCGGGGTGCTGGTTGATGACGTTTGCGGACGGGACCATCGCGAGCCATATCGCATGTTCACGTCGCGAGCCGAGCATCGCTTGTTGCTCGGCGTTGATACAGCGCGAGAGCGGTTGATGGAGCAAGGTCGCCGGCTCGGGCTGGTTCGAGAGGCGGCGTTTCACGTGGAACGTGCACGGTGGCGTCGCCGCCGGGCGGCAGCGGCGGCGCTCGAGGAGGCCCGATTGACGCCGACAGAGGCGACCCGCAAAGAGGTATTTGATAATGCCGGCATCGTCATCTCGGCGCCGACAACGTGGGCCAGGATCCTCCGCCGCCAGGATGTCGACGCCGAAAGCGTGGCGGCCACGCTCGCGGATCTTTCCGGCCTCGATGCCGAGGACCGCAGAATCGTCATCGGCCGTCTGCGCTATGACGGTTATCTGGCCCGGCAGGAACGGGAGCGCGAGCGGCTGCACCGGCTGCGGCACGTCGAGATCCCAAAGAATCTTGACGCCTCGGCCATTTCCGGCCTCTCGCGCGAGGTTGCGGAGGCCCTCGGCCGCGAGCGGCCTCGGACGCTGGCGGACGCGGAGCGAGTGCCTGGAATGACTCCGGCAGCGTTAGCGCTTCTTGCCGGCCGATTGGCCCACCGTGGGGGGCTTGGGTGAGTGGCGGCGGGGAATTTTCGGGCCTTCTTGCCGCCCACGCTGGAGGGTCTGCACTCCAGCGGCTGGTGCGCTACGCGGAGCTTCTCGAGCGTTGGTCCGAGCGACACAATTTGGTGTGTTTTTCAAGTCGTCAGGAGCTCGTGGAGCGGCATATCGTCGATGCGTTGGCTGGGGCCTCGCTTCTCGCGGGCCGGGGCCGCCTTCTCGATATCGGGAGTGGGGCCGGATTGCCGGGCGTGCCCCTTCTGGCGGTGCGGCCGCAGTGGAGCGGGGTGCTGCTCGAGCCACGGCATAAGCGGTGGGCTTTTCTTCGAACCGTGGTCCGCGAACTCAATCTCGGCGCGGATGTTGCTCGCTCGCGGTACCAGGACCTTGGCGATTGTCCCCCCTTTGACCTCATCACAATCCGCGCCGTTGGCGACCACGCGGCGCTTCTCGAGTGGTCGCGCGGCCGGCTGGCGAGCGGGGGGGAGATCGTCATATGGACCACGGTTGACGGCCTTGCCGCGCTCGAAACCATCGTGGGGTGGCGTGTGTTAAGCTCGCAACTCCCCGGCCTCGATTGCGGCCGGCTGACTCGTCTGCAACCATGTTTCACGTGAAACCACGACCGTTTTCGTTTTTTGACGACGGCCTTCGGGGCCAAGTTTCTCCCCGGCTTGCCGCGGCGTTTGGCGCAATGCTTTTTGCGACAGGCGCTGAGTTGCGTGGAGTGGTTTCGAGATGAAGGCGCGAGTCGTGGCGGTGGCCAACCAAAAGGGCGGGGTTGGAAAAACTACGACCGCCATCAGTCTTGGAGCGACCCTGGCGGCCTATGAGCGACCAACCTTGTTGGTCGATCTCGATCCGCAGTCCAACTGCAGCGCAGGGTTGGGCTTCCGGGACAACGGCGACCAACCAACTTCATACGACCTCGTGCTCGGGGCGGCGACGGTCGGAGCGGCCGCCCAGCCGTCCGAATTCCCCCACCTCACCGTGGTTCCTGCGACGCCTCACCTGGCCGGGGCCGAGGTTGAGCTTGTGGGTATGGTCGGCCGGGAGTTCCGCCTCCGTGATGCGCTCGCGGGCGACGCCACGAACCCATATGACTTTGTCTTTGTCGACTGTCCTCCCTCGCTCGGTCTTCTGACCCTCAACGCGCTTGCCGCCGCAGACGGGCTGCTCGTGCCCATCCAGTGTGAGTACTTTGCGATGGAGGGGGTTTCAATGTTGATGTCGACGGTCGACGAGGTGCGCCGGTTCCTCAACCCGGGGTTGACCATCGACGGCATTCTCCTCACGATGTATGACGAACGCACGAACCTCGCGCAGCAAGTGGCGGACGAGGTTCGTGGCGTTTTCGGCGATCTCGTATTCGAAACACTGGTGCCGCGCAACGTGCGGTTGGCGGAGGCGCCGTCTTTTGGCCGGCCGATCCATGCCTATGATTTACGGAGCCGCGGCTCACAGGCTTACCTGGAGCTCGGTCGCGAATACCTGCTCCGGAGGGAGAGCGCTTATGTCCGCTAAACAGGCGCTGGGCCGCGGCCTCAGGGCCCTCATCCCCGACACACCGCACGCACGCGCGGGTTTTGCCGAAATACCGATTGACCACCTGCTCCCGAATCCACGGCAACCTCGCTTCCACTTTGACCAGGAAGCGCTTGAAGAGCTGGCCGCCTCGATCAGGTTGCACGGTGTACTGCAGCCACTCTTGGTGAGCGAAGACTCGCCGGGTCGGTACCTGCTCATCACCGGCGAGAGGCGCTGGCGGGCCGCCCGATTGGCTGGGCTGGCCACTGTGCCGGCGGTGATCCGCGAGCGCATCGAGGAAGAGCAACAGCTCGAGCTGGCCCTGGTCGAAAACTTGCAGCGGCGAGACTTGACGCCGCTGGAGGAATCGCGCGCCTTCGAGCAATTGCGATCGGGTCTTGGTCTCTCCCAGCAAGAAATTGCAGATCGAGTTGGTATGGACCGCAGCACCGTCGCGAACTCGTTGCGCTTGCTCAAGTTGCCGACCGAGGTCCAGGAAATGGTTGAGCGCGGAGAACTCTCGGCCGGCCACGGGCGGGCGCTACTCGCCTTCTCCGATGACGCGGAACGCTGCGAATGGGCTCGCCGCACAGCAGCGACGGGGCTGTCGGTGCGGGCGCTCGAAAGGGCGGCCGCCGAAGTTCGTGGAGATGCGAAGCCGGGAAAACGCGGGGAGTCGAGCAGGCCGCCGAAGCCGCGCGATCCCAACCTGCGGGCAGCAGAGGAAAAATTGGCATTGCGCCTTGGCGCTCCGGTGGAGATCAGGGCGCGCCGACGAGGCGGCACGATCGTTATTGCATGCAACGAACACGACGAGTTGATGCGAGTGTTCGATCTCTTAATGGGGGGTGAGTGATGGCCAGAGGAGCAGAGTCGCTCAACGGTTTCGTTGACTCAGGGTGCACGATTCGTGGTGAGCTCGAGTTTTCCAGCTACTTTCGTGTCGACGGGCGGGTCGAAGGCACCGTGCGTTCGCGATCGGAACTTGTGGTCGGCGAAGGCGGCGTCGTTGAGGGAGAGATTGAGGTCGCGCGCTGCATCGTCGGTGGCGAGGTCCACGGCACCATTCGAGCCGAAGAACAGGTCCTGCTCCATGCCGGGGCCAAGGTTTGGGCAGACATCCACACCCCGACACTGGTGATGGAGGACGGCGCCTTTTTGGAAGGCTCAGTGACGATGGACTCGAAGGAAGTGAAAAAAAACACAAACAAAGCGCCATCGGCATCTTGACCGTGGTCTGAGGATTTGTTAGCTTGAACCGCCTCGTGCTGAGCGCGCGCTGAGCATGGGAGCGGATCGAGCCCGGAGCGGCCGATGTCCCCACCAGATTTGTCGTTGATCCTCATCATGGTCTGCTTCTGGGCGACCCTGTGGATCGTCCACCGTTTTCTGATCCGTCCCGTGGGCACGGTGATGGGCGAACGCCGCCGCCGCATTGATGACGCTCAGCGGGAATGGTCTGCAAAGACTGAGGGGTTTTTGGCGGCCGTTTCCCACGTAGAGGAAGAAGTCTCGACGGCCGCCAAGGATGCGGCGAGGATTCGCGCCGACGCTCGGCAGCATGCGATGGGCATTCGACAGGCGGCGCTTGACCAGGCCCACGCCCGAGCCGATGAGCGGCTTGTGGCGGTCCTCGAAACCCTCGACAAAGATGCCAAGACGGCACGCACTGACCTCAGGATTCGCGCCGAGGACCTTGCCCGGCTGCTGGCGAGCCGCCTGCTCGGCAGGGAGATCACATGATGAAGAAGATTGTCGGCTGGGCGGCGGTCTTCATCGTTGCGTTGGTCTTCGCGCTTTTGGTGGACACAGGCGTCAAGCACCTCGGGATCCCCGACTATTTCTGGCTTTCCCTGAATCTCACCGTCTTCCTTTACATCCTGCAACGATTCGTCGGCCGCCCAATGGGTGCGTTTCTCGAAACGCGTCGCGATGGCATCGCCGAGGAGCTGCAGAATGCGCGTCGACAACTCGAAGAGGCGGACCGCCTGCAGGCCGACGCCTCGAAGCGTCTCGCAGATCTCGAAGAGGAAGTGGCGGGGCTCAAAGAGCGCGCAGCTGCAGATGGCGACGCAGAGGCGGGAAGAATCTCGGAGCAAACGAAGATCGACGAGGAGCGTTTCCTGCGCCGTGTCGATGAGGAAATTTCACGCCGCGAGGCCGAGACCCGAACACAGCTGGCTCGGGACACTGCGGCTCTGACCGCGCAACTCGCCCGCGATCTTCTCGATCGGGAAATGACGGAAGAGGATCGCCAGCGGGTGCTCGACCGAAGTCTCGATGCGATGACTTCTCTCGAGGGCAAGGAGTAGAGATGGGGCGATTCCGAGCGTTTCCCTACGCAAGGGCCCTGCTGACCGTCGTTCAGAAAGAAGCTCCGGGTCGCGCCGAAGAGATCGCTGACGAACTCGATGGCGTGGCTTCGGCGCTGCAGTTGGTGCCGGACTTCCATCGCGTTTTGGTGACACCGATGGTTTCCGTCGAGGTCAAGACGAAGATCCTCGATGCCGTTCTCGATTCGCTCGCAATCGGTGAGCCGGCGCGGCGCTTTCTGCATGTGGTGCAACACCACTATCGAATGCAGCATATGACCGACATCGCGACCGAGTTCCGAGCGCTCGTCGATCAAAGTCTCGGTCGTGCCCGTGCCCGCGTCGAGACCGCGATCGAGCTCGATGAAGGTTCGCGTCGCCGGCTAGTCGACGCGATTTCATTATTCGAGGGCGCCGAGGTGGTCGCCGACTTCGAAGCCAACCGGGATCTCCTCGGAGGCTTCAAGCTACAGGTTGGTTCACGGGTCTTTGACGGCTCGCTGGCAGGAGAACTGGATCGCTTGAGCAAAGAGATCGAGATCGAACAGGGGTAAAACATGCAGATCAAAGCCGCCGAGATTGCGGACATCATCCGCCGCCAAATCGAAGGATTCGAAACCTCGATCGACATGTCCGAGGTCGGAACCGTCATCTCCGTCGGGGATGGCATCGCCCGAATCTACGGCCTCGACGGGGTGATGGCGGGCGAGCTCATCGAGCTGCCGCACGACGTCTTCGGCCTCGCGATGAACCTCGAGGATGACAACGTCGGTTGCGTGCTCATGGGTGAGGTCCACCTCGTTCAGGAAGGTGATGAGGCCAAGCGCACAAAGCGCATCCTCGATATTCCAGTGGGTCCGGGAATGGTCGGTCGTGTTGTCGATCCCCTCGGGCGTCCGCTCGATGGCAAGGGCCCGGTGGACTCGGCGGAAAACTACCCGCTCGAGCGCACTGCGCCCGGCGTTGTCGCCCGGCAGGGGGTGAAAGAACCGATGCAGACCGGCATCATGGCGATCGACTCCATGATCCCAATCGGCCGCGGTCAACGCGAGCTCATCATCGGTGACCGCCAGACCGGAAAAACCGCCGTTATCCTCGACTCGATCATCAACCAGAAGGGCACCGGCAACATCTGTGTCTACGTCGCGATCGGCCAGAAGAACTCGACCGTCGCGCAGGTCGTCTCCACCCTCGAGAAGCACGGCGCCATGGACCACACGATCATTGTTTCGGCGACCGCTTCGGAGCCTGCGCCACTGCAGTATCTGGCGCCATACGCCGGCGCGGCGCTGGGGGAGTACTTCCTCTACAACGGGGGACACGCGGTCTGCTTCTACGATGATCTCACCAAGCATGCCCAGGCCTACCGTGAAATCTCGCTCCTGTTGCGCCGCCCTCCCGGGCGCGAGGCTTACCCCGGCGACGTCTTCTACCTCCACTCGCGGCTTCTCGAACGTGCCGCGAAGCTCAACGATGAACAAGGCGGCGGCAGCCTGACCGCCCTGCCGGTGATCGAAACCCAAATGGGTGATCTCTCGGCCTACATCCCGACCAATGTCATCTCGATCACCGATGGTCAGATCTTCCTCGAGTCCGACCTTTTCTTTGCCGGTCAGCGTCCAGCGGTCAACGTTGGGCTGTCGGTCAGCCGGGTCGGCGGTAACGCCCAGATCAAGGCGATGAAATCGATCGCCGGCTCCCTCCGGCTCAATTTAGCGCAATTTCGCGAACTCGCAGCATTCGCTCAATTCGGCTCCGATCTCGACAAGGCAACGCAGCGCCAGTTGGCCCGAGGCGAGCGCCTGATGGAACTCCTGAAACAGGGACAGTACCGGCCGATTCCCGTGGAGCTGCAGATCGTCTCGATTTACGGTGGCACTAACGGCCTTTTCGATGACCTCAAGGTTTCGGCCGTCGGCGCCATCCAGCCCAGCCTTCACCGCTATGCGCAGGACAACGGCGCGGAGACCCTGGAGCGGATCATCAGCACCGGAGTCCTCGATGAGCAGACCGAGGAGGAGCTGACAAAGATGATTAAGTCGGCTGTAGACCTCTTCATCAAGGAGAATCCGGAGGCGGCTCTTGCCTAATACCAGGGATCTCGTCCGGCGGATCCAATCCGTCAAGGGAACGCAACAGATCACCAAGGCCATGAAGATGGTCGCGGCGGCGAAGTTGCGGCGAGCCCAGGGGGCGATCTCAGAGGCGAAGCCCTGGGCCGAAACCCTTTCGAAAGTTCTTGCCAATGTTGCCGTTCGCACCGAGTTCAGCCACCCTCTCCTCGAAGACCACGAGGGTGAGCGGACGTGGGTCGTTGTGATTTCGTCGGACAAAGGACTGTGCGGATCCTTTAACACCAACATCCTGCGCGCCGTTGAAAAAGACCTCCTGGCAGATCGGTGGCCGGAGGTCGAGCTGGCGGTGGTCGGTAAAAAAGCATCCGACTACTTTCGATCGCGACGGTGGAACCTGGTCGTTAACGATCGCGAGACCATGTCGGCGCCGACCGCCGAAGCCGGACCCCGACTTGGCAGACGATTTGTCGAAGCCTTCACCTCCGGCGAGGTGGATTCCGTATGGCTGGTTTACAACAGCTTCGTCAACATGATCCGCCAGGCCATCATCGTTGACCGCCTACTGCCGATCGAACCGCCGACGGTTATCGAAGACGAGCAGGACGATTCGCAGGTCGATTACCTCTACGAACCGGACGCGCGGACCCTGCTCGCCGAGCTCCTGCCCCGACATGTCGAGACCCAGGTCCAGCGAGCGATTTTTGATTCGGCGGCAGCCGAGCAGGCGGCGCGCATGACCTCGATGGATGCGGCAACCCGCAATGCGGGCGACATGATTGATGCTTTGACGCTGCTTTATAACCGTACGCGTCAAGCGGCTATCACCAAGGAACTGATCGAGATCGTCTCCGGCGCTCAAGCGCTCGAGGGATAGGGAGTCGTGAATCTATGAGCCAGCAAGTCAACGGACACGTGGTCCAGGTCATCGGCCCGGTGGTGGACGTGGAGTTCCCCGACCAGCACCTTCCGGCGATTCTCAACGCCGTCAAGATTGTTGATGACGGCACAATGGGTGTGGTGCCGATCGACGTCACCTGTGAGGTGGCGCAGCACCTCGGCGAGAACCGCGCCCGCTGCATCGCCATGGAGCCGACCGAAGGCATGGTTCGGGGCATGGTTGTCACCGATCTCGGTGAGCCGATCTCGGTGCCGGTCGGCAAGCAGACCCTCGGCCGGGTCCTCGGGGTGCTCGGCGAACCGGTTGACGGAAGGGGTCCAGTCGAGACCGACCAGCGGTTGCCGATCCACCGCGAAGCGCCGCCGCTGATCGAACAATCCACCGAAAGCGAGATGTTCGAAACCGGCATCAAGGTGGTGGATCTGCTTGAGCCATACACCAAGGGCGGCAAGACCGGCCTGTTTGGCGGCGCCGGTGTCGGCAAGACCGTCATCATCATGGAGCTGATCAACAACGTGGCGCTGCAACACGGCGGGTTCTCGGTCTTCGCCGGAGTCGGCGAACGCACGCGTGAGGGCAACGATCTCTGGGTCGAGATGACCGAGGCCGGTGTCATCGATCCCGACAGCTGGGAAAACTCGAAGGCGTCCCTGATCTACGGCCAGATGACCGAGCCTCCGGGCGCGCGTCTCCGGGTTGGTCTCACCGGCCTCACGGTGGCGGAGCATTTCCGCGACTCCGAGGGCCAGGATGTTCTTCTCTTCATCGATAACATCTTCCGCTTCACCCAGGCGGGTTCCGAGGTCTCGGCGCTGCTTGGCCGGATGCCCTCGGCGGTCGGCTATCAGCCCAACCTCGCCACCGAAATGGGCGAGCTCCAGGAGCGCATCACCTCGACCAAGAAGGGCTCCGTGACCTCGGTTCAGGCGATCTATGTGCCTGCCGACGATCTCTCCGATCCGGCGCCGGCGGCGGCGTTTGCCCACCTCGACGCGACCTCGGTGTTGTCGCGGCAGATTTCCGAGCTCGGAATCTACCCGGCGGTGGATCCGCTCGCATCGACCTCGCGCATCCTCGACCCCACCATCGTCGGCGAGGAGCACTACATGGCGGCTCGCGAGGTCCAGCGAATTCTCCAGCGCCTCAAAGACCTCCAGGACATCATTGCGATCCTCGGCATCGATGAATTGTCGGAGGAAGATCGGCTGAGTGTTGCGAGGGCGCGCAAGATCCAGCGCTTCCTTTCACAGCCATTTTTCGTCGCAGAGCAATTCACTGGGATGAAGGGCCGCTACGTCAAGGTTGAAGACACCATCGCCGGCTTCAAGGCCCTGTGCGCCGGAGAGTATGATCATTTGCCGGAGCAGGCCTTCCTTTACGTCGGCGGTATCGAGGAAGCGGTCGAGAAAGCCGAGAAAATGGCGGCGGAGTCCTGATGACCGAGACGCTGCGGCTCGAGGTCGTGACACCGTCGCGCCGGGTTCTGGAGAGCCGGGCCTCCGAGGTTCGAATCCCGGGGGCACTCGGCGAGCTCGGTGTTCTTCCCGGGCATACGCCGTTGCTGACATCTCTCGGCACCGGCGAAGTGAGTTGGACAGACGGGAACAAGACCGGACGCCTGGTCGTCCAGGGCGGGTTTGCGGAGATCCAGCCCGACGCGGTGACCGTTCTCGCCTCGATTGCCGAAACCGTCGACGAGATCGACGTCGAGACCGCGCGCACGACCCTTGTCGACGCCCAGGAGAAACTGAAAACCGTGGACGCCGATGACTTCGACGAGGTCGACAGCCAGGTTAGACTGGCCGCGGCCCGGATCAGCGCCGCTGCTGGCGGCGGAACCTAAGCGCACCGGGCGTCACGAGATCTGGCGCTGGGCTACTGATACTCGGCGCCGAGAAGCACGCTGACGATGATCGCGGCGACCGCTGCCGGCGCCACAAACCGGATCAGGAAAAGCCATGCCGGGTACAACCGCGCCATCGGTCCATGGCCTTCCTCGAGTTCCTTGCGAGTCTCGCCGGTGGTCAGAATCCAGCCGACGAAGAGTGCAATGAGGAGACCACCCACCGGCAAAAACCAATTGCTGGCTGCATAGTCGAGGGTGCCGAAGGCGCCTGCCGTTGAGGGCCGTCCGATGAGGTTGATATTCGACAGCGCGGCGTTGCCGCCCATGCTGATCGCGCTGAGGATGCCAAAGGCGAAAATCGCCGCACCCGTAGTCAGCGTGGCCTGCCGCCGCCCCCACCCGAGCTCGTCGATGGCGTAGCTTGAGACGACCTCCAAAAGGCTGATCGTACTGGTCAATGCCGCAAATGCCACAAGCAGATAAAACAGTGCACTCACGACCGCTCCGCCGGGTAGCTGGAAGAACACGACCGGCACAGTTGTGAAGAGGATGGTCGAACTCTTTGTGACCTCGAAATCGTAACTGAAGATGATCGAGAACATGATGATGCACGCCATGATCGCGATCACTGTGTCGAGGACGCATATGGTCAACGCGGCACGAGGAATCGAATCGCGCTTCCGCATATAGCTGCCATAGGTGAGCATTGTGCCCATGCCGAGACTCAGGGTGAAGAAGCTGTGGCCGAGCGCCTCGAGCACGCCCCCCGCGGTCAGGTCGCTGAAGTTCGGTCGAAAGAGGAAGCCGATCGCTTGCTTGAACCCGGGAGTCCAAAATGAGTAGATCACGAGCATGACCAGGATAGACAGCAGAATCGGCATCAGGAACTTGGCGGTCCGTTCGATGCCCCTGCCGACGCCGAAGAAGACGACGCCCATGGTTGCACCCATGAAAAGGGTATGGCACAAGAGCTGCTGGTACGGGTTGGCGAGAAACTCGCCGAAAAAGGACTGGAGCGCCTCGGGGTGATGCGCGAGAGCGCCCAATTCACCCGTTACGGCCATCACGATGTAGCGGAGGGTCCAGCCAGCGATAACACTGTAATAGGAGAGAATGATAAAACCGGTCATAACGCCCAGGAAACCAACCCCCAACCACGCGCGGCCTCCCGGCTTTCCCTGAGCCAACACGCGGAAAGCACCGACGGGGTTCTTTTGGCCCTTCCGCCCGAGCAGGATTTCCGCAACCATAATGGGAACCCCGACCACCGCGATCGCCGCGAGATAGACGAGCACGAATGCGCCGCCATTGTTCTCGAAGGTGATATATGGAAATTTCCAGAGATTACCGAGTCCGATGGCGCTGCCAGCCGCAGCAAGAATGAATCCCAGGTGCCCGCTCCACTGCGCACGCTGCTTCGACATTCAGCCTCCCCATCCCATCACTACGTTGCGAACGGTAACGAGGCCGGGGCGTGGGTGTCAAATGTGAATATCGTGCCGGTCGCCTCATATTGCCTTTGTGCTCCACTTCCGCTAGACTCCCCGCCCGTCGGGGCGTAGCTCAGTCTGGTAGAGCGCACGGTTCGGGACCGTGAGGCCGGTGGTTCAAGTCCACTCGCCCCGACCATTTCAACGGCTCAGTTGTGGCGCGCCGTCCGGCGCGCCGTTTTTTGTCCTCGTTGACTTACGCCTTATTATCACCTATGGTCGGTGTTGGGAGAACAACGATGACGTATCTCACCGAGCGCCAACGGGACGTACTCGACTTCATCTCCAACCGGATCGACGCCGCAGGTGTGGCACCGACTCTTCAGGAAATCGCCGACGCTTTTGGATTCCGAAGCACCGCGAGCGCGCAGAAACACGTTGCCCACCTCGAGCGCAAAGGCTTTCTCCGGCGCGAAAAACACCAGAAACGGGGCCTGGTCCTGCCCGATGCTCCGCCGAATCCGGGACTGGCGGCGAAGTTGCCTCTATTTGGTGTGGTTGCGGCCGGCGCACCGATCGAATCCATCCCCGGTGACGAGCAGATCTTCGTTCCCGCGGATTTTTTGCGCGCCGGGGATCACTACGTTTTGCGGGTGCGTGGTGATTCAATGATCGGAGACGGTGTCCACGATGGTGACCTGGTCGTTGTCCAACGAAACGAAAACGTGGCTGACGGTGAGATGGTGGTGGCATTGGTGGGCGATGAGGTGACGCTGAAACGCATCTACCGCGAAAGCGCCTCGACCGTCCGGCTCCAACCCGCGAATCCGACCATGCCGACGATGATTGCCCCGGCAGCGGATGTCCAGGTCCAAGGTGTCGTGGTCGGCCTCCTACGTCGCTATTGAGGAACATGAAGTTCGGTTGAACATCTTGACTCACCCGCGGTTCTCGGCTAGCGTTTCGCCATGACCGACCTCGAAAAAATTACTCTCGTCATGACCTCGGTAGGTACTGAACAACAGGCTGTTGAGATTTCGGAAGAGCTGATTTCGCGACGGCTCGCCACCTGTATCAACATCGTGCCGTGTTTGCGGTCCATCTACCGCTGGAAGGGAAAAGTGTGCGAGGACTCCGAGTACTTGCTTCTCATTAAAACGCCGGAAAAACTTTTCGAAGCCGTTTCTTCCGCGATCCGGGAATTCCATTCGTACGAACTTCCGGAGATTCTCGCAATGCCCGTTTCTGCCGCAGAGGAGAATTTCCACAGGTGGGTCCTACAGATGGTCGAACCGTGTAACGAAGACGGTCTGGACGAAGACTGAAAACGCCGCGACGCGTGACGTTGTTATACTTTCCCGGCCCATGAACACAAACGCCAAGCTACAGGCGAACCTCGTGCTCGCGAGTCGCTTCGAGAATATCGAGGTGGCCGAACGGGCATTGATGGATCTCTGTCACCAGGCCGGTTGTGCGGAGGACGAAGAGTACTGGTTGGTCACCGCCCTCCGCGAGGCCGTGGCCAATGCTGTGCGGCACGGCAACCAGCGAGATCCTGCGCGTCTGGTGCGGATTGCCTATCTCATCGATAACGCCACCGTAACGATCAGAGTGGAAGACGAAGGCGAAGGATTCGACCCCGCGGCCATTCCAGACCCGACGGACCCCGAGAATTTGCTGCGCCCGAGTGGACGGGGTATCTTCTACATGCGACAGTTCATGAACCGTGTGGAATTCAGTCCTACCGCGGCCGGCGGAACGGCCGTGGTAATGGTCAGGGATGTCGCATCAAATGACAATGACCGCCAGGGGTCTTGAGGCTGCGATGGGCAGGCATGGATGGTCCTCGGCAAAAGGAGAGAACGCAGATGAAAAGCAACACTCGTGATATCGGAGACACACGCATTATTGAGCTTGGTGGCAAGATCACTATCGGAACCGGCGATGTCAAGATCCGCGAACTGATCGCACAGGCCCTCGAAGCCGACCAGCAGAACATTCTGTTCGACCTCGGCGGCGTGACTGCTATCGATTCCTCAGGCATCGGCGAGATGGTGGCCTGCTACACCACAGTCACGAAACGCGGTGGGCAGCTCAAGCTCATGCATTTGTCGCCGAAAATCAATGACATTCTTCAGGTTACGCAATTGATCACGGTCTTCGAGGTCTTTGACGATGAGCGAGAGGCGCTCGGGAGCTTCTGACACAGGCTCAAGGACCGGTCACTGTCCCGAACCGCGCGGTTCGACCACAATCTCTGCAGGGTATTCGCCGTCCGCAACCGCGTCGAGCTCGAGACCAAGAATGAGCCCAGCGGCACAGAGTCGCTGCGTTGGGGCGGCCGAGGCTGCCCCACCGACCGGTCTCGCCTCTCGAACAGCACCTCCGGCGACGACGATGCGGACGGAGTATCGTCCGGCCTTGCAGGCGGTGGATGGGGTGAAATCGCGCCACGCAGACTTTCCATTGATGAAGACGAAGAGCTGAGCCTGTCCCAACGGAGGTGAGGCCGCCCACGGTTGGGGGGCGGCATCTCGGCCAGCCTCCTGCGCGCTGTCCTTTTCATTGCGCTGCTGTGGACGGTCGAGGTCATCCTTCTCTTCCGGGGCGGCGGGGCGGGGGCTCTCGCCCGTCCTCACACCCTTGTCCTCCGTCGCGGCCCGGCTCTTGGCCAGGACCTCATCGAGTGGAACACCTGCGGATTTCTGATTCTCGAATGTTCTGGCCTCTCCCTCCTCGAGTGGTCCGAGAACCTCGAGCGGGACGGTGTCGTCGAGTTCGATATCCGGAGCGGGGCTCGAGAGGAGTCGGTCACTGGCGCCGAGGGGTTGCTGCTCTGGGGGCAAAGCGCTCGTAGGTAACGGTGCTAGGGTGAATCGCTCGGTGGGTTCTGCCGGATGGTCCTGATTCCTCAGTTTCGCCATGGACTCGATGCTAGGTCCGGGGTTGCGGCGATTGACTTCGATGATGACCGCGGCGCCGAGAACGACCGCCGCTGCGGTCGCCAACCACCGCGCCCACGACCGAAGAGCTACCGGCTCCGGTTTTCCGCGACGTAGCGGATCGATCAGGGAATCGAGCTCCGCTGGAACCTGCTCGTTTGAGGCGAGGACTGCGACCGAGCGGCGGATACGGCGCATCATTTCGAGCTCTTTTGCCAGGGCGGGCTCAGTTTCGAGTCTGGCCAGAAGCTCGAGCTCGTCGTCTGCTTTGAGATCGCCGTCGAGGTGTCGGCTCAGAATCTCGACGATGGTTTCATCCATCATGACTCCACCAGTTCTTTGAGAGCCCTGCGCGCACGGGCGAGGCGCGAGCGCACTGTGCCGATCGGTACATCGAGGGTGTCCGCGATCTCTTGATAGCTGAGATCCTCACCATCACGCAGCCACACTACTACGCGATAATGCTCGGGCAGCTCTTTGAGCGCCACCTCGACGCGATCGAGGAGTTCTGTGGCCCGAGTTCTCCGCTCCGGATCGGGCCCGGTGTCCACAGCTGATTCGACCAGGTCCTGGGAGGCGGGGAGGTCTTCTCCGATGATCTGCAGTTTACGGCCCATTTTTCTCCTGTGCGCTCGGAGGTAGTTCCATGCAATCTGGAATACCCAGGTCGAGAGCTTGGCCTCGCCCCGGAAGCCGGGAAGGCCGCGCCATACGCGAATGAAGATTTCCTGCGTCGTGTCGAGCGCTTCCTCCTCTGATGTCGTGAGGCGGCGTGCGAGGCGCCACACCGGCAACCGAAAGCGCTCGTACACTTGATCGAAGTCCACGAGCCCAGTTTGCCACACGCCGTCTCGGTTAATAAGAGCGCTCAGGTGGAAAGAAGTTCCGGGTCTGCTTCTTCGGAGAGGAGTGTCCGGATGCGACGCTCGAGATCACGAGCGACTTCCATGTAGATGTTGTCGTCCTCGCCAAAGGGGTCGGTGATGACCCATGCCTCCCGGCGTGCCCCGATGCTGTGGGGAACGTGGTCAAGACCTCGAGCCCCGAGCAGAGAAAGGACGATGTCCACGCCTTCAAGATCGACCCCGTCGAGACCCTTTGACGACAGACCATGTGTGGGATAACCAAGTGTCCGCAGGGTGTCGATGGTCTGTTCAGAGACCCACCCAAGGGGTGAGATACCGGCGGATCGGGCATCAACGGTGGGGCCACCGAGAACGCGGGCGATAGCTTCCGCCATCGGTGAGCGGCAGCTGTTTCCGATGCAGACGAAGAGAATCGTGAGTCGAACCACCAACCAATTGTAAAACGCCTGTTAAATCAGCCCCGGAAACAGCACTCCGAGGCAGAATTTTGGCCCTGGTGATGAATGGCCGGCGTTGTGAGATTGACCACAGACGTCCTTCGCGTTAGCCTTTTATGAGGAGGGGAATGACTACTGTGGTCCTGACCGGGTACAACACGGATATCGATCACTCGGGCACCACATATCACGTGCAGACCGAGGACAAGGGACGAGGCAACCCACTGGTTGAGTCTCTTGTCTATACGAGTGGTGAGATTCTTTACTCTCGCCGGACGCCCTACGATGACTTGGTAGAACAAGATGTCGACCGGGAGGCGATCGCTACCCTGATGGAACGGCAGCATCGATCGATAGTCGACGCTGTTCATGCCGGTGGCCTCGCCCGTCTCACGGGCAAGACCGAAGTTGCGGCCGATGACGACACCACTATCACCCATCGTGAAACCGAAACCGAACCCGACACGAGCGAGGAACCGTCTTTGGACCAGGTGATTCTCGACTACCTCGAATCGCAACGAGACCAGGCCCACCTGCTCCTTCGTGCTTCAATCGAACACGATTTCGCGTATGGCAGCCTCGCACCGATCAGGGTTTTGGCCGTTGATTCGCTTGGCCAATCACCGCAGGCGGGGGTCAAGGTGTCGGTGCTCTTTAAGTCGACCGGAGAGCCGCGGCGCCTGGTTCTCGCTGAGGGTGAAACGGGCGACGACGGCACATTCTCCGCCGAAGCCCACATGCCGCCCTTTGCGGACGGAACCTCGGCAGTCGTCATTACCGCCGAGTCCGATCTCGGAAGCTCTGAGATGAAGCATCTCGTTCACAAGTAGCGCTCCCCCCAGAGGCTTGAGGCTTGAGACCTGAGGCTTGACATTCTCACAATGAAAACCAATCGCTTGGAACGCCAAGCCCCAAGCCCCAAGCCCCAGGCCCAACGAAGGGCTTGCTCATCAGCACCTTTTTGCGTATAGTGCCCGTTGGCCGTGGGCCGTTAGCTCAATTGGCAGAGCAAGTGACTCTTAATCACTAGGTTGGAGGTTCGATTCCTCCACGGCTCACCATTTTTCCAAATGCGAAAGTGGCGGAATTGGTAGACGCGCGAGACTTAGGATCTCGTGGGGGTCCCCCATGGGGGTTCGAGTCCCCCCTTTCGCACCAGCCTTCTCAATCGACCGGCCCGCCGGAGCATAATATATGCCGTATACACTGACCCACCGAGCACATCACACCGTCGAAATTTCTGCCCACCTCGAACCTGATGAAGTTGACCGCGAACGCGATGGAATTGTCCGTAAATTCCGCAGCAGGGCCAGCGTACCCGGATTTCGCCCCGGCAAAGCGCCGGTAGCGGCGGTGCGCGCTCGGTTTGCCGATGAAATCCGAGACGAACTCCAAGAACACCTTACTGGCATTCTGTGGGGAGAAGTTTTTGATGGGGAAAGTGGGATCGAGCCAATAACGAA
>Ga0316198_10000020_pt1 | contig 59065 bp, 48 predicted proteins | sample OudBieAanoxic_MG_FD_204935 | JGI IMG/M metagenome (GOLD analysis project Ga0316198, IMG submission 204935) | Coastal sediment microbial communities from Oude Bieten Haven, Netherlands - site A anoxic | ecosystem: Environmental > Aquatic > Marine > Coastal > Sediment | place: Netherlands... | reverse complement strand
GCATCAAACGGAGGACGCCGAAGAACCGCATCAACTTCGACTACCTGGGCAACTTCAACCGCACCTTTGGCGAGGTGGCGGCGGACAATCAGCGGTTCAGCGCCGGTTGGGACCGCTACATCTCGAAGCGCTTTTTCTGGACTCCGGCCTACGGTGAGTACTATCGGGATCCGTTCCAGAACATCGCCAGCCGGTGGACCCTCGGAATGGGCCTCGGCTACATGCTGATCGACACCTCGAAGATCGAATGGGAGGTCGGCGGCGGGCTCGCCTACCAGACCACCCAGTTTGACGACGTCCTGGAGGGTGACTCCGATTCGGCCGACACCCCCACCCTGGTTTTCAGCACCGTCTACAACCACGAATTCACCAAAAGCATCGATTTCATCTTCGACTACCGCTCCTTTATCGTGAACGAGGAGTCGGGCACCTACACCCACCATCTCCTGACTGGTCTCGAGTTCGAGCTCACGAGCCTGTTCGATTTCGACATCACCTTTGTCTGGGACCGTACTCAAAACCCCAGAGAGGCCTCGGACGGCATCTTCCCCGAACAGGACGATTTCAGGCTGACGTTTGGGCTGGGAATTGATTTCTAGCGAGCCGATCTGAGATAAACTAACGAACGAATGGTTTTTGGGACGAGGAATTCCCGCGCCCCGGCGCCCCGAATCGTGATTGCGATTCTGGGAGTAACCTTGTTGGCGACGGGCTGCTACACCAGCCATGTGCGGACGCCGTACGCCGACGCCTCGGATGTCCAGGAAGACCTCACATTTGAAGCCGCGCCGGCATTCACATACGAGAAGACCGAAGTGCCCTTCGTCAATCATGTCGAGGGCTCCGGGGCCACGTCTTTGTACGAGCTACGCCTGCTCGAGATTCCGTCGATCGGCGAAAACAGTCAGAAGAACAACCTCATTACCGCAAAGTACTACCGGAGCACCCTGCCGGGTTCGCACCCTCTGGTCATTGTTCTGCCCATCTGGGGTACTTACACCTATCCACCGCGAACGATCAGCTCCAGCTTCCAGCGCCGCAGCAACGGCGCCGTTCACGTGCTCCACGTCCAGGGAGACAACTTCCTCGCGAATTGGCCCGGGATCATCGCAGCAACTGACGAATCCGAGTTTCTCGAGCTGTGGAGCGAAGCGGTCGACCGGCAGCGGGTCACGATTGTCGACACCCGTCGGCTCATCGACTGGGCCGAACAACGGCCTGAGATCGACGCCGACCGGGTGGCACTGATCGGCTTCAGCCTCGGTGCCTTCGTGGCTGGAACCATCGCCACCCAGGAGCCGCGGCTGGCGGCCACGGTGACCGTCATGGGAGGCAGTCACATGAATACGGTCATGGCCACCTGCGATGGCAAGCGAGCCACCAGAGTGCAGGCGACGGCGGCCGAGAATTTTGGTTGGGACCGGGAAGAACTCGCGGCCCAACTCGAGCCGATCATCGGCGTCGTCGACGCGGCCAATTACCCGAATCGGGTGGATCCAAAAAGCATTTTGATTATCGAAGCCAAACGCGACAGATGCATTCCCGAGAAATCGCGGGAAGATCTCTGGCTCGCGCTCGGCAAACCCGAACGCATCAGCATTAACTACGATCATGCCCCGGCGTTCTACTCGATGACCCCCCTCGGATTCAATTGGATGCGACGGCGGATCTGGGAGTTCCTCGAGGCGCGGCTACTGGAGTAGCGCCCAGCCACCCTGCCAGATACAAGATCCAAGATGCAAGATCCGCCCGCTGTGTCGTCCTGAATGAGGTTGACACCTGAGGAGGAGCTCCGGAGGAGCGGCATATTCTTGGCCTGGGGCGTGAACCCGCCGGCGGCAGCGAAACGTGGCCGAGGTCGGGGATCGCCGGCCATCGGCCACTCGCTGGCGACGGTGCGTCACGACGGCCGAAGGCCGCCCGTAACCCCAGGGTAGGGACGGCATATAGACGACAAGCCCCTGGAGGGGGCGACAGACCTGTCCTGAGCGAGCGAAGCGAGTCGAACGGATCTGTGTTGTGGTGCGAGCAGCAGGCATCACCGCCACATTGCTGTCGCCGCTCCGCGGCTTTTTCTTTTTTTCGTGCCCTTATCCTGGGACTCACGCCCCAGGTTATGTATCTTTCGCCACTCCGCGGCTCGGGATCGCATGACAACTTTTCGTCAGGACTTGACACGACAAATGGGTGAATTGAATGCACCTTGTATCTTGCATCTTGTATCCGGAAGGACGGGTGGGTGGCCGGGTGGGAGCTATCCTAACGCCGGAAGAAACGCTACCGTTGACGGCATAGAAAAAACGCCTTTCCAGCAACGGGGGTGAGAAATGGCACTCGATCAGCCGCGCCGGGGTTTCTCGATGTGTGTGGCGCTCGTGATCTTCTGTGGTTGTGGTGGAGATCAGCCACCCATGGTGGGCGCGGAAGAAAGCGACCCGCAGCAGTCGGAAGCCGCCGCGGCGCAGCAACCGATCGCCGCGGTACCACCAGCGCTGGTGGCGGAGATGATGGAACCGTTCCACGGCGACTTCGATGCGATGGTCGAGGATCGCCTCATCCGAGTCCTCGTGACGTACAACCGGACCAACTTCTTCCTCGACGGCGGAACCCAGCGCGGGATCACAGCCGACGCGCTGCGTGAGTTCGAGAAGGCCCTCAACAAGGAGCTGCGACTCGGTCGAAGGCCGTTGCAGGTGGTGGCAATCCCGGTACTTCGCGACCAGCTCATCCCGTTCCTCGAGGAGGGGCGGGGCGACATGGCGATCGCCTCGCTCACGATCACGCCGGATCGAGCGCAGCGGGTGGACTTCTCGGTGCCCGCAGCACGGGACATCAGCGAGGTGGTTGTGACCGGGCCGCGCTCACCCGCTCTCACGACTCTGGACGATCTATCGGGCACCAGGGTCTTCGTCAGACCCTCGAGCAGTTACTGGGAGAGCCTGAACGAACTCAACGCATCGTTCCGTAAACGCGGTCTCGAGGAGATCAAGATCGCCGCCGCCAGCGAGTATTTGGAGACCGAAGACCTGCTGGAAATGATGAACGCAGGTCTGATCGAGATCACCGTTGCCGACGACTATCTCGCAAAATTCTGGGCGCAGGTACTGCCGGATATCGTGATACATGAGGAGCTTGCGGTCGCGACTGGGGGCAACCTCGGCTGGGCCATCCGGCGCGACGCCACCGGTCTCAAGCCAAGAGTAGACCAATTCGTCAAAGCCAACCGCGAAGGAAGGCTGCTCGGTAACATGCTCATCAAGCGGTATCTACAGGACACGAAGTATGTCAAAAATGCCCTCGCCGACGAGGATCGCCGGCGGCTTGACGAGGTGATCGATCTCTTCCGGACGTACGGTGACCGCTACACATTCGACTACCTGATGGTGGCCGCTCAGGCTTATCAGGAGTCGGGGTTGGACCACAGCGTCGTCAGCCGCGCAGGTGCGATCGGCATCATGCAGATGTTGCCAAGCACCGCCGCCGACAAATCGGTTGGCATTCCCGACATCTCGACCATCGACAACAACATCCACGCCGGCACCAAATACCTCCGGTACATCGTCGATCACTATTTCAACGATCCCGAAATCGACGATGTCAACCGCACCCTCTTCGCCTTTGCCTCCTACAACGCGGGCCCAAACCGCATCCGGCGTCTGCGCGCCAAGGCCGCGGAGAGTGGCTACGACCCCAACCAATGGTTCCGCAACGTCGAGGTGGTGGTGGCCAACGAGGTTGGCCGCGAGCCGGTGAGATATGTCAGTAATATCTTCAAGTACTATACGGTCTATAGCCTCCTGATGGAGCAGTACGAAATGCGAAAGCGGTTGAAGGCCGAGACTCAGGCCGAGAACTGAGGATCTCGACGCTATTTCGGTTGAGGAGAAATTCATGGGTTTGAGTCGATCGAGGGTCGTGATCGCACTATTGACGCTGTGCGTCGCGCTTCCGGTTTCAGGACAGACCGGCGCCACGCCGGATGACACAGTCAGTCCTTCAGAGGTACGCCGCCTTCGAGCCGAAACCGAGAAGGACCCGGCACTGACTGACGATCTCCGTACACAGATTCTCGAACTGTACGACTCCGCAATCAGCTCGCTCGAGAAAGCCGCCAATAACCGCGCCGCCGCCAGCAATTTCGAGCTCGAACGGTCGGGTGCCGATCGGATGGTCGCAGACCTTCGAGCTGAACTCGAAAAACCCGAACGCCGGCCTCGACTTCCTCTGCCGGAGGATCCATCGGCGGCCGAGGCCGAGGACGCCCTTGCCCGTGAGCGCGCCAAGCTCTACGCTAACCGCTCGACCCTTCGCAATAAGCAACGGATCGCGGAGGATCGGGCACAGTCTCGCAACGACATTTCGCAACGGCTGGGAGAGCTGGATCTGGAGCTCGAGCTACTCAACGACGAGCTCCGCCTCCAGGCAAAGAGTGCCGCGCGATCCGAGCTCAAGGTTGCTGCACGGCTCAACGTGCTGGCACGACGTGAAACCGCTCGCAGTGAAATCGAGTTACTCCGAGTCCGGCTTGCGCTGCTCTCGGACCTAAGCGCTCTGACTCCGCTCGAAACCGACCTCGCGCAGCGGCGCGTCTCTTTCAGTCAGGAACTGGTGAACATGCTCGAGGACGCGGCCCATGACCTTCGCGTTGAGCAGGCACGGGAGGACCTCGGACGGATTCGAGCGCTGGGCCAAGATCTGTCTCAAGAGGTGGCGTTCCTGGCGCCAATCGCGGCCGAAACCGAAGAGCTGGCCAACGTCCTTTGGGCGGAGGACGGCATCGTGTCCATGGCCGAAAAAACGGTCAAGGCGCTCGAAACGACTCGCCACCACCAGGCGCAGCTCAATCGCATCGCCGAGCTGACGAGCCGCAAATTTGAGGCCTACGGGCATCGGGGCAGCGCCACCCGTTGGTGGCCGGACGTCCCTGAAGATTTTCCAAAGACCGGGACCACCGCCAAGATCATCCAAGAGCTCGACGAAGAGATCCCGCAAGTGGAGCACGGCCTGATCATTTACGAGCAACTTCGATCCGGGGCCCTCGATCTCTCCAGAAATACAATGCTCGAACTTCAGACCGAGTTCGGCGAGGACCTCGATCCGGCGGTGGCGCAGAAAGTACGCGGCCTTCTCGCCGTGCGGCAGGACCTTCTCGATGAGCTGATCCGGCGCGGCGGACAATACTCGAACAAGCTGGTCGAGCTCCGAACCGCGTCAGACAGATTTCTCAACCAGGTCCAGGATGTCGAACGCTTTCTCTACTCCCACATCCTCTGGTCTCGCAGCGTTCCCAAGCCGATCATTCCGCGTCCCGGCAACATGGGTGAGGCCATGGGGTGGTTGACCTCGACCAACCATCTGAAATCCCTTTCTTTTATCGGTTTCGAGTTCCGGGGCACCGCTCTCTTCGCCGCGCTATTGTTGGCTCTGATCGTCCTGCTGCGGCAACCCATTGGTCGACGCCTGCACGAAATCGCCGGGCGCGTCGCCGATCCCGAGCGCGACAGCCTGTGGTCTTCTGCTGAAGCGACTCTGTTCACCTTCCTCCTGGCCGCGCCCCTGCCGATGGCGCTGTACGTCGCCGGCGCGTTGATCGAACGCGTCGGGAACTCCACCTACTGGCACTCGTCAGCCGAAGCATTCCTCGAACTCGCAATGGTTGCGGCACTGCTCGAGCTGGTGCGGCAGATCTTTGCCCCGGATGGACTCGCCGAGGCCCACTTCGGCTGGCCGGCCCACGCCACCCGTCCGCTCTTCCGCGGACTGCTGGTCACAGAGGCCATCGGTCTGCCGCTGCTTTACGTCGCCCTCCACCTCGGGTTTGCGGGCATGCGGTTGGACAGCCCGGACAATCTCCAGCTCTATAACAACTCCTTGGGTCGGGTGGCCTTTATCGCAGCGGTCCTTTTGATTGGATTGTCGATCCTGACGATGCTCCGACCCGAAAAAAAGAAGGAAACCTCAGACCAGGAAATGTGGGTACCGTGGCCCCAGCGGTTCTCCGAATACGCGTTCCCAACCGCATTTCTCGGCGCCTACCCGATGATCATCTTCGCGACGATCGTTCCGGCGGCCCTTGCGGCCCTCGGTTTTTACGTCACCGGAATGCTCCTTGCCTACCAGATGTTGCGAACCCTCCTCCTGGCCCTTGTGGTATTGGTCAGCGCCGGCTTGGTCCACCGCTGGCGAATCGTCAATCGAAATCGAGCGCTTCTCGAGGCCTCCGAAGAGGTCGACGAGGAACAGCAACAAAAGGAGTTCGAGGCGGCCGAAAACCAGGTGCGGCATTTATTTCGGTTCGCCGTCATCGCAACAATGGCCATCGGTCTGTTAGCGATCTGGTCCGACGCTCTTCCCATGTTGCAGCTTCTCAAACGGGTTCAGCTTTTGCCGCGGGTCCAGATGCTCGAACCAGTCGAAGACTCGGCGGCCGCCCTCGGAGCGACCGCTGATACCCCTGAAGCTCCTGGGAAGGATGGCGCCGATTCGGCTGCGGATGCCTCGCCTGGGAGCTCCCTAATTCCCGAAGCGGCCTCCGGCACCGCGACTCAGTCTACTCAATCCGCTCCCCTGACTCTTTGGAATCTGTTGGAGGCGATCCTCGCCGGCCTGTTCACATTGATCCTGGTCAAAAACCTCCCCGGCGTCATCGAGATCATTTTGAAGCGTCGGACGACCCTCGATATCGGCGCACGCTTCGCCTTCTCGACCCTGATCCGTTATGTGATCACGATCTTCGGCACGATTGCGGTCTTCGGTCTGCTCGGTGTGACCTGGGGCAAGGTGCAGTGGCTCGCCGCTGCGCTGACCTTTGGTCTCGGTTTCGGACTGCAGGAAATCGTCGCAAACTTCGTTTCGGGCCTCATCCTCCTAGTCGAACGTCCGGTGCGGGTCGGTGATGTGGTGACCATCGGTAACCTCATGGGCAAGGTCAATCGCATCCAGATTCGCGCGACGACCGTCACTCTGTGGGACCGCAGCGAAATGATCGTCCCCAACAAGGAGTTCATCACCACCAAACTGGTCAACTGGACGCTTTCGGATTCCAAGCGCCGCATCGAGATTCCGATCCGGATCGCTTACGGAGCCGACCTTGAGTTGGTCAAGCAGGTTTTGGTCGATGCGGCCGTTGAGCATCCCTCGGTCCTCGATGATCCCCCGCCGCACGTCCTTCTGCTGGCGTTCGGCGACGACGCCATCAAAGTCGAACTCCGCTTCGTGGTCGATTTCGGACAGGGACTCACTACCAAGGACCAGGTACAGATGGCAATTAATCAGGCATTCCGCGAGCAGGGCATCGAGTTTGCGTTGCCGAAGAGCGAGGTGCGTTTCATTGCCGATGGCGGGAACATACCCACCACAACCGACTGACAATCAGCTGACGTCTTCTTTGTACTTCTTGATCTCGGCCAGGACATCGTCAATCTTGGCTTTGACTTCGGGGTCATCCGTCCGTTTCCGGAGCGCCTTGATGTCGCGCTCGACTCCGTCCACGGTCTGGAGTGCGGCTGCAGCATCCGAGGTCGTATCCATCCCGCTCACACCGGCGGATCGGCCCGCCTGGCGGTAGGTCTGGGTGGCGCTCCGGAACTCGCCCTTGAGGCTGTTGAGCTGCTTCTCTTCATCGCTCATCCCACCACCCGGCATGAGACTGAACTCGCCGGTCTGAAAATAGTTGTAGGCGACCAACGCCACGACCACTACGACGACGATTGTAATGAGGTTTTTCACGAGCGCCCCTTCCTTCGGGTGGGCTGTCGAGCCCGATGCCATCAGCTGGTTCTTCCTCATCTATTGTGGCACGTCAATCTCATGCGAAGTTGACACATATCACCGCACAACCGAATCTGGTAGAGAGATTTCAATGGGTGCCAACCACGCTGATACTCCCAGATGGCCTCTCCATGGATGGCTGGGGCTCGCCCTGGTGGCGGTCTTCTGGCCGCTCAACTGGGGTCTCGACGGCATCCGTAGCCACTGGGGCTTTTTTCCTCTGTGGCTCGGCTACTGCCTGACGGTTGACGGGCTGAGCTTCACCCGATCTGGCACCTCGCTCTTCAGCCGTAGTCGCCGTGCCTACGCCGGGCTCTTTGCGGCGTCGGTGCCCGCGTGGTGGCTTTTTGAGCTCATAAATGAGCGCACCCGGAACTGGATCTATCTCGACGACGGCTCGATCGGACCCATCGAACACGGACTTCTCGCCTCACTTGCCTTCTCCACTGTCATCCCAGCGGTTTTCGGAACTGCCGAGCTCGTCAGCTCATTCAAGTGGGTGCGGCGGATGCCACCCGGTCCACGCATTGCGACGTCCAATGGGGTGCTCACCGGGTTCTTTGTCGCCGGGCTGGTGATGCTCGCGCTCACTCTCGCCTGGCCTCGTTTCTTTTTTCCGTTCGTTTGGCTATCGGTCTTCTTCATCCTCGAGCCCGTCAACCAACGCCTGGGCTATCGGACGCTGATCACATACACCTCGGCAGGGGACTGGCGGCCGATCGTTTCCCTGTCGATTGGAGTTCTGATCTGTGGGTTCTTCTGGGAGTTCTGGAACTTCTGGTCATTTCCGAAGTGGATCTACGACGTTCCGTTCGTAGGATTTGGCCACATCTTCGAAATGCCGGTGCTTGGATACGGCGGCTATGTACCGTTCGCCCTCGAACTCTTTGCGCTGTACCACCTGTTTGCGGGAATTCTCGGGTATGGTTCGGGTTGGAAATACCTGCGGCTCAGAGACGATTGATTGAGCCGCCCGAACGCTCTGGAGGAAATCGAATGACCTGGAATCGAAGGCTCATCGGCGTGCTTTCGGCCCTGAGCATCATTGCTGGCGTTGGAGTCAGCTCACCTGCGTGCGCGCAGGAGGGTCGCCGTATTGAACCGTCCTCTCGCCAAATTTCGCCGAGGGGTGAGCTCACAGCCGCCGAAATGAGCGTCACCGCACTCTTCGAGGAGGCCACCCCATCGGTGGTCTACATCACTTCCGTGGCACTGCGCCGCGACTTTTTCCGATTCAACGTGATGGAGATCCCGAGCGGCACAGGGACCGGTTTTGTGTGGGATGACCGCGGTAATATCGTCACAAACTTCCACGTCATCAAAGATGCCTCTCGAGCCGAGGTCACCCTCGCAGATGGCAGCACATGGGAGGCGAAACTTGTCGGCTACGCACGGGAGAAGGATCTCGCCGTGCTTCACATCGATGCGCCGAGAAGCCGGCTTCAGTCAATCCGGCTCGGCATCTCGTCAGACCTCATGGTCGGACAGTCCGTGCTCGCCATCGGCAATCCCTTCGGTTTCGACCAGACTCTGACCACCGGCATCGTCTCTGCGCTCGGCCGCGAGATCGAATCCACCGACGGTGTCCCGATCCGGGACGTGATTCAGACCGATGCGGCCATCAACCCCGGAAATTCGGGCGGCCCGCTCCTCGACAGCGCCGGCCGGCTCATCGGAGTGAATACAGCCATCGTCAGCCCATCCGGCGGATACGCGGGAGTCGGCTTCGCGATCCCGGTCGACACAGTGAACTGGGTTGTGCCGCAGCTGATCGCCTACGGCAGAGTGCAGCGACCCACCATGGGCGTCGAACTTGCCTCGGACCACATCGCGCGCCGGTCGGGCATCGAGGGCGCAGTTGTGACCCAGGTGATCGAAGGAAGTGGTGCCGACCGAGCGGGCATTCGGCCCGTATATCGCGACCGCCGCGGCCGGGCGAAGGTGGGTGATGTCATTGTCGCGGTCAACGAGGAACCGATTCGTTCTAGCGGAGAACTCGGCCTCATCCTCGAGGGGTTCCAGGAAGGCGACACCGTGACCGTGACTGTGCAGCGAGAAGGCGAGGAGAAGAACCTCAGGGTCAAGCTCGGCGCTGTGCGTTAACCAGCCGGAATTTAACGCAAAGACGCCACTCAGTCTGCCAAAAACTGCCTGATGATCGGTGCCACTCGTTCGGGGTGGGTGAGGTGGACGTGGTGACCGCCTTCGATCTCCGCCGTTTCGAGGTGCTGGATTTTCTCAAGCCTCGCCATCACCACATCCTCCGGAAACGGCCAGCCCTGCAAAGCGCGCACCGCCAACACGGGACACTCGATGGCGGCGAGAAACGCCAGAGCCTGGTTCTCGGTCAACCGCACCCGTGATCGCGTCCGCAGACGAGGATCGTGGGTGAAGCGGACACCACCATCGACCTCTTCGGAACCGCGTTCGACCAGCAACCGTGCGGCCTCGGTATCGAGATCTGAATCGCGCAGCCGGGCTTTGACCGCGGCATCCAGATCGGGAAAGACACGGGGAGACGCCGCCACAGCGCGGGCTTCGTCCTCGACGGCTGATGCGAGTTGACCCGGCGCCCTTTCCGCATCCGCAGAGAGTGGCCCGGCGCCTTCAAGCAAGACCAACCGCCGGACCCGATCGGGGAATGTGCCCGCAACCAGAGTTGAGATGCCTGCGCCCATCGAGTGGCCGATGAGCTCGAAGCTCTCCCAACCAAGCTGGTCCGCAACCGCCACCACCTCCGGCGCCCAGTCGATGAAATGATGGACAACGCTCGGGTGACGGTGTTGCGAGCGGCCATGGCCCGCCAGGTCAAGGGCCACCAGATGAGACTCCGGCAACAGCCGTGCGAGTCGATCAAAGCTCGCCGCATTGTCGAGCCATCCGTGGAGGGCCAGCGCCGGCATTCCATCCGCCGGGCCCCACTCACGCGCCGCAAGGCGCAGGTTCGGCAGCTCAATAGTCAGATCGCGGACCGTCATCGGTGGTCGCGGTAAACGCGGAGCGCAAAGTCGCCTGCCGGCGACGACCGGAAGTCCTCGATCTGGGTCAAAAACTCGCCCGGTACCTCGCCGAGCGATGGCAGCGGCGAGCCGTAACTCCTCGGTAGGAGCACCGGCGCGGCGAGGGACGCGAAGGTCAGATCGGCGGCCCCGAATTTTTTCCCAACGAGATACGAACGTCCATCGGAGAGCAGCTCATCGACAGTAGCGAAGACGCTCCGCACGTATCCCAGCGAGCGCTCGGCGCCATCGTCATCGATCCGCATGCCAACACGCATGAGTCTTTTGATCACCGGCACGAGGGCCCTGAAGAGAGTGCGCTCGACACCTCCGACCCCAGCCAGCACCGATGAGAGGAACAGCTCATTGTGCTGCAGCAAATGGTAATAGGCGACGCGGCGAGTGTGGGGCCCAAGACGAGTGTCAAAGACCTCCTCCAGCTCCTCGGCCTCCACCCGCAACTGCGAATCTGTCGGGTAAGGACGCCAACCCTCAGCGTGCTCGACGTCAATGAACTGGAGGATATCCGTCGAATCCGGCAGGACCACTTTCCCGGCAACAAGCACGGGAGTCGAGTGTTCGCCTTTGGCAAGCTTCACCGCCAGTCGGTGGAAAAGTGGAGGATGCCCCTCCTCGCGGTATGGAATCCCGGCCTTTTCAAGGGCCCATCGGGCCTTCTCGCAATAGTGACTCGGCGGGATCGTGATCAGACGGTAAGGAGCGCTCATGGCTACAGAGTACTCCTGCCTTGCAGCGCACTCAATTGATCGGACGCCACGCCTGAGAGGGATGCAGGATGCAGGATGCAGGATGCAGGATGCAGGATGCAGGGCTGCCACCCTCCGGGAAGTATGAATCAGCTACGCGTCAAACTCATAGTCCGGGAGATCTTCTTTGACGGATTCGTGTTCTCTTTCAACTCCCTTGATAAATCCGTTAAGCGCACGGCTTAGCTTCGTCACACGAAAGTGGAGATCCTGAAATATCTCGTCATCGGACAGGGAACCGGTTTCGCGAAGAGTTTCCAGGTGGTCCTTCGATTCGTCGCACGACGAATGAGCGATCACGAGAAACCTGATGAAGTCCTGGCGGTAACGGCGCCGACCATAACCCTCGACGATGTTTGCTTTGACTGACTTGATCGCCCGGCGAATCTGCGATCCTTCCTCATACAATTCGAATTTGGGAAGTTTGGTCATTGTCATTTTATGGATGTCCACCACAAGCGTCCGCGCCATCTCCCAAATTTCCAATTGCTTGTAGCTCATCCCCGTTAGATTACAGGATCGCTACCGAGGAATCCGAGCGAACCAAGCTCTGCACCCTACGCCCTGAAACCGGTATCCTGCATCCTGCATCCTGCATCCTGCATCCTGCATCCTGTATCCTGCCTCTGTGCAGATGGACGGCCTGCATCCCGCATCTGAGCGGCTACGCGGGTGGAAAAAAGCCCCTTCCGCAGGGAGGTGGGGCGCGGAAGGGGTCAAGTGGTCGCCGAGCAGATGCTCGGAAACCGAATATTGCGGTTTCGCAGGTTAATCCATTTGTTTGCGCAGGATCGCCGGTATTTCGTAATCGTCCGTCTGGTTGATGCCGTACTCTGAATTCGGCCCGCCTGGCACCAGGAAGCGGCTGGCGCGCGACGGAGCGCTCTCCTCAAACGAATCCTGTGTTGCGGTCGCCCTGGCCTGGGTCGCGGGCAGCTGGGCACTGTCCAGTACGCCCTGAAAGCCGGTGGCGATGACGGTCACGCTCACGCAGTCACCGAGATCGGGATCAACCACCGCACCAAACAGGACCTGGGCGTCGGGATCTGCGCCTTCGGTAATGATCTCGGCGGCCTCGTTGATCTCATTGAGCGTGACTTCCTCACCACCTGTGATGTTGATCAGGAGTCCGCGCGCGCCCTCGATCGAGGTTTCCTCAAGCAGCGGTGAAGCGATCGCCTGTTGTGCAGCTTCAACGGCCCGGTGTTCGCCGGAGGAGGTGCCAACACCCATGATGGCGTGGCCCATACCTTTCATCACCGTTCTCACGTCAGCGAAATCGCGATTGATGAGTCCCGGCACCGTGATGATGTCAGCGATCCCCTGCACTGCCTGCCGCAGCACATCGTCGGCTATGCTCATCGCTTCAGTGAAATTTGTGTTCCGTTCGACAAACTTGAGCAGCCGGTCGTTGGGAATCGTGATCAGCGTGTCCACGCGCTCACCGAGCTGCTGGATGCCCTCTTCGGCCACGTTGCGACGGCGTGAACCCTCGAACGAAAACGGCTTGGTCACCACGGCTACCGTCAAGGCACCCACGTCCTGCGCCATTTGCGCGATGATCGGCGCCGCGCCGGTGCCGGTGCCACCACCCATGCCACAGGTGATGAAGACCATGTCGGCGCCGTCGATGAGATCGAAAATCTTCTTGTCCGCCTCGAGCGCCGCGTTGCGCCCGACCTCGGGGTTGGCGCCGGCGCCAAGGCCCCGAGTAAGCTCCATTCCAAGCTGCAGCTTGACAGGCGCCCGACAGTTGGCGAGGGCCTGCGCGTCGGTGTTGCCGGCGATGAACTCCACACCGCCGAGCCCTGCCTCGATCATGCGGTTGACCGAATTGCAGCCACCACCGCCGACCCCGATCACCTTGATGCGTGCCGGTGCCGGCGTCTCGTCAAGGAGAATCGACGGCTCCGGTCCCACCAGATGCAATTTCGGGTTCTCCAATTCTTCGGTGTCGCTCCGCTCGCCCGTAACTCCGTCATCAAACTCGATCATGTCCACCTCCCAATTCGAAAAATTCTCCGAGGGCGTTACGGAGCCATGCCACGATGCTGCTCCGGTTTGTCCTCGACGTCAATACCTGATTTCGGCGATTTTGGTGAATTCGGATCAGCCCGCAAGCAACAGCCCACTCCGGACCCGACACTGGTTCGACAAGCCCGGCCAATCTACGAGGGGCACCGAGACGCACACGATGACCGAAGATCGTCTCGGCAACCTCTTCGAGACCCTCGAGCTTCGAGGCGCCGCCTGTAAGCACCACCCCGGCCCTGGGGACTCGATCCAAACCCTGACCTACCAATACCTTATGAACTCCAATAAAGAGATCGCGCGCACGCTCATGGAGAATTTCCGCGGCAAACGCGGCGGCGTGCACCTGATTGCCATCCCCTCCCAACGCCGGCACCTCGACCGCCGCGCTGTCCAGACCTTCGCGATCGAGAGCGGCGCCGATCCGCCGTTTGCTGCGCTCGGCGGCCGCGGTCGTAGTCTTGAGCATCGCCGCAAGGTCCGCCGTAAAGTGACGGCCGCCGATCGGCACCGCACCGGTCAGCGCAACAGCTCCCTCGGCGAAGAGTATCCAGTCTGTAGTTGCGTAGCCCATATCGAGGAGCAGACAGCCGAGCTCTTTTTCGTCCCGGGTCAACACTGCTTCGCCGGCCGCAAGCGGCTCGAAGACTAGGCGTCCAAGAGCGACCGCTGCGTGGTTGACCGCCTGCTCGACAGTCTCGGCGTGTGTTCGGTTGGCATACAGCACATAGGCCGAAGCGTCGAGGCGGTTCCCCGGCATTCCGACCGGGTAATCCATCCCGGGTTGGCCATCGAGGGCAAATCCGCAGGAAATGATGTCGAGGACCCTGTAGTCTTCCGGAATCGCGACCTGGGCGCAGGCGGCCAACGCTCGTTGGAGGTCTTCGGACGTCACGGTGTGGTCCCGACCCGTCACAGGCACCGAGGCGGTCGAGGGCACGCCTTTGATCGGTAGGCCTCCGATCCCGACCAGAGCGACTTCGACTGGAGTCGACGCCATGGCCTCGGCCTCCTCCGCCGCCACCCTTACCGCTTGCGAGATTTCTTCGAGGCTCGCGATCACGCCCTTGCGAGCGCCATCGTGGGTTGCCTGTCCACAACCACGGACGACCAATCGCTCATCCTCCATCTCACCAACTACGACCGCCACCTTCGACGACCCGAGGTCAACCCCAATCACGGGGTGGTGCTCGTTCACGATCCACCCCCAAGCACAATCCGATCCGTCCATCTGAGATCCGCCCAGGTCTCGTTCAGCGAGCCATCGGCGACGGCTGCACACCAGACCTGTTCGGCGTTGGTGCCCTGAGGCAAAACGTGAATGACAATTTTCGGGCCTCCACCCGACGGCTCCAGTTGGAGCCTGTAGTCCGACGGCGTCACGCGGCGGATTCCGCTCACCTGGCCACCGGTCGTCTCTTCCAGGCGGTGAGCGACAGCGAGTCCCTTGCTTCTTTCATCCTCACCTGTGAAACCTGTGAGAACCGGCGGCAGGGCGAAGTCCACAAGACCGGTAAATGAGCCGTCGGCTGCGACTCCGTGCCAGCTGCGGCCCACTCGTAGACTGCCCCGACTGACCGAGGCAGCGGCCCGGACATGAACAGTGCCTGGAAGCTCGAGCTCGACTTCTACCTCTCCCACCCCGGGCCAGATCTCGACGCGGTCGCGCACCGCCTCCAGATCCAGACCCAGGGCGGGCTGGCCAACCAGTTCGTGCAGAGAGTTCACCGAAGCCGCCGGCAGCTTCGGGCAACCCTCGACACGAACCTCCGTGACCTGCCATCGGGGCAAGGCCAGCAGCATGACCGGAACCACAGTCAGCAGCGCAAAACCACGCCTCCGCTTGCGCCCGGTCGTCGGGGGCCGCAGCCGTTCCGGCAGGAAGCGGGGAACATCAGCGCTCATGCCGCACCCTCCAACCACGCTGCCGCTAGATCATCGACATCGCCGGCGCCAACCGTGAGCAACAGATCACCCGGTTCGAGGAGTTCTTCGAGTTGCTGCACTGCCTCGCCGATCGGTAGGCCGGCCAGCACCCGAGGATGTCCGAGACGTTCGGCCTCTTCGATCACGAGCTGTGAACTCACTCCCTCGATGGGCTCTTCACGTGCCGGATAGATTGGAAGAACAATCGCGACCTCCGCGCCGAGGAGTGCCGACGCAAAATCATTCGCAAAATCTCGGGTTCGGCTGAAGAGGTGGGGCTGGAATACCGCCACAACCCGCCGTCCCGGCATCGCCTGCCGAGCTGCCTCGAGCACGGCCTTGAGCTCGGTCGGATGATGGGCATAGTCATCGACGACGGTCACCCCGCCACGGTCCCCACGGACCTCAAATCGGCGCGCGACTCCGGAAAAGTCGGCGCACGCCGCGGCAAGGACATCGAACTCGAGACCGAGCTCGAGACCCGCTGTGATCGCGGCGAGGGCGTTGAGGGCATTGAAGTTCCCGGGTATCGGCAGTGTCACATCGCCGAGCCGGCAGTCCTCCCGGAAAACGACAAAATCGGTGCCGCGGGTCTCGCTAGCTGTGATTTCGAGCCGCATTTCGGCCTCTTTCGAGAAACCATATCCCACGACCTTCCGTCGCAGTTCATCGCGGAGGCTCCAAGCGCCCAGATCGTCTGCGCAAACAATCACAGCGCCGAAGACTGATGCACGGTTGGCAAAGGTCGTGAAGGCAGCGCGAAGCTCCTCTTCGGTCCCGTAACAGTCGAGATGTTCAGGCTCGAGATTGGTGATCACCGCCAGATGCGGCGCAAGCTCGAGGAAAGACCGATCATACTCGTCGGCCTCGCATACCATGAGAGGCGAACCACCGACCCTTGCGTGGGCGCCGAGAAAGTGTGCGCGGCCGCCGATGATGACCGTCGGGTCGGTGCCGGCCGCCGTGAGCAGATGACCGATGATGGCAGTAGTCGTGGTTTTGCCGTGGGTGCCGGCGACCGCCACTCCTCGCTTCAGCCGCATCAGTTCCGCGAGCATTTCCGCCCGCCGCACTACCGGCAGACCCCTCTCCGTCGCAGCTGTCAGCTCGGGATGCTCTTTTGACACCGCGGCTGTAACGATCAGCGCATCGACGCCCTCGAGATGATCCGGCTCGTGACCGTGATCGATCTTCGCGCCGAGTTCGGCCAACCTCCGCGTCCGCTCGTTGTCCGCGAGATCGCAGCCGCTCACCGTCAGGCCCTGAGCAAGCAGCACCTCGGCGATACCGCACATGCCGACGCCACCGACACCCATGAGATGGAAATGGCGGATTCTCACGCCCCACCTCCGATCGACAGCACCCGCTCGGCAATGCGTGCGGCAGCGTTCGGCAGCGCAACCTCGCGTGCAGAGCGACCCATGTCGCGCAGCGAGTCGTGGTCGCGAAGGAGTTTTCCGAGAAGCATAGACACCCTCAGAGGCATCGCTTCGTTCTCGGTCAAGACCAGCGCACCACCCGCCCGTTCGAGACTGCGGGCGTTGAACTCCTGATGATTGCCGGCAGCTGCGGAAAAGGGAATCAACAGGGCGCCGCGACCAGCGGCAGCGAGCTCTGAGATTGTCAGGGCGCCCGATCGCGCCACCACCAGATCTGCCTCGGCGAACGCCTGCCAGGGCTGGGCGAGAAACGCGCTCACCTTTGCCTCGAGCTTGAGATCCTGGTAGGCGGTCCTCACCACCTCCGCCCAGCGAACGCCGGCCTGGTGCTTTAACTCGATCTTGAGGCCCTCATCCCGGAGCATCGCCAGCGCCCGCGGCAGCGTCCGATTGATGAACAAAGATCCCTGGCTGCCACCCAGGATCAGGAGGCGAGGTGGGTCTCGCGGGGCCACATCATGCACCTCGAAAAAGTCGGCCCGCACCGGATTGCCGGTCCACTCTGCGGAGAGCGAGGGAAACGCCTTCAATGCGTCTTCGAAACCGCAGCAGATGAGGTCAGAGAAAGGAGCGAGAAACTTGTTCACTTTGCCGGGAATGGAATTCTGCTCCTGCAGCACCGTCGGCACCCCGAGCAGCCCCGCAGCCATCATGCCCGCGGTGGAGGCATATCCGCCCACTCCTACAACCCCAATCAAGGGCCTGAGCTTGAGAAGGGTACGTACCGAGGTGGTGACGGCGCCCGGCAGCTTGGCAAGGATACGTACCGCAGCCGTGGGCGTCAGGGTCTGCAAGCCCTCGATATCGACCAGAGTGATCGGGATATTGCGTTCGGCAACCAGCTCGGCCTCGAGACCTCGACGCGCTCCGAGCCAGTGAACATCAACCTCGCGCGCCTTGAGCTCGCGCGCCACCGCCAGGCCGGGAAAGATGTGGCCCCCGGTTCCACCGCCTGCAATGACCACTCGCCGATTCACGCCTTCACCTCCCGCGACAGGTTGAGGAGAATGCCTATCGAGACCAGCGTCACCAGCATTTCGGTCTTGCCGTAACTGACCAACGGAAGCGGAATTCCCTTCGGAGGCAGCAGATCGAGGCACACCACCATGTGCACCAGGCTCTGCATGGCAAATGCCGCGGTGATACCAAAGGCAAGCAGTGCGCGCTGGGGATCCTCGAGTCGGGCAGCAATCACAAAACCACGCCAGACGATGACCCCCGCGAGGCCGAGAAGGACCATCAGCCCTATAAGCCCCAACTCCTCTCCGGTGATGGCAAAGATGAAATCGGTATGCGGCTCCGGCAGGAAGAAGAGCTTCTGCAACCCCGACCCGTAACCGCGACCGAGGAAGCCACCGCTGCCGATGGCGACCAGGCTCTGGTAGGTCTGCCAGCTGCCTGCCGCGCTCATGTCAGGGTCGAAAAACGACTGCACACGGGCCAGCCGGTAGGGTGAGGTAATGACCGCCACTACCATGACCACCGCAGCGGTGATTGCGGGAGCTGCCAGCAGCCGCAACGGCATCCCCGCGACAAAGGCCATCGCACCCAATACCACCGCCAGCAGGGCGGCCGTTCCGAGATCGGGCTCGATCACGATCACCAGAATGGTTGCGAACGAAATCCCGCCGACCACTGCCAATTTCTGCCATTGCCAATCCGCCCGCCGCGCCTGCTCGAGGAGGATCGCCATCAGCATGATCAGACCGAGTCGCACCAGCACCGACGGCTGCACCGAGATCCCACCGACGCTGATCCAACGGTGGGTGGCGGCAACCTCTGCCTGAGCAAATGCGGCCAACAGCAAGGCCCACGCCATGGTCAGGGCGCCGATCACAAGCCGGCGGTCGGTGAGAAGGCTCGTTCTCAGGTGCATGATCACAACCATCAAACCGAGACCGACCATCGCCGTCGCCGCCTGCCAGGTGAAGAAGTAAGAACCGGGCCGTGCGTAACGTTCGGTCGCCAGCAACCACGAGGCCGACGCGAGGATTGCGAGGCCAATGGCTGTCAGGAGGATCGCCGAGCCGAGCAGGAGGCGGTCGAAGCGCTGGCTTATGGGCACAGCACCACCTCCTGTCGCGCGAGGTCGGTGAAGCGGTCACCACGCTCGCGGTAGTTCGTGAACTGGTCGAAGGAGGCACAGGCCGGCGCGAGCAGGACCCACTCACCCGACGCCGCGTGATGACGAGCCCGACGGACCGCCTCGGCTAAAGTATGGCAGTCTTCTGTCGGTGCCGTGCCGGCCAGGGCTTCAGCGATTGCCGGCCCGTCCTTGCCAATAACGTAGAGGCGGGTCACTGCCCGCCGCACCTCGTCAGCGAGGACCTCAAAATTCTGGCCCTTGGCCAGGCCCCCGAGGATCAGGTGCAGGGAATCGTCGGGATAACCGCGCAGGGCGGCCAGGGTGGCACCAACGTTTGTGGCCTTGGAATCGTCGATCCAGCGGATGCCGCCCTCAGCGTGGACGGTACGGTGGCGGTGTTGGAGCCCTTCAAAAGTGTCCAGTGCGGTGGCCATGGCGACCGGTGGTGCACCGAGCGCTGCAGCCGCAAGTGCTGCAGCTAGAGCATTTGCAACGTTGTGAATCCCACTCAACCGCATCCTGGACGAACGCATGATCGGCTCGCCATCGAGCACAAGCTCATCACCTTCGAGCGAGGCATCCGCCGGCCCGGAAATCGAGAAGTTGCGTTTGCGGGCTGCGGTTCGGGTGCCGGCAACCATCGGATCGTCGGCATTGAGAACCGCAGTATCGGCATCGGTCTGAAAAGCGAAAAGTCGCTCCTTGGCCGCGAAGTAGATTTCGAGATCGGGGTGCCGTTCGAGGTGGTCCTGGCTCAAGTTGAGAAAGACCGCTACCCGGGGCGCCATTGCGGTCAGGAGCTCGGCCTGGAAGCTCGATATTTCGAGCACCCAACTCTCCCAGCCTCCGTCCAGCACGAGCTGCGACGCCGGGGTACCGAGGTTGCCGCCGGCCACTGTCGACCGGCCCGCTTCGACCAGCATCCTTGCCGTCAGCTCGGTCACTGTGCTCTTGCCGTTGGAACCGGTCACCGCAACCAGCTCGGCCCGCGGCCGATGGAACCACGCGAACTCGATCTCGGTGTTGATTTCGATACCGCGTTCGCGCGCCAATTCGAGCAGCGGCGCATCGGCTGGGATACCTGGCGATGAGATGACCAGCCCCACCCCGTCAAGACAGTTGTCCGGGTGGCCGCCAAGGAATGTGCGAACGTCGCCGCCGAGAGCCGTCAGCTCCGTCCCCAGCTCGCTCGCAGGACGAAGGTCAGTGGCCCAGACCTCGGAGCCGTCGGTAGCCGCGAGACACGCAGCCGCAACGCCGGAGCTTCCCAGCCCGATAACCAGCACCCGAGAGGTTACTTCGTACGCCACAGCTACCTCAGCTTCAAGGTCGACAGCCCGGCGAGGGCGAAGACCACCGCGATGATCCAGAAACGCACGACCACTTGGGTCTCGGTCCATCCCAGGAGCTCGAAATGGTGGTGGAGCGGAGCCATTCGGAAAACCCGGGTGCCTCGCAGCTTGTAGGAGAGGACCTGGATGATGACCGACAGCTCCTCGAGCACGAAGAGCCCGCCAACCAGAACCAGCAGCAACTCCTGTTTGGCCACCACCGCGACAATGCCGATCCCGCCACCCAGGGCGAGCGAGCCGACATCGCCCATGAAGACCTGTGCCGGGTGGCAGTTGAACCACAGAAACCCGATCGCCGCGCCGACCATGGCCCCGGTGAAGATCGCCACCTCACCCGCACCTGAAACAGGGACGATGCGCAGGTACTCAGCGATTCGAGCGTGACCGGCAACGTAAACGAAGACGGTGTAGGTGGCGGCAGCGATGGCGACTGAACCCACCGCCAGACCATCGAGGCCGTCGGTGAGGTTGACGGCATTTGAAGAGCTGATGAGGACAATGATCACGAACGGTAGATAGAAAATCCCCAGCGGCAGCAAAACGTCCTTGAGGAACGGCACTGCGAGGGCGCCGGCGTGCGGCGCCGGCGTCGCCGCGGCGCGGGCCATCAGGCCGGCGGCAAGGCCAACCAATACCTGCAGGAAGAGCTTCTGGCGAACCGTCAGACCGAGATTGCGCTGTCGACGCACAATCAGCAAATCGTCGATCAATCCGATGGTGGCAAATCCGATGGTTGTCAGCAGCACGGTCCAGATATAGGGATTTTTGAGGTCCGCCCACAGCAGGGTTGTGAGGACAAAGCTCGAAACAATGAGGATGCCGCCCATGGTCGGCGTCCCCGCCTTGACCTGGTGGTGCTCGGGCCCCTCCTCACGGATCGACTGACGCACCTGCAGGGCACGCAACTTCGAGATCATCCAGGGGCCCACCACCAGGCTGATGAAGAACGCGGTCGCGATCGCGAGACCGGTCCTGAAGGTCAGATAGCGGAAGACGTTAAAGCCGATGAAGGTGTCTCCGAGGGGATAGAGGAGGGCGTACAGCATCAGGCCGCCCCTTCCCCCGTCAACGCCGCCACTGTACGATCGAGGGCCACACCGCGCGAACCCTTGACCAACACGACATCTCCCGGGCGCAGCACCCGGCGCAACAGCGTTGCGGCGCGATCGGCATCCGCCACCAGGTGGATGGACCCATTGGGTTGTCCAGCCTCTCGAGCCCCGTTCGCGATGAGCCCGGCATTGGCGCCACCCACCGCTACCAGCAGATCGCAGGTGGTCGCAGCTTGGGCACCGGCATCGCGGTGCGCTTCTTCCGCCAGACCCCCGAGCTCATACATTTCTCCCAACACTGCCACCCGACGCCCCGGCGCTCGCACCAGAAGGTCGAGCATGCGCCGAACCGCCAGGGGCGATGCGTTGTAGCTGTCGTCGACCAGAGAAATGTCGTCTTCGAGAGCAAACACGCGGCCCCTGTGTTCGGGCGCCATGAGCTCCGGCGAGATCTCTGCCACCTGCTCGGCCCGCAGGCCAAAGGCCGATGCGGCGGCCGCAGCGGCGAGCAGATTTTCGGCCTGGTGCCGTCCCGGAAGATTGAGCTCGACCGCGGCCTCGCCATCCGGCAACACCAACCGGAAGCGGCTTCCGAGCAGCCCGAGATCTTCCACATCCTCGAGTCGCGCCTCGGAAACTTCGCCACCGTAACGAAGGACCCGGGCTCCGGTCTCCGCGGGATAGCCGTTCTGATTCGGGTCGTCCGCGTTGATAACCAGGGTGCTTTCGTCGTCAAGCCACGGCAGGAGCTCGGCCTTTGCCCGGACAATTCCCTCGAGGTCGGGGAAGAACTCGAGGTGCACCGGTGCGATTCGCGTGTAGAGCAGCACCTGTGGGCGCAGGATTTCACCGAGGATCGCGAGCTCGCCTGGCGTGCTCATTCCCGCCTCTGCGACGAAGATCTCGATTCCCGGTTCCTGGGAGAGCATCTCGGCCGGTAAACCGAGGGTGTTGTTTCGGTTCCCCCCCGAGGCGCCAACAGCGAAATGAGGTTCGAGAAGTCCTTCCAGGAAGTTCTTGGTGGTGGTCTTACCCAGCGATCCGGTCACCGCGGCTACCCGCCACGCTCGATCGCGACGTTCGTGGCCGGCGAGCTCGTGGTAGGCGGCAAGAGGATTATTAACTCGCACCAGGGCGCGTTCGGGCGGAGGCGACGCGAGATCGGCGTCGCGACGCACCAGCGCCGCTGCCGCCGTGTGGAGGGCCGCGTCGACAAATTTGTGGCCGTCGGTTCGCGCACCTGACAGGGCAACAAAAAGGTCGCCATCTTCAAGTCGACGCGAGTCGACTTCGGCACCGAAAAGGCATACAGCGGCATTCCCCTCGACCGTTCCACCGACAACACGGGCAACATCGGCTACGGTCATGCGCACCGCGCTCTCCGCACCTCGGTCCGCACCACGTCCTGGTCGGAGAACGGGATCCTGTTGTTGCCGATCGTCTGAAAAGCCTCGTGCCCCTTGCCCGCCACCAGCACCAGCGCCCGCTCGTCGGCGATGTCGAGAGCACTGGCAATCGCCTTGCGACGGTCGAGCACCACCAACGGTTCGGCACCCGCAGCGCGTACTCCCAAGACGACCGCCTCGGCTATTTTCGCCGGGTCTTCCGAGCGCGGGTTGTCAGAGGTAACAACCGCAGTGTCAGCAGACTCACCGACTGCAAAACCCATTTGCCCGCGCTTGCCCTGGTCACGATCGCCTCCGGCGCCGAAAACGACGATCAAGCGCCGGTCGGTTACCCGGCGCAGGGCCTGCAGAACCGAGCGCAGGCCGTCGGGTGTGTGGGCGTAGTCGACAAACACCGGGAACGGCGCATCGACTGGGATCCTTTCCATACGGCCGGTCAACGGCCGTGCGTGTTCGAGGCCGCGCCGGATGGCGCGGGCGCCGAGGCCGGCAGCGTATGCCGCGGCCGCTGCGGCGAGCGCGTTGCGCAGATTGTGAACCCCAACCAGTGGCAGGTCGACCGGGATCTCCTCGCCTCCCAATCGGAGAACGAATCGGCTGCCGTCGAGATCGCTGGAGACGTCTCTGGCAGAGACCGTTCCGCGTTCGAGGCCCCAGGAGACGTCGCCATCCCGTGGCTTGTCGAGCAAACGCGCTCCCCACGGGTCGTCGACCGCCAGCACACGGCGGCCGTCTCGCGCCAGGTGTTCGGTGAAGAGCCGCCTCTTGGCCTGGAAATAGGTCTCCATGTCGTGGTGGTAATCAAGGTGATCGCGGGTCAGGTTGGTCCATACCGCAACGTCAAATTCGAGTCCCGCCAGCCGATCCTGGCTGAGGGCATGGGAAGAGACCTCCATCGCCACCGCAGCTGCGCCCTCGGCCACCGCCCTCTTCAACATCGGTGCCAGATCGGTGGCCTCCGGTGTCGTCCGCTCGCTGGCCACTTCCACACCGCCCGGAATACGCGCGCTGAGGGTGCCGATGAATGCGGCCGGTCGGCGAGCCGAGTTCAAGACCAGGCTGATGAGGTGGGCGGTGGTGCTCTTGCCGTTGGTCCCGGTCACCGCCAACATCTGCAGCTTCTTCTGTGGATTCCCGGCCAGGATCCACGCCGCCCTCGTCATCAGCGGCCGAGGGTGGCGGCATTTGATCCAGGGAATGTCGAGGTTCTTTCGCGGTCGGCGGTCGGAAAGAATCGCCGCTGCACCGTCGGCCAGCGCCTGTTCGAGGTAGTCGACGCCGTGGGCGTGCTCACCCGGGAGGGCCGCGAAGATAAGACCCGGCCCCACCTGCCGCGAGTCGTGGGTGATGCCTCGCACCTCGCTCCCCGGATCGCCGGTCAGCTCGCCCTCGCTGAGGCGCCGGAGGAGGGTCTCGAGCTTCATGCGCTCTCCCCCTCGGCAGCTGTTTCGCCCTGGGCTATGACCTGCTCGGGAAGTGCCACCGGCTCGGTTGGGGCGAGGTCGAGGAGACAGGCCGCGGCTTCGGCAATCTCGGCAAAGATTGGCGCCGCCACAGTCGACGCCCAGAAATCGATCTCCGTCGGATCCTCGACGGCTACCACAACCGAAATCCGCGGGTCTGGCATCGGCATCAGGCCCGCAAACCAGGCGATGTGATGGTGGTCGTCAAAGCTGCCGCCAACCGCTCGCTGGGCGGTCCCGGTCTTGCCGGCAGTCCGATAGCCCGGCACTCCCGCCAGCCCACCCGTACCGTCGCGAACCACTCCTTCGAGCATATTCAGCAGCCGGCGAGCCAGGGCCTCATCCAAGATCCGCGTTCGTGCTCCCGCGTCGGCTGTGGTTTCAGACTCTGAGTCCGTCATAACGAGCTGGGGTTCGAGGAGCCAACCACCGTTACCGATGGCCGCATACGCCATTGCCATCTGCAGGGGGCTCACTATGAGCTCCTGGCCGAGGGCAAACCCGGCTCGGCTCATCTTCGACCAGGTGTAGGTTGCTGGAAGCAGGCCCCGCGCCTCGGCCGGGAAAATAACACCGGTGCGGCGGCCGAAACCAAAGGTTTCGAAGGCGTGCCGCAAGCGTTCTTCAGAGAGACGCTCGGCAATTTCGATGATCCCGGCGTTGGCGGAGTAGACAACCACCTCGTCAACCGTGTAGCGACCAGGATCAGCATGGTCGCGAATCCAGTGACCCGCTACGCTCACGCCCCGCTCGAGACAATCGAAGCGCTCGCCAGGGCGGACGACGTCGGCAGCAAGCGCCGCGGCCGCGACGAACGGTTTGACGGTCGAACCCGGTTCGAACGCATCCTGGACCGGACGGAGGCGCCAGTTCTTTGTTTTTACCGCTCCCGGGTTGGAGGGGTCGAAGGATGGCAGCGAGGCAAGTGCCAGGACGCGTCCAGTTCGCACGTCAACGACAACCGCCGAGGCTGCACCTGCGTCGTGCCTCCGGAGGGTTCTCGCAAGTACCGCCTCGCACCTCGCCTGCAGTCGAGCTAACAGCGTCAGTTTGAGGTCATAACCGGCGCGACCACGCTGCAACCGCTGCAACTGCACCTTGCGCTGAATCGCGTCGTTGACCGCCAGATACTGCTCCGGCTCGCCCGCCAGATAGGCATCGAAGTGGTGTTCGAGACCCGCCCTCCCAACCGTGTCCAGCTCCTCACGGCCAACGAATCCAACAACCGGTGCTGCCAGACTTCCCTGCGGGTAAATCCTCGCAAAATCAGGCACCAACACGACTGCCTGCGGAGCGAGCGCCACCACCTGCTCCGCCAGCTCGCGTCGTTCCCGCTGAGCCAGCCACACGAATCTCGGTTCACCACTGAGACGGCGCTCGAGGTCATTCTCTTTCTGGCCGAGCAGCGGCGCCACCGCGGCGGCGAAGATCTCCGGGTACTCGAGATGCCTGGTGTTGACCTGGATCGCGACTCGTTCGATCGAAGTCGCCAGCACGTATCCGTCGGCGGTGCGAATGGTGCCCCGAGGGCCCGGTACGTCGATGACGTGTTGCTGCTGCCTGAGGGCGAGCTTGCCCCAGGAACCGTGCTCGAAGATCGAGATCTGAACACTTCTCGCAACCACCCCAGCTGCGCCGAGTGCCAGCCCCGCGATCACAACCAGCAGGCGGCGGCGATTCACTGCGACACCTCGAGCGACGGTTGCGCAGGCAACCCGGCCGGAGCGGCCGGTACCATACCGAGCTCGCGGGCACGCGCCGCCAGTCGTTCCGGGCTTCGCTCGTGTTCGAGTTCGAGACGGAGGTTGCGTTCTTGCTGTTCGAGCTCGGCGACCTGCGCCCGCAGCCGGATCAGCTCGTAGTGGATGGAGGTGCTTTTGAGCCTCGGCCAGCCGACCAGCGCCAGGGCCAGCACGACCATCGCCGAAACGCCGATCAACGCACTCAGGACCTGCGGCCAGTGGCGGTCCCGCTGTGGGATCAAAAAGCGATTGGAGGGGCCGATGATGGGAAGATCCATTTCAATCCTCCCGTCGTTTCTGGGCTGCCCGGAGGCGAGCCGATCGGGCACGCGGGTTGCGCTCGATCTCTTCGTCGTCAGGACGAACCGGTGAAGACGTCAGCACCTCGACAACCCGTTGCGGATTGCAGCGGCAGACTGGAAAATCCGGGGGGCATGTGCAGCGCCCCGCCAAACGCCGGAGGCTGTGTTTAACGATCCTGTCTTCGAGCGAGTGAAACGAAATGACCGCGATTCGGCCACCAGACTTGAGGCTGCGAACCGCCGGTTCGAGAAAACGCTCGAGCTGACCGAGCTCGTCGTTGACCGCGATTCGCAAAGCTTGAAAGGTACGGGTTGCGGGGTGGATGCGTCGCTCTCGCCCACCCATCACATCCTGGACCAGTCGGCTGAGCTGGGCGGTCGTACGCAGGGGGTCCTGTTCGCGGCGCCTGATGATCGCACGGGCGATCGCTCGGGCCCGCCGTTCCTCGCCGTAGTCGCGCAGGATCCTCACCAGCTCCTCCCACTCCGCTTCCTCGAGCAGTTCGGCTGCGGTGGGACCGGCTCCGCCCATGCGCATGTCGAGCGGACCATCTGAAGCAAAGCTGAAGCCACGCTCGGCGCTGTCGAGCTGAAGCGAGGAGCATCCGATGTCGGCGAGCACGGCCACCGGCGCGCCGAGCCCGAGTCGCCGGAGAACCAACGGCAACCGATCGAAGGTCTCCTCGACGAGTTGCACCCGGTCGCTGAAGGGCTGCAGTCTCTCAGCGGCCCGGGCCAGGGCCTGGGGATCACGATCGAGGCCGACGAGCTGGAACCCGGGCTCCGCCCGGAGCAGAGCCTCGGCGTGTCCTCCGAGACCGACCGTCGCATCGATCAACAGACCTGGGCCGGTAGGCACAAGCAAATCCACCACCCGATCGGTGAGCACCGGCAGGTGTTCGGAGAACACTCACGTCCTCCATCACAGCTCCAGCTGCGCGAGTTCCTCGAGCTCCTCATCACTCAGCGACGCTTCCTTGAGGAATGAGGCGGCCCGGGAACGATTGGTGACGGCAAGGTGATTGATACGGCCCGAGACCACGACCTCTCCCTCCACGTCCACCATTTCGCGCAGCAAAGCAGGCACGAGAATTCGTCCCTGATCGTCCACATCCAGCAATTGACCGTAGTTGACCCGTTCAATCAGTTTCAGCACAGCTGGTTTCATCGCCGGCTTGTTCAGCAACCGCTCCTCGACCCCCTGCCATACGGCGAGCGGGTAGACTCGGAGCTCGTGGGGGAAGAATGAGCACACATAGACCTCGCGACCGAAACCCGTCTCGAGCTGTTCGCGCAGCCTTGCCGGGAGCTTGAACCGCCCCTTGGCGTCGATAGTGGCTGGAAAGCCTCCGCGAAACCGCTCCACACTGCCCCCTAAAAAATATGAAGTGCGCCCTCAATAGACGACTTATCCCACATCAGACCTATTTGGACCACTTCAGACCACTCCATGATGATCTGCCGCGGACTGCATGTCAAGGGTTGAGGCGTCAAATACTTGCGTCGTTTTCGACCGCTATTTTCTGGCGAAAATTTAGGAATCACAAAACACCACAAGATGTTGTGGTTCTGAGACTCAGATACACCATATATTGTGTCCGCTAATGCACGATGAGTCTGGAAATCAATCCAGGTGAATGAACTAGCCAGTTTTGAGTTTTGAGTTTTGAGTTATGAGTTTTCCCCCACCCACCCTCGTTTTCTGGGGAGGCAGGGTTGGGAACTCAAAACTTAAAACTCAACTCTCAAAACTCGTACATGAGCTTCCCCAATACTGAGCTCCCCTGCAGAGGGTAGAATGGGCGGCGATGGCGGACCTAACCATGCGTCGAGTCGGGGTGGTTCTCAAGGCCACCAGCACCGAGGCCACCGAGCTGGGGAAAAAGCTGCTCGACGAGCTGGAGCGTCTCGATCTCGAGGCGGTGGTCGAGCGCGAGACTGCTGCCGCACTGAACACACATGGAGAGGTTGATCGGAAGGAGATCCCGAGCCTGGTCGATCTTGTAATAGTGCTCGGCGGCGACGGCACCCTCCTCTCCGTGACCCGTGGCGCGATCAACGGCACACCGATTCTGGGCATCAACATGGGGACCCTGGGTTTCCTTACCGAGCATCCTGCCGAGAGCCTCTTCCCTATGCTGCATGCAGCGATCGAGGGTCGAGCAAGCACGGTGCGCCGGGAGCGCCTCCTGGTGACCGTCGAGACACCGGGCCACGATCCCTCCACCCACTGCGTCCTCAACGATGCCGTCATCAACAAGTCTGCACTGGCGAGAATGCTCGATCTGTCGGTGCACGTGAATGACGCCCTGGTCAGCCGATTCAGAGCCGATGGGCTGATCATCGCGACCCCTACCGGTTCAACCGCCTACAATCTATCGGCCGGCGGGCCCATCCTCTTCCCCAATCTCGATGTCATCGTCGTGACTCCGATCTGTCCCCACACTTTGACCAACAGACCTCTCGTTCTTTCGCTCGACTCGAAGGTCGAAATGCGTCTTGAGAAACAGTCTGAAGAGGTTTGGCTGACTCTCGATGGGCAGCAGGGATTCCCCCTCAGCACCGAGGACGTGGTGCGGATCGAGCGTTGCCGCGACCCGGTCTTTCTGATCACCGACCAAGACCGTTCATATTTTCAGATCCTGCACCGGAAACTCAAATGGGGGGAGCGGGGCGGGTGAGATACCGCCATCTCAGACGCACGGTGATCGCCGTGCTGGCGACCATCGCTTTTCTCTTGATCTTCGCGCTGGTGGTCAGGGCGGTGCTCGAGGCGGAACCGACCCGCCGCCTCGCACAGAGCCGGCTCGTGGAAACGGCTGCCGGCTACGGGGCCGAACTCGAGATTGGCGACCTCCATTGGGGGCTTCTGCCTCCGGGTCTCCGTCTCAGCCGGGTCAGCCTCAAGGGTGCCGGAATTGACGCAGAGATCGACGCTCTACAAGTGGATCTGGGACGAGTGTGGCTCACCCGGCGAACGATAGAGCTCGGCCGAGTTGCGGCGAGCGGGGTCCGTCTTTCACTCAGCGGCCTGCCACGGTCTTCAGGCGAGAGTCAGAACAAGGTCAAGGTCCGGGTTCGACAATTATCGCTCGAGGATTTGGAGTTCGAGGGGGTTGATCTCCCGGGCCAGATGGCTCTCGATCTCAAGGGCGTGCGCTCGAGCTGGTCGACCGAGGACGAGGAGTCGCGGGGTTTTGCCGAAATAGCGAGCGGGCGGCTTGAAATCGGCAGGATGGCGCCGGTCGATTTCTCACTCCTGGCGCGGTTTGTGCTCGACGAAAACGGTGTCGATCTCTCCAACTACCGTCTCGAGAGCGCCGGATTCGAGCTCCAGGGCCGTGGCCGGATAGCAGATGGCGGCGCGCGGTTCGAGATCAACGGGCCGGTCGACATCGGCTGGCTTGACGGTTTTATCAGGACTCGCGGCCTGCTCGACGGCGCGGCTCACGTGGTGGCCGTGATCGATACCCGGGCGCCAGCGCTCATCGAGACCGATGTCAGCGCATCCCACATCGCGGTCTCCGGATTTTCGCTCGACCAGATCGAGGGACGGCTTGCGCTGGTGAATGGGAGCCTGCGCGGCACCCTGGCGAGGGCCGACTTCTTCGGCGGCACCGTGCGCGGCAGCTATGAGCTCGCAGAGATCGGCGGTCGCTTTCCCCACACTGTTCACCTCGAGGGGGAAGGCCTCTCTCTGGAGGGCTTCCTCGAGCACCTCAGAATTGAATCGGCCGGGCTCGCTTCTAATATCGACCTCCGGGCAGACGGCCGCTGGAACGGGAGATCATTCCCCACCGGGAACGGCAACGCCGATCTCATTCTCCGCGGATCGACTCCCGGGCTGCCAGTTTCGGGGGCGGTGGACGTCGCCCTTACCGGCGAAGGTTTCCTTCTCTTTGATGCGGAGAATCTCGATATCGGGCAATCGAATGCACGCTGGCAGGGAGCGCTGACCCTCGGCACCTGGCGACCGTCATGGTCGATTGCCGCCGACCCTGCTGACTTCGCCGAGATCGGGCCGATGGTCAACGCCTGGGTCGGATCGACCGTCCTTCCGGACGGCCTCACAGGGACGGGTCAGATTCAGGTCGATCTCAGCGGGCCGTTCTCCGAACTCACGGTCAATGCACGGATCGACGCCGAGCCGTTGATCCTCGACCCCATCCATTTCGATCGGATGGTCGCGGAGACGACCATCGGCGGCTCCATGTTGCACATCGGCTCGGCACGCTTTCAGGTCGCCGACGGTTTCGGCGAGGTCGAAGGAGGAATGGCGTGGGGGACCGAAGCGGGCGACGACCAGATCGATCTCGAGCTCCGCGGCCGCCGAATTCCGCTCGAGGCAGTCGCCTCCTGGATCGGCCTCGAGAAGTGGGTCGACAGCGGCACGGTTTCCTTCAGCGGAGCCCTCGACGGGCCCGTCGCATCACCTACGGGCTCCTGGCAGCTGAGCATCGACAACCCCATTCTCGCCGGGTTCGATCTCGGGTCCGCCTCGACAACAATCGATCTTGAAAGCGGGCGCTTCAGCTGCACCGACCTCAGCTGCGATCACGGGCTTGCGGGTGGTTTGTCCTGGAACGTCCATGAGGCAGAAATCGGCGGAACTCTGACCTGGCCTCAGATGCCGCTTTCACCCCTCGGTGAGGAGATGCAACGGCTGGCCGGCGACACCGCCGACATCAGCCTCGAATTCCAGGTGCCGTTTGGTGAGCGCCCAACAGCTGTGCTTCTCGCTCAAAGCGAATTTGCTCAGCTCGATATCCGCAGCGAACCAGACACGGTTGAGATCGCTGCCGCCATCCAGAACGCCCTCGAAGTCCGCGCCGATCTCGATCGCTCCGATGACGGTGGTCTCTCCGGAGACGGCACCTTAAAGGTCACCTCAGCGAACGGACTCCTCACGCTTCTCGCCCCTGAAGCCGGGGTTCCGCTGTCGGGCACCGCCGGCGCCTCATTCACCGTTGATTGGAAAGACGAGCCGTTGCCTCGAATCGAGGGCCGTCTGGAGACCATCGATCTCGAGCTCGAGAAGCAGGCCATTCAACTTCTTCAGCCGGCCAGATTTTCTCTGTCCCGCGACGGCTTTGTCGTCCCGGGGTTGCACCTCGGCGCACGGAACGAGGAGCTCTTCGTGCGCTGGGCAATCGATCCCGACTGGCAGTTGCGTGGCAATGTCTCGGGCACCATGGACACCCTGCTGCTCCGCTTCCTGTTGCCCGATTGGGAGCCGGCGGGTCGCGCCAGCGGCATCGTGGAGCTCCTCGGTTCAACCGACGAACCTCTCTTTGAAGGCATCGCGGAACTTCACAATGCTTCCTTCCGGCTCCCCGGCACACGAACCATTCTTTCGCAGGTCGAGGGCACTGTCTTCCTGTCGTCCGGCGAGGTCCAGCTCGAGGGCATGGATTTTCGTTTCATGGGTGGCCGCGGCCGCGCCAGCGGTCGGATCCGGGATCAGGACGACACCATCGTGCTCGCCCTCGACGGAACCGCAAGCGGCGTTCGTTTCGAGGTCCTGCCAGACCTCGATGTGCGGCTTTCCGGAAACTGGCGGCTGATCGGTCCGATTGACGACCTACTGCTCTCCGGCGATATCACCGTCGACCGCATGTCGCTGACGACCAAGGAAGACCTGGCGTCGATGCTCCTCGGCTGGCTCGAAAGCGGTGGTGGTGGATCGACCAGCGGCGGCCTCAACCTCGCTCTCAGGGTTGACGCAGACGAGACCATCGAGCTCCGAAACCCGTTCGTGCGGTTGACCGGCTCGGCTGCGCTCGAGGTCACCGGCACGTCGAACAGCCCCGGTCTCGTTGGTCAGGTCGAGTTTTTGGAGGGTGGCGAAGCGACCCTGCTCGGCAATCGCTACGAGATCGAACGTGGCAGCCTCAACTTTTCGAATCCCATAGGCATCGAACCGTTCATCGACCTCCAGGCTGCAACCTGGGTTCAGGAGTATCAGATCTCGGTCCAGATCGCCGGCACCGTCGACAACTTTGTCACCACCGCGGTTTCGACACCTCCATTGAGTGCCCCGGACCTCTATTCGCTTCTCGGCGTCGGCTATACCGGACGCGGTTACGGTAGCGGTGCGGTCGGTCTGGGGTTGGCCTCGACGATCCTGTCGAGTCAGCTGACCTCTGTCCTCAGCCGTCGTGGACAGCTCGCGCTCCCTGTTGACCAGGTCCGGGTCGACCCGTTCGCCGCCGACTCCACCGGCAACTCAACCGCCCGCCTCTCGCTGATCAAACAGATCACGCCGTCGTGGACGGTGATCCTGCAGACGACCCTTCGGGGCGAACGCGAACAGGTCGTCATCAGCCGTTGGTATCTGGCCCCCGGTCTCTTCCTCGAGGCCGGCCAGCACGAAGACAGGTCGCTCTCCCTTGACCTCAAAATGCGGCGTCCGTATTGAGATGCGAATGAACGGTCTGGATCTCTCCGGTAGCGCCTTTGTGGTGCGGCCGTCTCGGCCGCACGATTCCAGACATCAACAATGTGCAGGCGAGACGCCTGCACCACAAAAAGGAAACCTCTGGCCGAATCTCAGAAAATCGGTCCGCACCTCATGGATCCTCCTTGCGTTCGCGGCGGCAGTTCTCATTTTGACGGCTCCTTCGACCACCGAAGCTGCCGAGGGGCCGCTCATCGTCAGTGCCAGAGTCGAGGCCATCGGTCCGGTTGACGAAGAAGGCATTCTCGAAGTGCTCGAGTTACAGAAGGGCAACCGAATCGACCGACAGCGATTGCGAGAGCTCATTCTCACCCTATACGCCAGCGCCGAGGTGGAAAGGATGCGGGTCATCACGGCCGAAACGGAGGGTGGTGTCGATGTCGTGGTTCGCATGAGCAATCGCTCGACGGTCTCGGGGGTCAAGGTCCGAACGGGCAAACCAACCCGTCGCGTCAAGGTCAGACGCTGGGTCCAGATCGAAGTCGGCGACCCTGTAACGGCGGAGGGCATCGAGGCGAGCCGGCGGCGGGTGCAACGCCGTCTCCATGATCGTGGTTTTACCGACGCGGTGGTCGAGGCCTACCTCGATTTCAACCGCAAAACCAACACGGTGGGTGTGGAGTTCGAAGTCGTTGCCGGCGCACCGCAGGTCGTGAGGACGGTGATCCTCGAAGGGTTGGATGACGACGAGATGAGGGCCGCAGCCGGTCCCAAGTACAAGACTGGCGCAAGGCTCACCTCGAGGTTCGAAGACCGTCTCCGGGATCGAACCGAGGCCAATCTACGAACGATCGGTTTCTGGGAAGCGGAGGTCCTTTCAATCGAACGACGCGTCGATGGCGCAGAGGTCGATCTGGTGATGCAGGTCGAGCCAGGCGCCCGTTTTCGCCTCGAGCTGGAGACTCCACCCGAGAGTCTGAAGATCGCCGAAAACGCATTTCCTGATCCTGCCCGGGAGGAGATCCATCCGGCACAGACAGAATTGTTGGCCGAGCAGATCGTGGAGAACCTCCAGGAATCCGGATTTCTGCTCGCCGAGGTCAGCGCCGAGCTCACCGTCGAGGCCGATGAGCAGGTCTTGCGGGTCACGGTCGACCCGGGCCGCAAGCTCAAGGTCGCCGACGTGGAATTCCCGGGCGCTGAGAGCATCAAACGGTCCGAACTCAGAGACGCCATCGGGGTCAAACAGGGTGGGACCGGCGGGTGGTTCAAACAGAACATCAGCAACGCCACTCTCGAGTCCGATCGCAAGGCCCTCGTGGACCTCTACCAGCGGAGGGGGTTTCCTTTCGCGGTGCTCGCACCACCCGAGATTGTTCCCATCGAGGTCGAGGATAGGGTCCGCGTTCTCTTCCCGATAGAAGAAGCCGTGCGCTGGTTCATATCCGAGGTTCAAATCGAAGGTCTGCCGGTCGAAGCAGCGGCTGAACTCGAGTCCGACCCTCTCGAACTCGCGGAAGGCAGCCCGTGGAGTCCGGGAGCGGTGGAGCGGGCCAAAGTCCGGCTCGAGACCTCGCTGGCGGACTCTGGCTATCCGGAGGGTCGCGTTGAAGCGGAGGTCGACACTTCGAATGAAGGCCACGCGACAGTTGTCTTCCAGGTATCCTCCGGGCCTTTCGTGCGAATCGGAGAGGTCATCATCGCCGGCCTCCGGCGAACTCACAGGGAACTGGTTGCCGGGGTGATACGGCGAGCCGGAGTCCGCACCGGCGAGCCATTGTCGCGCAGGAAAATGCTCGCAGCCCAACGTGGCCTCTTCGAGCTGGGTCTTTTCCGGCGCGCCGAGCTGGCGCCGATGCCAGGCCAGGAGCACCGGGCGGACCGTAATATCGTGGTCGCCTGCGAGGAAGGCGAGCAGAAGTCGTACCTCTTTGGTGTCGGCTACTCGAACGTCGATGCCGCTCGTCTCATCCTCGGTTGGTCCCACCTCAACCTGCTCGGCCGCGCCTATGCGTTCTCGGCCGAGGTGTCATTGGCACGGCGGCAACAGCGATACTCCTTGTCGCTCCGCAAGCAGAGGGTCTTCGGGCTTCCGGTTCCCGGGTACCTCGCGGTCTACCGCACGAACGAGGTTCTCGGAGACCGGAACGTCCTGCGCCGGGGTCTGTGGGTCGACTTCGGCGATCGCCTCAAGCGTCCTTTCCGTCCATGGCTCCGCTATGAGTACGAAATCACCGAGCCCGACCCCTTCCCGAGCGACGCAGATCCCCGCATCGAGGACACGGTCCGCGAATCCAAGGTTGCTTCGCTCACGCCAAGCGTCGAGTGGGACACCCGAGATAACCCGCTCGCACCAACCCGGGGCATGTTCGCACTGGCCTCGTTGCAGTTCGCCTTTCCAGCCTTCGAGGCCGAAGCAAACTTCTTGAAGTTCAACGCCGGCGCCACGGTCTACAGTCCGATCTTTCGCGGTTTTGGTGCCATAGGACTCCGCCTCGGAGCGATGAAACCGATCAATGCCGACCCGATCGTTCCCGAGAACCTTCAGGTCCCATTCGCCTATCGGTTCTTCGCCGGCGGCCGAACCACCCACCGCGCTTTCGACACCGACGATCTCGGCATTCCCGGCCAGACCATCATTGACGGCAGTCCGGTTGGTGGCAACGCCCTCATCCTCCTCAACCTCGAGTATCGACGACGAATCTCGGGCCCGCTCTTTGCCGCGGTTTTCGTCGACGCGGGCAACGTGTGGGCCTCACCCGAGCAGGTCAACCTCGGCGACGTCGAGTGGGGACCGGGGCTCGGCCTCCAGTACGTGACCCCGGCCGGTCCGCTTCGCGCCGAGTACGCCTGGAGAATCAACGCGCAGGGTGAAAGCGGCGGCCAGTTCTACATCAGCTTCGGAGTCCCGTTCTAATTTTGAGTTTTCAATTATGAATTATGAATTCCCGGCCCTCCACCCAGTGAAACGAAAGGCGGAGGGAGGGCGATGCAAAATTCAAAATTCAGAATTCAGAATTCAGAATTCAGAAATGCATCAGGCAAGCTGCCGAAAGATTTCTCACGGCGAACGGTGTTAGGATTCCCCCCGTTGTGACCTTTGAGACCCTCCTTCCCTGGCTTCTCGTGACCGGTGGCATTTTGTGCCTCGGGCTGGGGGGATCGTGGCTCGTCGATGGCGCCTCGCGCATCGCCCTCAAGCTCGGAATCTCGCCGATGGTCGTAGGGCTGACGGTTGTGGGTTTCGGAACCTCGATGCCTGAGTTCTCGGTCTCGCTCATGGCAGCTCTTCGCGGAAGCGGCGGCCTGAGCCTGGGCAATGCTGTCGGCTCGAACATCATGAATCTGCTGCTTGTCCTCGGGGTGGCGGCTGTGCTGGTCCCGATCCACGTGATCGGCAGTCGCCGCCTGCTCTACCGGGATCTGTCGTTCGGCCTGGTCCCCGCGGTGGTGCTCATCGTCTTCGCCCGCTCGGGGTTCATCAGCCGACCAACGGCCCTGCTTTTGCTCGCAATCTTCGCGATCTTCATAGTGACAGTGACTCTGAAGGCCCGGGGACGGAGCACCGAACCCGCAGTTGTGGCCGGAACGCTCCCACGCCACATCGCTCTCACCACCGTTGGTATCGCGATCCTGATCGGGGGCTCCGAGATGCTGGTCATCGGCGGGGTCGACCTCGCCCGTCGATTCGGCGTCTCCGAGGCGCTGGTCGGGCTCACGGTGGTCGCGTTCGGCACCTCTCTGCCGGAGCTCGCGACCTCGGTGGTCGCAGCCCTCAAGGGCCAGACCGAAATCGGCGTCGGCAACGTCCTCGGCTCGAATGTCTTCAACCTCGGCCTGGTGGTTGGTACGGCCTTCACCATCCGGCCGGCGGCAGTACCGATCAACGTCATCCGCTGGGACATCCCGATCCTCGTCGCCGCCACCTTCATCGTTGGTCTCTTCGTACTCCGCGACGGCCGCATCAACCGTTGGGAAGGCGGATTCATGTTGGCCCTGTTTGCTGCGTACCTGGTTTTCCTCGGGATCCGGATCGCGTAGCGACCTCGCCCTGTCATCCTGAGTGAGGCCCTCCGAGGGCCGAGTCGAAGGACCCCCCGAAGTCTGAGAATGATCCACGCGGGGTACTTTCCGGCTTCAGGGGATCCCTCGACTACGGCGTCGCCTCCGCTCCGCCTTCACTCGGGATGACAGTGGTTTTCAGGTCTTGTAAATCTGCTGCCGCCTCAGTTCCTTCAGCCGATCGCGAAGGCGAGCCGCTTCTTCAAACTCCAGCGCCTTGGCCGATGCGCGCATCCGCTTCTCGAGCTCCGTGATCAGCTTGTTGAGGGACACAGCGTCGTCCGGAAAATCTTCATCGCCGTCCGCGACGCGCATCAGCTGCGAACCGGGACCGTAGTAATCGAGCTCGGACATGGCCACCAGTGGGCTCGCGACATCCTTGACGATGGTCCGCGGCTCGATGCCGTGTTCGGTGTTGTGGGCGGCCTGCCGTTCGCGACGACGCCGAGTCTCGCCGAGTGCACGCTGCATCGAGCCGGTCTCTTTGTCGGCATAAAGAATCGCGCGGCCGTCGACGTTGCGGGCGGCGCGGCCGATGGTCTGGATGAGCGACGTCTCAGAGCGCAGGAAGCCCTCCTGATCAGCATCCAAGATCGCAACCAGTGCGACCTCGGGAAGATCGAGGCCCTCGCGCAAAAGGTTGATGCCGACCAGAACATCGAACTCGCCCCTCCTCAGATCGGCCAGGATCGCGGAGCGTTCGAGGGTGTTGATCTCCGAATGGAGGTAGCGCACCCGAACCTCGACCTCCGCCAGATACGAGCTGAGGTCTTCGGCCATTCGCTTGGTCAGCGTGGTGACCAGCACCCGCTCACCCCTCGCCACCACTTCCCGAATCTCGGCCAGAAGATCATCCACCTGGTGGGTCGCCGGGCGGACTTCGACCGCGGGGTCGAGGAGGCCGGTCGGTCGGATGAGCTGTTCCACCACCTCGCCCTCACTGTGCTCCTTTTCGTAAGGGCCCGGGGTGGCGGAGACAAAGACCACCTGGCGGATCCGTTCCTCGAACTCCTCGAATGTCAGTGGCCGGTTATCGAGCGCCGACGGCAGCCGGAACCCAAAATTCACCAGATTCTGCTTGCGCGATCGGTCACCGTGGAACATCCCCCCAACCTGCGGCACCGTCACGTGCGACTCGTCGATGATGCAAAGGAAGTCCTGCGGAAAATAGTCGAGCAGGGTCGGCGGTGGTTCGCCGGGCGCGCGGCCCGTGAGGTGCCGCGAGTAGTTCTCGATGCCCTGGCAGAAACCAAGCTCGGTCAGCATCTCGAGATCGAAGTTGGTCCGCTGGCCGAGGCGCTGCGCCTCGAGCAGCTTGCCGGCATCGTTGAGGTCAGCCAATCGCGGGTCGAGCTCGGCGCGGATGCCATCGATTGCCTTCAGAAGCTGCGACCGCGGCGTCACGTAGTGAGTTCGCGGATAGACCGGCAGCCGATCGAGCTCCTCGATGGCCACTCCCCGCACCGGATCAATGCGCTCGATGCTCTCCACCTGGTCGCCCCAAAACGAGATACGGACAGCCGAGTCGTCGTATGGCGGATAGATCTCGAGCGAATCGCCGCGGAGGCGGAAAGAGCCCGGCGCGAGATCGAGGTGGGTGCGTTCGTACTGCATCTTGGCGAGCTGCCTGAGGACCTCCTCCATCGGCTGCTCGATGTCCTTCTCGAAGAGCTGGAGCATGCCGAAATAGGCTTCCGGCGAGCCGAGGCCATAGATGCAGCTCACCGAGGCGACGATCAGCACGTCACGGCGCTCGAAGAGAGACCGCGTTGCCGACAGTCGCATGCGGTCGATCTCCTCGTTGATCGATGTCTCTTTTTCGATGTAGGTATCGCTCGCCGCCACGTAGGCCTCGGGCTGGTAGTAGTCGTAGTAGGAGACGAAGTACTCGACCGCGTTGTCAGGGAAGAAAGCCTTGAACTCCTGGTAGAGCTGCGCCGCCAGGGTCTTGTTGTGGCTGAGGACCAGGGTCGGCCGGTTGGTGGCTTCGACGACCTTCGCCATCGTGAAGGTCTTACCTGATCCGGTGACCCCGAGCAGGGTCTGGAACGCGACCCCTCCCTCGACACCCTCGATCAGGCGGTCGATGGCCTCGACCTGGTCGCCGGCCGGTTCGAATGGAGTCTTCAGTTTGAAGCGGGAAGTCATGCGAGTTTTAAGTTTTGAGTTTTGAGTTTTGAATTCCCGCCCACCCCCCCGAAGAAGTCCGGGGAGGTCGGACGGGAAATCCGAAATTCGAAATCCGAAATCCGAAATCCAAGCTGAAGGGGTGGAATCCCCGATTCCTCGAGCACTCTCTCGATATAGACGTTCAACCCACCGACTTCTTCGGCCGTAAAGCGACCGTCTTGCAGAACCGCGCGGACCCTGTTCACGAATTCGCCCATGTCTGGATAGGGGTCTTTTGAAGCTTCGAGCATGGCTCGCAGTCGCTCGAGGTTATCGATCGTGCGCTGACGTTCGGCAGCCGGCAGATCGCGCGGCAGGCTCTGGACCACCGCCCGCCGGGCCTTTTCCAAATTCACCCACACCGTTCGACGCATCATCGAAGTGCCGATGAAGAGGATGCCGATCAGCAGCACCAGGCCGAACAGACATCCGTAGAGGGGAAGACGACTGCTGCACCCACTCCCCCGCCACGGCTCCTTGCCCGTCGCCAGGCCCTCGAAAACGACCTCTGTCGCCGCCGGTGCCTTGGGCTGCGGCGCCTTTTCAACCTCGGCCGGAGCCTGCGGCTCCTCGGCCTCCGGGTCATCAATGATCGGGGGTTCGTCCATCGAGCTATTGTAGCCGCCCCACCGCCCACGCTATTTCGGATTTCGGAATCTCCACCCATCAGGAGTGCGTAGCCGCGTCGACGACACCGGTGCCACTCTTCACATCGTTTGCCCCGAAGGCGTCACTCAGCTGAAAGGCGACGAATTCAAACAATGTGAAGGGTGGCACCCTGCCCGCCGAAGCGAGACAGGCGGTGAGATTGGGTGGCGCTTCACTCGCCGACACGAAAAGCGATCACCGGGCGTGCCTGGCATCCTCTCGAGGGGCGCGTTCGGAGAATCGCGCCTCAAATCCAGGAGACGTTCTACAATCTCTGCCCTGGAGGTCTGATATGAACGGACTAGTCGAGCGCGATCGCGCTGCTCTTTTGGTGATCGATGTTCAAGACCGGATTAACGCTGTGATGTCGTGCCAAAGCCACCTGCTTCGCGTAGAAGTCCTGGTTGAGGCCTGCCGTGGGCTCGATGTCCCGGTGCTGGCCAGCGAGCAGTACCCGCAGGGTCTTGGCCCGACCGTCGAAAGCCTCGCCACAATCCTCGGCGAGACGCCACCGGGAAAGCTCACATTTTCTTGTGCCCGCGACGAGGGCCTCCGTAAAGCAGTCGAGGACAGTGGGCGAAAACAGATCATCGTCACCGGCATCGAGGCCCACGTCTGCGTCCTGCAGACCGCGATCGACCTGATCCACGCCGGCTACGAGGTCCACGTTCCGCACGACGCCGTCAACTCTCGTCGTCCGGCCGACAAGGCTTGGGCCCTCCATCGCATGGCCGCCGCCGGCGCAACCATCACCGCCACCGAGTCCGCCCTCTTCGAGCTCCTCGAACGCTGTGATAGCACCGACTTCAAAACAGTGGCAAAGCTGATTAAACGGATACCCGTACCCTAGTTTTGAGTTTTGAGTTAAGGATCACCCTCCCCGTCCAGCAGGGGGCCGGGCGGAAACTCGCCGTCGGCAGCGATGGGTGACCAACGGCCGAAAAGGTAGGGCGGCAGAGGTTCGGCCATCGGTCACTCGCTGGCGGGGGGGAGTCACGACGCCCGCAGAGCGTCAGTATCTCAGAACTCATAACTCAACACTCGAAACTCGCGAAGGGCTAATATCTCAACATCGCGGCAATACCACCCGGCTTCTCGAGCTTCTTTTTGGCGTCGCCGTCGACGACCTCGATCCGGCCGCCCATCTCGACCACCGATTGGCTGAGGCGATCGATGCACTGCGGGAGCGGACGGACGTCCTCGCCACAGTAGACGCAGGGGCCCTTGGCGTGGGAAGAGTAGGCATCGCAGCTGCCACACTCGCCGGCCTTGTTGGTGTATCCCTTGCCGTAGATCAGGGTCCAGACCCGGCCCTGGTTGACCGCATCGAGTACAGCCGCGAATCCGCCCACCGCCTTGCCACGATCATGAAGCTCGGCCAGGACGCCCTGGACAATCTCTGTCTCCCGGTCGCGTTCCATTCGCTGCTGGACCGCGAGTATCTTGTTGAGAACTTCTTTCTGGGAGCCACCGACTCGCATGCTGACGGTGTCGACCAGCTTGCCGCGGAGCCTGGTCGGCAGCAGTCGGACGAGCTGGCCGGCGGCCTTGGGGGTGCCACCGACGATCAGCCGGTCGTAGGGTTGGCGAAGGGCCAGGTCGTGGAGGGCGTCGACCACCCGCTTGGCGTGCGAGGCGATCTCCTCCTGGTGGCGCTGGTCATGGCGTTTCTGAGAACGCATCTGGTCGGCACCCAGGGAACGGGTGCGTTGACCGGTTTCGGAGAACAGATCTTCATGCTCGGTCAGCTCACCCATGACGACGGTGAAGAGGCGGGCGCGCTGATTGTCGGTCAGGACAACTCCGTAGCGCTCGTGCTCGTCCATCGCCTCGACCACCGGCCGGAGAAATGCGCCCCTCCGCCAGTGGATGGAGACGGGAAAAGAGAGCTCGATCTGGACCAGCTCAAGGAGCTTGCTCTCCGGGTGGACGACAATGAGGGCGGTCTTGCCCTTCGGTTTGAGATTGCGAACCAGGGACAGCGCCTGCTTGCAGGCGGCGTCGAGGCGATCGCTTCGCTTCTGCTGCGCCTTGAGGCCCTTGATAAGTGCCTCGCCCTGCACCACATAACCCCGACGTCTGTTCGATTGTTTGTTTTGATCAATGTCCAGGTACAAAGTCAGGGTATAGGTCTTCTGTTGGCTGAGGGTGTAGAGAGTACTCAAAACGCCTCGACCGAGCATGGTCACCTCCTATTGTTGGGTCTGCGATCTATCTTACTCCTTCTTTTCTCGGTCCGCCTCATTCGAGGCGAACCGAAAAAAGGAGAAGAAACCATGGGAAAGGTGTGTTTACACTGTCGAGAAGGGAGGGTGGATGAAAACGATCGACGTTCGTGATCTTGCGTGTCCGGGCCCGGTGCTCAAGCTGCGCGAGCTTCTGAACGAGGGAGAGCGCGAGATCACCTTGCACGTGGCCGACGAGCTTTGCCGCTCGAACGTCACCCGTTTCGCCGCTTCCCGCAACGCCGAAGCCGAGGTCGAAGACCCAGGCGACGGCACTTTCGTCGTCAGAATCAACGCCAGCGGGGACTCCACCGGCGCCCGATCAGGCGAAGAGGCGTTGATGGTGAGCGAGGCCCCAGCCGCCGCAGCAGGGCCAAGGGTTGTGCAGATCTCCGCCGCAACGATGGGTTCGGGCGACGACGAACTCGGCGCCCTGCTCCTGCGCTCCTTTCTCAAGACTCAGGCCGAACTCGAGCAAAAGCCTGATGCGATCCTGTTCTACAACGACGGCGTCAAGCTGTGCTGCGAGGGCTCGTATCTGATTGACGATTTGCGCGGGCTCGAAGCCGCAGGGGTCGAAATTATTGCCTGCGGTACCTGCCTGAATTTCTTCGAGCTCGGAGACCAGCTGCGGGTGGGCCGGGTCACTGACATGCTCGAGATCGCGGGCCGGCTCGCCGATGCCGGTTCCATTGTGAGGCCATGATCTATCTCGACCATGCCTCCACCGCCTTTCCCAAGGCGCCCGATGTCGCCGAGGCCGTGGCCCTCTTCCTCAACCAGGCTGCGGGCAACCCCGGTCGAGGCGGCCACCGGCTGACTGTGGCGGCGTCCCGTGTCGTCGAAGGGGCGCGTGAGGACGTGGCAGCGTTGCTCGGCGGCGATCCGGAACGGACAGTCTTCGGGCCGGGCGCCACATTCTGGATCAATGCCATTTTTGCCTCGAGGCTCAACGCCGGGGATCGCGTCGTCACGACGGCCCTCGAGCACAACGCGGTCATGCGGCCGCTGCGCTGGTTCGAAGAGAAACGTCGCATCAAGCTGGTGACCATCAGGGGCCGGTCATCGGACGGTGTGCCGTCGGCCGATGAAATCATCGCCAGCGTGACCCGCGCGCCGACCTCGCTGGTGATCTTGACCCACGCCTCGAATGTCACCGGAGCAGTGCTGCCGGTGGCCGAGGTGGTGCAGGCAGTATCGCCAGTGCCAGTGCTGGTGGATGCGGCCCAGACCGCCGGCAGTCTGCCAATCGATTTCGGTGATATTGGCGCCGCCGCCCTTGTCGCGTCCGGCCACAAGGGCCTCCTCGGACCGACCGGGATCGGGACTCTACTGCTCGCGCCGTGGTTTGACATCGAGCCCCTGGTGCGCGGTGGAACCGGTTCGCGCTCGGAAAGCCACGAGATGCCGGAGCACCTGCCGGATCGTCTCGAGGCCGGCACTGCCAACAGCGCAGGAGCAGCCGGTCTCGGCGCCTCCTGCGCGTGGATTCGCGATCGGACTGTCGAGGCGATTCACGAGCACGGCCAGCAGCTCCTGCAACGACTCGTAACGGGGCTGAACGAGGTTCCGGGGATTCTCCTCCACGGCTGGAAGGCGGAAACCCCCCGCGTCGGCATCGTCTCGTTCACGATGCGGGGAAAAGACAATGGAGAGCTCGCGGCGTGGCTCGACCGCAAGCACGGCATCATGGTGCGGGCAGGGCTCCACTGCGCTCCGTCAGCCCACCAGCGCCTCGAGACCTTTCCCAACGGCACCATCCGTGTCGGTATCGGACCTTTCAACACCGAGTCTGATGTCGATGCGTTGGCCGAAGCCGTCGCGGACGCGTATGAAAACGGCATTTCATGATTTCGGATTTCGGATTTCGGATTTCGGATTTTTGGCGGGGACAACATTGAGTCAAAGAGATCTCCTCCTGGTATTTGGCACGGTGCAGCGTGTGATGCGTGCGGAGCGGGCGGCGCGTGAGGCCAACCTCGACGTCGACGCGGTGCCGGCACCGCGTTCGGTGAGCTCGCAATGCGGCGTGGTGCTCGAGGCAACGTCCGACGAGATCTCCGCCCTCGAGTCTCTTCTTGGCGACCTGGGACTCGAGCCACAATCGGTGTGGCGTCGACGTGGTGACAACTGGACGCCAAGTGCTCTTGACGCGGTCGTCATCCACGACGCGGTGAATCTGACCGAGGGCTCGGCCTACGGCGGCTGCGGCGCCAAGCTGGCCAAGGGTTTGTTGGAGAAGGTCCTCTGTGGTCTGCCGCGACTCGAGTCCGAGGATGTCCTGGTCGGCATCGAGTACGCCGATGATGCAGGAGTGATCCGGGTCTCCGACGAGATCGCGATCATCCACACCACCGATTTCTTCCCGGCGATGGTCGACGATCCCTACACCTTTGGCCGTATCGCCGCGGTCAACGCCCTGTCCGATGTATGGGCAATGGGGGGCACGCCGTTGGCAGGAATGAATCTGGTCAGCTACCCGCTCGCGAAGCTCGGTAGTGAGGCGCTGAAGGAGATTCTGCGCGGCGGTCTCTCAGCCCTCGCAGAGGCGGGCGCGGTGCTCGCCGGAGGGCACACGATTGAGGGTCAGGAGCTGCTCTACGGTCTGGCCGTCACCGGCACCGTCCACCCGGACAAGATCTGGCGCAATGCGGGCACCAAACCGGGGGACGCACTGGTGCTCACGAAGCCTCTCGGCACCGGACTCATCACGACCGCGGCCAAGGCCGAGATGGTTGACCCCGCAGATCTCTCGACCGCGCTGCGATGGATGTCGACCCTCAATCGTGAGGCCGCCGAGGCTTTGCGGGAGTTCCAGCCGCATGCGGTCACCGACGTCACCGGGTTCGGGCTCGCTGGCCACGTGGCGGAGATGGCCGAGGCGTCTGGCAACGCAGTCGAGATCGATCTCGGGGCGCTGCCGTTGCTGCCGGGAGCTCTGGAGGCCGCAGCGACAGGTCTCGTTCCCGCCGGCGCGGGCAAGAACCGGACAAGTATCGCGGCGGTGCTCGAGATCGACGAGGGCGCCGACGAGCTGCGGGTCGATCTTTGTCTCGACCCCCAGACCTCGGGTGGGTTGCTGGCGTCGGTCCTGCCCGAGGACGCCGAGGCCCTGGTGCGCCGCCTCCCCGGTTCGGCGATCATCGGCAGGGTCACCGATGGCCCCAAGGGCGCTGTTCGACTCGTCAATCGTCGGTAAGCCTCCAAAAAAGAAGCCATCCACCCACCCATTTGAACCGCAAAGAACGCAAAGAGCGCAAAGAAGATCACTTTTGTTCGCGACAGGCAAAAGGTCCTTTGTGATGGCTTTGCGTTCTTGGCGGTCTTAGCGGTTCAATCGAGCCTTCAACCGGTCGATCGCTCTACCTTGGCTGTGGTTCAAGAATTTCTGGCGTGGTTCAGCAGAGAATTCCGCACACAAACTCAAAAGGCCTTCTTTGTGAAGACCTTTGCGCCCTTAGTGTCTTGGTGGTTCAGGCATTTCTGGCGTGGTTCAGCAAAACGCCAACGGCGACGGCGACATTGAGGCTTTCGATGCCGCGGGACATCTGGATGGCGACCGTCCCATCGGCGAGCTCGGCAACCTCGGGGTTGAGCCCTGCGCCCTCGGCGCCGATCAGGAGGAGACAGGGTTCGGAGGGCTGCCACCCATCGATCTTCTGGCCGCGGGAGTCGGTGGCCCAGACATCGCCGCCCGAGCTCTTCACCCGGTCGATGGCCTCTGATGCGCGGACATCGCGTTCGACGGGAATGCGAAAGACCGCCCCCGCGGCGCCACGAACCGTGGCTGCTCCGTAGGGATCAGCGCAGCCCGGGGAAAGCAGCACGCCCGCAGCCCCGAGACCGGCCGCCGAGCGCACGATGGCACCGACGTTGCCGGGGGCCTGGATGCGGTCCAGCCACAGGGCGACGCCGCCTTCGGCTGACCACGCGGGCCACTTTGGTTCCTCGGCAATCGCCAGAACACCCTGTGGGTTTTTGGTCGGCGCGATGTCCGCGAGCACCGAGCCTTCAAGCTCGAATACGCTCTCGGCCGCCTCCCGCCATCCCATGGCCTCGAACTCGCCGCTGATCTCCGGCACCAGATAGAGTTCGCGAATGGGAACGCCCCAGCGCACCAGGTCAGACACCAACCGGCGTCCATCGATGATGACCTCGCCATCACGACGGTCCTTGACCCGCTTGCGCAGATCCTTCAGACGCCTGCCGCGTCGCCCGAGTCGTTCGATATCGTTTTGATCAGCCATGAAAATCCGCCTATTCAAGTCTACCGATAAAGGGGGCGCCAACACTGAGGATTCACAAAAGAATGACCTTCAGCAATTCGCGAAGCGACTCGCTTTAGTGGATATTTTCATAATCATTTGAGATAATCCGGGCCCCGTCGCAGAAAGCGATGGCAGAAGGGAAGTGGCAATTATGAGCCTCTCCTTGATCGCCAAGTCAATTGGCGAATCCGCAACCCTCAAACTGAACGAAGTCGCAGCCATTCTGCGCGCCAAAGGAGACCCGGTGATCCACCTCGGAGGTGGTGAACCAAAGGGCAAAGCGCCGCTGGACGCGATCCTCGCGGCGACCTCGTTGGTCAACTCGGGTGAGGTCCGCTACACGCCGCCGGACGGCATTCCCAAGCTCAAACAGGCCATCATCCGCTACACCGAGGACTTCTACGGTTGGCGGCCGGCGCCCGAAAACGTGATGGCTTCGGGCGGCGCCAAGCAGGCCATCATGTCGGCCCTGCACGCCATCCTCGACCCACAGGAAGAGGTCATCTTCCCTGCGCCCTATTGGGTGTCGTATCCGGAGATGGTCAAGCTGGTCGGCGCGGTGCCGGTGCCGGTCGAACCCGAAGACGGCAGCTTCATCCCGCGCATCCAGGACATCGAGCAGGTCATCGGCTCGTACACCAAGGCGGTGATCCTCAACAGCCCCAACAACCCTTCGGGCGCGGTCTACCCGGCGGAATTCATCAAGGACATCGTCGAGCTGTGCGAGAAACGCGGCTTGTATCTGATCATGGACGACATCTACCATCGCCTGATTTACGACGGCCGCAAGCCGGTTAACGCCTACGACTTCGCCAAGGACCGTACCGACAACTCCAAGCTCATCATCATCAACGGAGTTTCCAAGCAGTACGCGATGACCGGTTTCCGGATCGGCTGGGCGGTCGCCAACACCAGGCTGATCGAGGTCATGACCAATATCCAGGGTCACGAGACTTCAGGCCCTTCGGCCGTGCTCCAGCACGCCGCCGCGGCCGCGATCAACGGCGTCCAGTCGTCGGTCGACAGCCTGCGCACGACGCTGGAGAACAACCGCAACGTCCTGATCGAGCAACTTCGGTCGTTCGACGGCGTGCGGCTGGAGGAGCCCGGTGGCACGTTCTACTCCTTCCCCGACTTCAGCCACTACGACAAAAACTCGGTTCGGCTTTCGGAATTTTTGCTGGAGAAGGTGCAGGTGGTGACCGTCCCAGGCATCGAGTTCGGCAAGGAGGGGCACCTCCGGCTCTCGTTCTGCGGTTCGATCAAGGACATCACCAACGGCATCGAACGCATCAAATGGGCGCTCGACCCCAACGCCCCCAACGAGCTCTACATCGGTGAACGTAAGCTGGTGAGGGACTGGTCATGAGCAAATACTTGAAATTCAAGACGCCCGCTACCGACCAGGCCAAGGACCTCAAAGCCCGCTACGGGCTCAAAAACCACGGCCTGCTCCACCTCGATCGCGTGTATTGGAACCTGCCTGTGGCGGCTCTCTACGAAGAAGCGACCTTCCGTAAAGAGGGATACGTCGCCCACGGCGGCCCGCTGGTAGTCAACACCGGCAAATGGTCGGCTCGTGCAGCCCAGGACAAGTTCGTCGTGCAGGAAGCAAGCACCGAGGACAAGATCTGGTGGGGCGAGTACAACCGGCCCTACTCGCCCGAGAAGTTCTCGAATCTCTACTCCCGGGTGCAGGCATACCTCCAGGACGAGGAGCTCTTCGTTCAGGACTGTTTTGTGGGCTCCGATCCCGAGTTCCGGATGCCCATCCGGGTGATCACCGAGGACGCCTGGCAGTCGATATTCGCCCGCAATATGTTCATCACTCCCACCACTCAGGAGGACTACCAGAACCACGTGCCCGAGTTCACGGTCATCGCCGCGCCGTCCTTCAAGGTCGACCCAAGAATCGACGGCACCCGCTCCGATACCGCCATCATCCTCAACTTCGCCGAGCGCATGGCCCTGATTTGCAACTCAAGCTATGGCGGTGAGATCAAGAAAAGCATGTTCACGGTGATGAACTATCTGCTGCCTCTCCAGGACGTTCTGGCCATGCACTGCTCGGCCAACGTCGGCGCCGATGGCGATGCGGCGCTCTTCTTCGGTCTGTCCGGCACCGGCAAGACGACCCTCTCCGCCGATCCCAAGCGCCAGCTGATCGGCGACGACGAGCACGGCTGGTCCGACGACGGCGTTTTCAACTTCGAGGGCGGCTGCTACGCCAAGGTGATCCGCCTGTCGGCCGAAAACGAGCCCGAGATCTACGCCACCACCCGTCGCTTCGGAACGATCCTTGAAAACGTGGTCCAGGATCTGACCTCCCGGCGGCTCGATCTCGATGACGACCGTTTCACCGAGAACACTCGCGCCGCCTACCCCCTCGAGTTCATCCCCAACGTGGTGCCAGAGGGAATGGTCAAGTCGCACCCGAAGAACGTCATCCTGCTCACTTGCGATGCGCAGGGTGTTCTGCCGCCGATCTCCAGGCTCGACCCCGAGCACGCGGTCTACCACTTCATTTCCGGCTACACCTCGAAGATCGCAGGCACCGAGATTGGTCTCGGCATCGAGCCCGAGATTGCCTTCTCGGCATGCTTCGGCGCGCCGTTCATGGTCCACCACCCATTCAGGTACGCGGACCTGTTGCGGGCCAAGATGCAGAAGCACGGCGCCAACTGCTGGCTGGTCAACACCGGTTGGGTCGGCGGCGGTTGGGGCGTCGGCAAGCGGATCTCGATCCGCCACACCCGCAACCTGCTCAACGCCGCTCTCGAGGGTCAGCTCGACGACGTGAAATACCGCAAGGACAAGATCTTTGGATTCGAGGTGCCGCAGTCCTGTCCCGATGTTCCCGAGGACGTCCTCGATCCCTCCACCTCGTGGGGCAGCAAGGACGAGTATTGGAAACGGTACGACGCGCTCGCCGCTCGCTACATCGAGAACTTCAAGCTCTACGCCGATGGCTGCACGCCGGAAGTCCTGGCGGCAGGACCGAAGCGATTGAAGGACACGAAGTAGATTTCGGATTTCGGATTTGCAGTCGGCCTTTGGCCGACGCGACGCACCGTCGCCTGCGGGCGGCTCATGGCCTCCTCCTTCAGATGAGGCCTGATCCGCCTCAGCAGCCGCCGGCGGGTTCGGATTATTCTCATTCCTCCCTGGACATCATCAGTTTGCGCCCGAAAATTCAGAATTCCGAATTCCGAATTCCGAATTTCAGCGGTTGTCGTGAAGGGTCGGGAAGCGGGTCGTGACGAAAGGGCCCGGTGGCTCAAGCGGCGAAACTTCCCGTTTCGGAATCGGCTTCGGTGGTGCAAAGGACAGATGGAGCGCCACCCAACAGAAAGCGCTCACCAACCAGGAGATGAGAAGAAAGACACCTGCCATGGGTCCGCCGTAGATGAGCGGGAGAACCAGAAACACGAGGCCAGGCAGGGTCCATACGAGGAAGGGCAAGAAGGACCGCAGCGGCTGCCGCAGGATCGCCCACAGGCCTCGCACCCACGCCACTACTGCCGAGCGCCGTCCAGGCTCGCCCAAAAGCCACATCCCCCGCATGGTGGCGAGCCAGACGATCATCGTTCCCAGGACGGTCAGGACGGACCCGAAGATCAGCAGCGGCAACAAGAGCCGCTCTCTGACGTCGACGAGAAACGGCAGCCAGGGCGCGGTTGTGACGATCAGTTGCAGGATGAGCGTCAGCAGCGCGAGTCGGGTGAATCGCCACCACGCGGCCAGCCCACAACCCAGGATCTGCGCGAAGCGCACCGCATCCGCCTCGGGGTTCAGCCACCAGCGAACCGTGCCCGCATGCCACAGAATCCACCACCCGATGAAAAGGAGACACCCAAAGGTGAGCGCCACGATCAGGGGTGCAGCCACGGGGCGCAAGATCTCGTAGAAGAGGATCAGGTCCTCGCCGGAACCGAGTCGGCCGGAGGGCAGATTCGCGCGAGCCGGACCCGCAGTCGCTTGCACGATCACCTGCGCGGGTATGAGCAACACCACCGAAACCAGCCACACACAGACCACCAGCAGGTGGAGACGGGTGGCGAAGCGAAAACCGCCAACGATCGAAGGCGAAGCTCCCATCAGCTGAACCTCAGGAAGATCCGACCCGCCAGCCTGAATCCCTCACGGACCCACCACAGCGGGTGATCGACGTTTTCTACCCGGTCACGCCAGTAGTTATTGGCACGGTGGGTCTCGATCATCCACACGACATCGGGATCGATCACCACCTGTTCGAGGCGGCTGGGGCCCTCAAGCCGCCATCGCACCCAGCGCGTCTGGCTGTCCCAGATCCGGCGCTCGACGGTTCCGTCGGCCCACTGAAACTCGACGTCGACAGGGCCTATGAAATCACCGTGCCGCGCGAGCTGCAGATCGACAATCCAAGAATCGTGCGCTTCTTCATCTGTAGATTGCCCCTCTTCAGACTCGCGCCATCTTTCGCCATCCCACTCGAAGCCATCGGCCGGTAGCGGGCGCCGGTGGTCCACGGAGTGGATCGCCCAGTCCGCCCTGGCGTCGCCAAAGACGGCCTGGTCGAAGAATGGGCCGAGGTCCCGGCCGGCAGCCTCGCTCAGGGTGTCAACGAGATCGCTCCCGGTCGGGTGCCGGAAGCGGAAGCGATCGAAATAGAGCCGCAAGCCACTGGCCATGTTTTCGAGACCGATCAGGCCCTCGACGGTGCGGAGGACAAGTGCCGTTTTGGTGTAGGAAGCGAGATAGTAGATCCATCGACGACGATGCTCCCACGAATTCCTGGCCACGGTCACCGGGAGCCGCGGGATTCCGAGCGACATCCGTTCGCTGCCCCAGAAGTCGAAGGTGGCAATCTCGGGAACCAGGCCATCGGCTGCGATAGCGGCCATGCACGAGATCTCTGCATAGCTCGTGACGCCCTCGTCGAGCCAGGCCTCCTCGAACTCGTTCGAGGCAAGAAGACCCTGAAAGTATTGGTGGCCGTACTCGTGAACAGTCACTGCCTCGATATCGGACGACCACGAAAAGGGCGGATAAGCGTCAAGGCGGTCGGCGCCGGTGGCGATGAAGTTCGGATACTCCATCCCTCCGGCCTCCTCGGCCCCGACCGGCGGCGAAACGATGGTGAGCTGAGGGTAGGGGTAGGCGCCGTAGAAGAGCCCGAACCACGCCACCGAAAGCCGGGCCGCTCGTACCATCCGCGGCACCATCTTCTTCTGCTCCACCGGCACCATCAGCCGCAGCCGCATGGGTGGCAGCTCGAGATCGGCGGCGCCCACATCGAGTAGGTCACTCGCCCTTTCCAACCACTTCATTGGAACATCGCGCCCAGGCTCGAAGTCGGTTTCCACAACCTCCATCAGGTCTGGGGGCGCCGCGCACCATGCAAAATCGTGGACCCGTTCGGCGCGATAGACGACCGTTCGTTTTCCTGCGTCCGGCGCACTGCTCCGCACCTCAATGCCGGTTGCTCCGATCACCCAGTCTTCAGGGATGGTCATCGAAATTTCGTAGCTCCCGAAGTCGGCGAAGAACTCCGAGGCGGCGTGGAACTGGTGGCTGTTCCAGCCGCTTTCTCCCTCGAAGACCGCAAGCTTTGGAAACCACTGGCCGACAAGGTGGAAATCACCGACAAAACCGGTGCGAGCGATGATCCACGGCAGCTGGGCTTCAAATTCGAGTTCGAGTTCGACCACGCCACCCGGCTCTACCACCCTCGGCAGCGGAACGCGAGCGACGGTGAAGTCATCCTGATTGCCGTCGTCAGGTCGTACGAATTCCAGCTCCGGGAGGAGGTCGCTACCGTCGTCGAAGACCAAGCGCGAAATCCGGGTCCATCCCCAATCCCGGCCGCGATCAGTCTTGTTGCGAAGAGACTCCCATTGGAGCTCGCGCATGAAGGTTGTCTGCGAGCTGGCGAAGCCGTTCAGGTACAGGTGGAAGTAAAGCTCGCCGGTCGCGACGTCGGTGCGGTTCGTCCAACGGATGGTCTCGAAGCCTTCGAGCCGGTGGGTCTCGGGATCCAGGACCACGTTGATCGTGTAATCCACGATGTCGACATCGGCCGGCGGGGGTGCGGCCCACAGACTCCCGGCCACCGCGACAATGCTCAGGAAAAAACCGAAACGGCCCGCTATTCGTAAGATCACAATGGAAGTGTACCCCGGGCTGGATGATCAGGCCGAGCTATAGTAGCAATCGAAATGTTGTATCGAAGAGCTCTCATGGTTCTGATCGCGATATTGATCGCGACGGTCGGAAACGCCGGTGAGGTGGATTTTTCTCTGGACCTCGACGGCTCCAAGTGGACACCCAATCAGGATGTCCGGACCAAGGCACGACTGGCCAACTGGAACGATCCGATGGGGCGCATGATGTATCACTTCAACCAGCAGCAGGCATGGATCATGCGCGGAACTATGCCCGGTGCGGAACGCAACACCGGAGTCGCGGTACGAATCAAGGCTCAGAACGGCCTTCCCCTCCAGCTGCTGGCGGCGACCATCCAGGGAAGCCTGGATGTCGCGCAACAAGACCTGGTCCGGTTTGGACCGCGGAAGGTCAGCGATGAGGAGCTCGCCGCGATGTCGCTCGAGGAACAGTTGACCGAGATGCTCAGCCGGCGGTTGGTGCCGCAGTAGCCAAAGGGCGGGGATAAACGGACCCGCCTACAGAGGACTTCCATTTGGCGAGTAGCCAGGGGTTCAGCGCCTTTCATCACAACCACAAAGGCACAAAGTCACGAAGGCGCCCACAAAGAAATCCCTTCGTGTTGTGCTTTGTGTCTTCGAGCCTTCGTGTTTGCGGTTTTCCGCAGTCGACGCGAACTAGGGCTCGACTTCTTCCAGGAGATGAACTGTAGGTGCGCCCTTTAGGGCGCGAGAAGCGCTTTGAGGTTCTTGGAAACTTTGAAACGAACACTTCTCGACGCAGAAATTGTGATCGCTTCACCGGTCGCCGGGTTTCTGCCGATCCGAGCCGGGCGCTCCGAAATCTGGAAGGTGCCGAAGTTCGGGATCGTCACCTTGTCATTCTCCGCCAAGGCCTCGCTCACGAGCTCGAAGAGGAGATCGTAGGTCATCGCCACCTGGGTCTTGGGGTATCCGGTGAGTTCAGCAACCCGTTCCACGAGCTCAGCCTTGCCAGCCATGGCTCCTCCTCGAAGTTCAGCGTACTCATCGAGGCTAACCCTCCCCACAGGCCCGGTCAAGGCGATGGAGGTTGTGGAATACCCTGGTCTCCTCAGGGGGTTGCCCCCGGTACTATGAAGATCAATTCACTGATCACGTTTTCACTGATATCGTTGTTCGCCGCGGTCGGACACGCTAAAGGAGGAGAGATGATTCCCGTTGGAGAGCCATTGGTTGACTTTGAACTCGAGGCCCAGGATGGCACCACGGTGTCGAGGGCCGATCTCGAGGGTCGCCCGTTCCTGCTTTTCTTCTATCCAAAGGCCAGCACCCCAGGTTGAACGTTGGAAGCCAACCGGCTGCGGGACAGCTGGAACGACCTCCAGGAACTCGGCATCGAAGTGCTCGGCGTTTCCTACGACACCCCGGAGAAGAACCGGAAGTTCGCCGAAAAGAACGCTCTTCCATTTCGCCTTCTCAGCGACCGCGACCATGAGCTGGCGAAGGCGGTTGGAGCGGCACGCGCTCTGGTCCCGTTTGCCAAGCGCATCTCCTACCTCGTTGGGCCTGACGGTAGGGTGTTGGTGACCTATCCGGATGTCGATCCGAAGACGCATGCACAGGAAGTCTTGGAGGACTACCGGGCTATCATCGCAAATGCTGAATGATCGTATTGGAGGAAAGTTAAGGGTGAAGAGTTAAGGGTTAAGCCCACCCCACCCCCCTTTACTCTTTACTCTTTACTCTAAACTTGCTGTGGTACACAGACAAAAAACGGAGCCCAGGAGGGCTCCGGTCAGTAGCTGAAACAGCGGAAGATTATATTGCCACTGAATACATATGAACATCCCGCTGGGGATAGGGAATTGAACAGCCGGCTGCTTCGAGGCCTTCTTTGAGGCTTCGGTTGAGGTCGAAGCGAAGGGCCCAGTAGTCGGCCACGCTGCACCAAGGTCGAACGACGATGTCGACCGATGAATCGCCGAGATTGGAGACCGCGATTTGTGGCGCCGGATCGGCCAGAACCCGTTCGTCCGCGGTGACAATCCTTTGAATCGTGTCCAATGCCGTTTGGATGTTGTCATCGTATGAGATACCCATGACCATATCGACGCGGCGGGTCTCGTAGCCGTTGAAGTTGGAGATCGTCGCTCCGTAAATTTGCGAGTTGGGCACCGTGATCTTGATGTTATCGGGGCTTCTCAGCGTGGTGGAGAAGATACCGATTTCCATCACTGTACCGGTGATTCCGCCTGCGTCCACATAGTCACCCAGATCGAAAGGTCTGAAGATTAAAAGCATCACGCCGGAGGCGAAATTCGAAAGGGTCCCCTGCATCGCGAGACCAACCGCCAGACCGGCGGCACCAAAGATTGCCACCACGGACGTAGTGGCCACGCCGAGCCGGTTGAGGACGGCAATGACGACCACCGCCATCACGCCGTAATAAACTACCTTGGCCACGAACGGTACCAGGGTCGGGTCCACATTCCCGCGTTCCAGGCCCTTTCGAGTCAAACGACGGGCCCAACCGGCGATCGCGCGGCCGACAGCGAGAATGACGATTGCCGCGATCACCTCGAGGTAGTTGTTGACAACCATCTCCCAGGCCGAGTCGAGCAGCTGTTGTATTTGTTCCATAGTTGGTTCCTTTGTAGAGAAGGCTCAGGCGCCCGCGAGCTCTGAGGTGCAGTGTGGGCAGCGAGTCGCCTTGATCGGGATCTCAGTCGCGCAGAAGGTGCAGTCCTTAGTGGTCGGCTCGGCCGCCGGCTCTTCTTCCTCACGTTTCATCGAATTGATGGATTTGATGACAAAGAAGACCGCGAAAGCCACGATCAGGAAGCTGACGACGCTGTTGATGAAAAGACCGTAGTTGATGGTGACCGCCCCAGCCGCCTGGGCATCGGCAAGCGCCACGTAGGGACCCGCTGGTGATCCCTCGCTGGCGACCATGAAGAGGTTGGAGAAATCCACCCCACCGAGCAGCAGACCGATCGGCGGCATGATGACGTCGCTGACGAAGCTTTTGACGATGGTCCCGAAAGCGCCGCCGATGACGATACCGACCGCCATATCGATGACGTTTCCGCGCATGGCAAATTCTTTGAAATCCTTGAACATCACTCCTCCTTTGTTACGTGGCCGAGCTCCGGGTTTCCGGAGGGCAACCGTCAGAAGTTAAAGACCACCGATGCCGTCGATGTGGTATCGGTTCCGTCCGCGTCACCAATCGGGTCGTTGCGGTGGCGAATGTCGTAACCGAATCGGAGGGCCAGCCACTCGTTGATGGCCGCTTCGATGGCGGTGATCGAATTCAATCTCCAGTCGGCCGAGTTGTCGAAGTTTGGAAGGTAGACAAGGCGCTCTGTCAGCTTCGAGTTCGCACCGAGTTTCCACTCCCAGGAGAGACCGAAGAGACCGCCGGCAAAGTCCACGTCCTCGTTGGGTGGCACCCGATCCTCCCAGGTGTAAGCGAGGCCCATGTCGAAAGACAGTAAATGGCGTTCGCTTTCCACCGCGGTGTAAATGGCACCGGCCGAAGCGACGGATTGTGAGTCGAATCCAGCGAATGGGTCTTTCGCCCACGCCAGACCGCCATAGACGTCCCAACGCTTGGCGAGTTTGCGAATTGCTCGCGCTGTCACGAGGTAGTTTTCCGCAGTCTGCACACCCTGGTCCTCGGCCCGGTTGCCGCGCGCTGCAATGCTGAAGCCCCAGGGATCCGGCTTACTTTCGAGCCCAAAGTCCAGTCCAATCGAAGAGGTGTCGGTGTTACCGCTGGTCGCGACCCACGCCAGACCGAGCGAGCCAACCCACTTCGGCTCCTTTTCCTCCTCTTCGGGCTCCGCCTGCTGGGCAAATACCGGAGCCGCACCAAGGACACACATCACACCAAATATCAAAATCAACCGCTTCATAGAAAGAGTCCTCCCAATCAGTCAACATTTTCCCCATTCGTCTATTCCGCGGCGACGGAGCGCCGACGGTGTCGGGCCGGGATGTGCCTCAATCTAACAGAGACCGGCAAATCATCAAGATCAGTTCTCGTTCGGCGTTATACTTTTGACGTGCTCATCGAAAGTTCAATTTGGGACGAATTGCCGTGAAGCCGAGCAGGGTCTTCGTAGCGACCGAGAGCGCCGGTCCGCGCGCCCGCCTGGTGGCGGTCTTGGTGGCGGTGGCGGCCGGGTTGGCGGTCGTCGTTATCCAGAACGCAGTCGACTGGCAGGGCAACCGTCCCGAATACCTCCTCCTGGCTGGCTTCAACGCATTCTTGGCATCCCTGGCAACCTGGTTTTTTCACATTCGCTGGCGGCTTCTCGGCGACATCTTTGACCGCCACGTGCGGAATGTATTTTTGCCGATCGCCTGCCATTTCATCCTGCTGCTCGCGCTCGAGGCACTCCTGAAGTCAAAGGATCTGGCCGATGCTTTTGTTGGTTTTTCGTGGGTCGTCTCGCAGACCCTGGCCGCAGCAGTCCTCCTTTTTACATTCCGCGGTGGGCGGGAGCACGGTTCCGGCCGCCGCGCCCTGCGTACCTCCGCGGCAGTACTGTTCGCGGTCACGGTGTGGGCAGTCTTCGCCTATCTGAGCAAACACGGTCTGGTAACCGGCATCGGCCCTCTCGAGGCGGGACTGGCGAGCGTCTTTCTCCTCGCCGGAGTGGTTCCCATGCTGGGCGGTAGGGAGCAGCGTCAACCTCGCGAGGTGTGGCTCAGCGTCTCCTTCCTCCTTGCCGCCATTGCCCACATGAATCTCGCCTGGTCGCGGCAGATCTATGATTCTTCCTTTATGTGGGGCTACGTCCTACTCGGCTTCAGTCTCGCCACGCCGACGGTCGGTGCGGTCTTCGAGAATGTTACGTTGCTCGAGTCGCAAACTGCGCTGTCTGATCATGCCAAACGCCTCCGCCACAGGATGGAGATTCTACTCAATACCCTTCCTGTCCTGGTCATGTCAGTCGATCGCAACCGTCAGGTCCGCTATGCAAACCGCGCCGCGAGCAACCTGTTTTCCGGGCCGCAAAACCTTGGCGAAACCGACCATGGTTCGAGTTGGCTGGACAGGATCCACCCCGCCAACCGGCCACAGGTTTATTCGGCAATCCCTACGGTTCTCGAAGGTGGACGAGGAATTTGGGAGGAACTGATACGGGCCGAAGATGCCGAAGGTAATGTGCATTGGCTCAATACCCAGATGCAGCCGGTGGTGGATCCGGTGGTCAACGAGACCTTGATCCAGGTCGTTGCGATTGACGTCACCGATCTTCACCTCGCACAGCAGGCTGCGGAAGCCCGCCAGGCTCGCCTCGCCTTTCTCTCCAATCTCGCCCAATCCATGGCGGGCGAGGTAGAAGAGCAAAAAATCCTCGACCATTCCCTCGATATGGGCCGAGGGCTCTTACCCCTACGTTCGCTGCTGCTCTATCGACCGCTCTTGGACGGCAGCGGTATCCGGCTCGAAACCGGATCCGGCCCCGGGATCGAGGCATTTGAAAAAGACCGCTTCAGCCCAATAATGGCGGGCGATCACCCCTGCTGGATTGCCTTCACGGAAGGGACCCCGCAGACCGTTTCAGCCTCAGCTGCTCTACCGCAGGAGCTCGCCAACTGGCTTTCAACCGAACATGAGATTCGGCACCTCAACTACCTGCCGTTGACGGCCGCCGGCCGATCCGCCGGTGTCCTCCTCACCACTTCGAGCACAGCCCTCGATCTCACGATCGACGATGTCGATCTTCTCACCCAGGTAGGCTTCCTACTCGGCGGCGCGGCTTCTCTTTCACAGCTCGTGCGCGAACTCGATGAACAGCGGGCGGTGGCCTTCGAGGCATCACGCCTGAAGTCCGAGTTCCTCGCCAACACCTCGCACGAACTCCGCACGCCGTTGACCGCTATCCTCGGTTTCCTTCGCCTGATCATGGACGGCGCGGTCAAGGACCCGGAGAAACAGAGGGAGTTCCTGACCATCGCCCACGAGTCTGCGGAGAGCCTGCTCAACATCATCAACGACGTGCTCGATCTCGCCAAGATCGAGGCCGGGCGTCTGGAGATCCACTTTGCGCCGGTCCCGGTGCGCACGATCCTGGATGACGTCCAGACCCTGTTCAAGCACCAGATGAAGAGCAAGGGCCTCAAATTAAATATCGAAATTGCAGATCGGAAACTCGTCATCTGGGCCGACCCGGACCGAACATCACAGGTCCTCACTAACCTCATCTCCAACGCGATGAAGTTCACCGACCGGGGAGGCTCGATCACCGTAGGCTGCAGGGAAGAGAATCAACTGGTTGTCTTCACCGTCAAGGACACCGGACTCGGGATGGTCCAGGAAGAGCTCGAGAAGGTCTTCTCATCGTTCTACCAGATCGATGGGTCCACTACCCGCCAACGAGGCGGTACCGGCCTCGGCCTGGCCATCTCGAGGCGTCTCGCCGAGCTCATGGACGGTACCCTCAATCTCGAGAGCGCAGGGGCCGGCGAGGGCACAACCGCTCGACTGACCCTCAGGGAGTTTGCTTCTGAGCACGACGGCACCAATCCTGAAATCCGTGTCCCGACCTGATATTCAAATCGCGAATCACCACGGCGGCACAGAGAACACAGAGAAGACACAGAGCCAAGACTGCCCTCAGATCACACAGATCCATCCTCGTCGCAACCACGAAGACACAAAGGCACGAAGAAATCACGAAGACGATCTTTTCGGTCTGAGAATTCGTGCGCATTCCATGCACGTCGAGCCGACCTGGGGACAGCCATGTCAAAGAAGACTCAGACTTGAATTGTCTTCTTTGTGAAGACCTTGGTGTCTTTGTGTCTTCGTGGTTGCGACG
>Ga0316198_10000019_pt1 | contig 59296 bp, 73 predicted proteins | sample OudBieAanoxic_MG_FD_204935 | JGI IMG/M metagenome (GOLD analysis project Ga0316198, IMG submission 204935) | Coastal sediment microbial communities from Oude Bieten Haven, Netherlands - site A anoxic | ecosystem: Environmental > Aquatic > Marine > Coastal > Sediment | place: Netherlands... | reverse complement strand
CTTAGAGCTCAGTTGTCTCGAGGAGATAGATCTTTTCGGGCTAATTACGGAACCAGTCTTAAAATGTCATACAAAATAGAAAATATATGCCGTAAAGCATTGGAGGGTTAATAGAAATAAATTAAAAGGAGACACAGAATGTGTCGATAAGCCCTTAGGGGCTTTTTCCTTAAATATTCTCCCATTCCTCATCAATCACAGAATCAATCTTTGCTATACTATCTTCTTTAAGTATAGAATTCATCTCCACCGCAGCCTTTTGGGCTATTTTTTTTACTTTCTCTTTTGATTCCTCGGACGCCTGTTCTGACATCTCAATTTGTTTAACTAAGACTTCTTGTTCTTTACTTATTTCGGCAATTTGGTCCTGAATCTGTTCTTGCTTTCCTTCGTGTTTTGCTACTTCTATACTTTTCTCTTGACTATCTTTCTGTACGAATTTCTTAAGGAAAAGCATTATACCACCAAAGAGTGCAACACTTCCAAGACCATATATACCTATCTTAGCAGCACCTAATGATTCTAACATGTTATTTATTCCTTATTTATTTGAGTAACCTTCTAATGCTTTTATCTTCAGCAGCTTTCTTGAATATGTTAGCATCTGATTTCTGTTGCCTTGTCTCACCAGCAGCAGCTTTCTTAAACAGCTGTTGTTCTTTAGTTTTACCAGATTTAACTTTCGATAGGCCGGCAACAAATGCTTTTCGAAGAATATCTTTTTTCATAATTATAAATCCTCCTTATCACGTTTATCTAGTTTTATTTTCTTTTTCTTTTCATTAGGTACACGAGGGTCGACATATTCAGGTAATGTTTCGTCTTTCTTAGGATTCCCAAATCGAAGAACTGTTCTCTTATCAACTAATTTAAAGTCCTCTCGAGGAATTTCTGCATTAATTTTATCAGGTAATACTGTCTTCCCTGGTACAACTTTAAGAGGTGCATCAGGATCAACACCGAGATCCATGCTACCAAATGGTACATCTTCAGAGTCTGCTTTAGGTTCATCAAACCTAACTTCATCTTTTTTGATCCAACTCTCGAGTTTTATTTTCGGCATTGACTTATCTTCAATTTTAAATACACTAACGAAAGGACTGTCTTCAGACATAATTGCTCCTTTAATATTTAATACTGTCGGAGAGCCAATATTTAAGGTTCTCTTTTTTATTTTATCAAGCTGTCAACTGGACTTGCTTAACAGCTATACCTGATACTTGTTTTTGAACTTGACTTTCCCGTTGCCATCTACTCATCATTTTTGCGAGTTTTCTACCAGCCGCAGCACCAAGAACACCAAACACAGTGCCCCCAATCAATGCTAAGACAATTGCACCACCAAGTGGACCACTTATACCAATGCTAGCACCTAGTCCAACAAGAGCACCTCCATACCCGCCAATTGCTGCACCACCAATAGCTCCTTGTTTTTTAGCATTAGTATCTATTTGTTCAAGAAATTGTTTAACTGATCGTTCTTTCATTAATTGTGTAAGTCTCTGTTTATCTTTCATATCTACCCGACTTTTCAACATAGTCTTTTCACTAAGACGAATAAATTCTTGAACTTTTGAATCCTCCATTAAATCTTCAACTTTTTTCCCAAGAAAAGCCCTCTTTAAACGATTTATAAATCCTTCAAACAGCAAATAATCTTCGTCTTCAAATAGATATGCAACTGGAATCATTTTAATTCTCCTTTAAATTTCAAATTTAATATAGAAATAATTCATATAGAAATACTTATAATACGTTCGCTAACTTTTATTTATTGGGAGGGGAGGTTGATGATCAATTTAGATCCAGAGTGTGAAGTGGTGCAATTAATGGAACGGGTTTTAGAGGGATCTATAAAGCAAGAAGTAATCAAAAAGAGCCATTTGATTATGTGCGATCAATGTAAGCTGTTTAACAAAAACTGTTCACCGAAAAAGGAGGAGGTCTAAATGGGAGGTCGATACATCATCACAGATGTTCAACTGGATTTGTTAAGAGTGCATGCAGATTCAGAAAATCATGGACAATGTGAAAAACTAATTAATAACGTGGCGGAAAAACAATGGATTGGTCAATCCCTTAACAAAATTGATGAAGATATCAAAGCACTTCAAAATCTCCAACTTGATGAGGGAAAATTAACTAAAATATATGTCATCACTGGTGTTGAGGTTGGTATGGTATTAGCAAATATCACAAGTAAAGATTTTACAAAAATCATGATTGATGTCCACAACATTAAACAGAAAAGATTGATCCATAAAACTGATCGGCCAATTGATGAACATGTGGCTACTACATTAAAATGTTTTTCTAATCTAGAAAATGTAGTTGGAAAAGAAATATTTGAGGGGGCAGATGATGAATAAACAGGTGGTGATTGATACTATTAAAACTGTATTAGAATATGAGGATCATGATCATGCCACGGGCACATTCAACGTCGGACAATTAGCTAAAACTCACGTAAGAGAGATGTTTTCCCTTCGCAAAGGAGATTCTTTAACATACGCAGTAGAACATGCTAATGTTAAAGTATTAAGAGAAGTGTATGACTATCTTCAAAAATATATAGATCATATGCTCGAATACCCAGTTGACAAATGCCCGTTGTGTCGAGCTTTATCTCGGCGAGAGAATTTTAGAAAAAATACGTTTATTGTTCAATTTGAAAACAATTATATCGAAACCCTACTCACATATGTAGGACCAGATAAAGCAATTAAAAGATTGCTTGAAGAAGGCGCTGTTAGTTTAAAAATTGAACTAACAAAAGGTGTCCACGCAATCGCTGATCAGATGTTACAAAAAATAGACACATTCGTTAAAGAGAAAGAAACATCTGGTCAATCTTAACTTAAATAATGATTAGCCCCTTCGGGGGCTTTCTATCTACTAAAGAAAGGAAATTTAATGGATGAAAACATATATAGAAAAGTTTTTGATGAGGTAATTAAGGTACCAGAGAAAGATCTGTTTACAATATTTTTTTCATGCAAAGAAGACATGAAAAAAATTGAAAAAGACTTAATACCAAAAACAAGATGCACAAGCATGATTAAGTTAGTACAGTACCTGTTAACTGCATACATATGTAGAAACGAAGAAGGGGAAGCAAATGAGCAAATATGTATTCGTACAAATGCTTAAAGAAGTAGAAAAATTGTCAACCGAAGATCTAGTCTCACTATACCTTTCAAACAAACAAAACATGAAAGAAATCGAAGCCGAAGAAATTCCAAAAACAAAAGGTGAAAGTGTTCTTGAATTATTACAACAACTAATAACTAAACATTTATGTAAAGATTCGAAAGTAGAAGAAATGATCTTTTAAGCAGTTGCCTAATCAAACAAGCTAAAGATGAGGGGTGTAGACTTTGTTAAATAAGGATTAGCCCCTCGTCTTCTTTCCTCGAAAGGAAGGGCAACGGCAGCAAATCGTAGCGCAAGATACCATTACCCAGCCGCAAGCCTACAGACGGTAATTTAAATGCACTCTTGCGCTAATTTTTTTATTTCAATGAATAGAAGTCTCTGGAGAATCTTTTAATTCAAAACCTCTCTTTAGTTTTTCTGACTCTTCTTCCTTAAAAATCTGACTGATCCTTTGTTGCATCCATTCTTGAACCTCTTTACCATTTTTATTACTTGGATGTACACAATAATTTGATCCTGATCCTTTAGGCAGTGCTCTAATTTTATCTGTGTCATATGCAGTCAACATAACCAGCACAGTTACATTTTTAGTATCAAACTCTAAATCAAAACCATCTTCGCCTTTTACTATAACTTTCATGATATTCCTTTAATATTCACATTATATATAGAGAAATCGTTACAACAGTGGCATTGTTTAACGCCTGGGTATGATGTGCTATGATGAGATCATATTTTGTAAGGTGAGATATATTCTTGGTACGATTCTCTTACGTGGTTCAATGTAATGCTTTGCGTAACATTGTGTCTGTAAGGTCGAATGATACTCAGTTTCGTTCCATCCCGGTAGGGTATCATAGCCCTCATTGACGTTCGGTCTTATACCGGTCCAGTAGGATCCTGTGCGATCAAATGATGCTATGTGTTGTGGCCGTCTGGTGTGATGAATTATTCTGCATCATCGTGTCACAATGCAGACACGAACCCCCTTCTTCGGGAGGGGGTTCAACCCTTTTTTTTATTCACCAATAGCATCAATAACTATCTGAGGCTTTGTCGGCCAAGTAACATCAGTTGGATCTACAGTATTAGCAGGAAGATCTCGAAGAGCTTGTCGGTAAGTCGTTATATCTGTTTGTTCTTGAGCAGTAAAACCAGCATAAACATCTTGAAGAACCATAAAATCAACTGATTTTAATATAACATCTCTTGCCCCTCTTAATTCTGCCCAAGCATTATCAGTTATCTCTTGCGCTGTAAATTCTGGGTCTGCAGTATTACCATCAGTAACCCACTCTTGATACTCTATCCAATGTCTATTCCCATCATCATTCGGAATAAAATGATTGAGTTCTGTATCTTGTACACCATCACCTAATATTTTATATTTCGCCATTATACTTTACTCCTTATTTTTTATAGTTCTGCGTCTGCTTCAAATGTAGCACTGACATAGACATTATCTGTCGCGTCTGTTGATTCAGCAGAAATGCTTAGACAGCTTGTATGGTTTTTTTCCTGGTTTACTGTTGCATTAGAACCCCCATCTGTAACAAGATTCAATGTTATTGTTGGAGTTGTTCTCTTTATTACTTGATATGCATATGGAACAGTTAGTTTACTTCCTGCAGCATATGCCAGACCTCTTATAATAATCGACCCAAATTCATAATACCTCTGACATAATGCAAACTCTTCTCCAGATGGTCTTGGGATAAATGGAGTTGCTTCAGTTCCTACCTCAAATTTAACCTGAGCTAATTCAAAATCATTTGATGCGCTATCACAAGCATTTACTTGATTTGAAGTTGCTATATAGTTTCCAGATTGCCATGTGTTTGGTGTTGTCTGATAAGTACTTCCAGACGCCAAACACCAACCTATATATAATCCTGTATCTGAAGTATGTCCCCAAGTTCCAACTGACTCATCAAATAACACGGTCATAGTTTTCTTTTCCCATGTATTAGATGAATTGACTGTATACTCAACTATATATGATCCATCTGAGCCTCCAGCTTTAAAAATTGCACAATAAATTCCAGTTTTTGTAGCCTTAACCCAAAATGATAAAGTTCCTTCTAATCCAGCAACTGTATTGTAATCATAACCTTCAATTAGAGTTGATATAGTTACCCTATCACCTGCTGCAATAGAAGCATCTGCAGTTGTACAATCTGCTTTAAGAGTATAAAAACTTCTATGACCTGACTGTGCCACAGTTGGGGGTCCGGATGATCCAGGAGGTCCTGCATGTTGAGTGAGAGTATGAACCATAGTTCCGCTTTTAGCATATTGAAAACGATCAACTGGATATATATTATTTGCTGCAGCAACCCAAGATGATCCTCTTTGAGCCCATTCAAAATCTCCGTTGATGATAATATTTCTATTTGTTTTTAGAGTTTCAAAAGTCGTAATGGTTTCATCATCAACTGTCAATGCTTGAGGTTCTAAGCCTTGTGCTCTCATTTATTATCTCCTATTATAATTCTGCGTCTGCTTCCCAACCAAAAAATAATCCGTTTGCATTAGTCAAACTATTAGTTAAAACAAAAAATCCATCAACAGTAGCAGTACTTCCAGTGGGAGTTATTCCGTTAGTTGATACTCCTCCACTGTAATAACTAACTTTTCCAGATGCTCCTAAACTATCAAAAAATGTCATTGTTGGCGTTGCTCTCATCGTTACAGGAAATATTTCACTTTTATATAAAGCAGCAGAGTTAAGAGTCTGAAGCCACTCAAGATGAGCTGAGCCTGTTGCAGTCTTTTGAAAGTATCTTTGACATAATGCTAATTCTCTTCCTATATCTCTTTGCTCAAAATCAGTTGCAACATCTCCAGATTCGAGTTGTACATTCATAAAATATACTGCGTGTGTAACATTTCCAGGAATTTGAAAAACTACAGCCAGACTATTACTTGTACCTATAGTCTTCCCTGAAATAGATGGTAGAGTTCCTGTCATTGTTATTTTAGTCCATACAGATTGTGGTATAGATTTAGTATCTATAAGAGCAGTTACATTACTAGATCCACCAGCTCCAAAAATTTGAGCTAAATAAGGAGTTAAAGTGAATGCTACATTTGAATATACCCAAGCTGATAAAGTTACTGTTTTTCCTTGCATAGTTCTAACATCTTCTATATAGTTTATTAAATTGTTATCAGTTCCTCCACCTGCTGTAATTGTCATTTGTAAAGTATAGATCGCATTATGACCGCTATAATTAGTACCAACACCTCCACTTTGTCTAGTTGTAGTTATCGTATCTCCTCCATTTGCAGCTACCAACCAACGATCTGCAGTAAACACACCCTGAGAAAAAGTTGTGCCTCTTTGCCATATACTAAAATCCCCATTGATAAGAAGATTCTTACCTTGTATTAAGGATTCTCCATCGCCGGAAACCACACTCTTTTCATTTTCTAAAATTAAGTTCCCATTTTTAAATCTTGCCACGATTAATCCTCCTTAATTTGATGCGTCAGCTGTATAATGAAAATCCATCCACTCACCTGCTGTCCAGTTGCTCCCACCACCTTTATTCAGAAATCCAAATCCTCTTTGTCCAACGTATCCAGCAGTTGCAGCTTGATTGTTTCCAAGATTTCCCTCAGTAACAGCTCCAGAGTTTCCAACATTATCATATAAAGCAACTGTTGGTACAACCCTCATTTCTGTTGGAAAAGATACAGTTACCGATGTAAATGATGTTCCGCTAACTAGACCTTCTTGTCTTCCGTCACTAGTTGTTGATCCAGGAGCCACATCTACATCGTAAGTTTTACAAAAATGTGTTTGAGCCAATCTCAGCTCATCCCAAAAGCTTATACCTTTAAATGGTGTAGCTGTATCTCCAGCTTCAAGTTGAACTTGAGCTAATTTAAAAATATTTGATACGTTATCTAAATGATTGACTTGATTTGAGGTTGAATGATATGAAAGATTGGTCCAAGTATCAGTTGGAGAATCATAAGGGCCTCCATTACCAAGACAAAAATTAACACCAAGCCCACCCCAATCTGTGGTATGAGGCATTTCAAAAGTCCACGTATGCTTTTCCCATGTATTTGATGAAGAAACTGTAAATTCTTTTAATATTTTAAGACCAGCACCATACATAATTACTCTTACACATGTAACTCCGGTTTTAGTTGCTTTTAACCAAAATGAAAGAGTAAATAAGCCAGTACCATTATTAATATGACTCTGCATTTCGCTATCTTCTACAGGTTGACTTAATAAAAAATATTCACCAGATACCAATGGAGTATCTACTATAGTTGGAGTCATTTGAACACAATAGTCAGTCTGAAATCCAGATTGAATATAAGTTGGAGAATCTTCTTCTTGAGACATTGTAAATGTTGCATCAGTTGTATTAAATACCTTCCATCTATCCAAATTATAATCTACAGAAGTTCCCCCTCCCTGAGTTAAACTGGTCCCTCTTTGTGCTAGTCTAAAATCTCCATTTCGGATAATATTTTGCCCCAAAATTGGTATACGGCTTATTATGTCGGATTTATAATATAGATTACCCATTGATCACCCTCCATCCTGTTGCAGCATTCGCATAAACAAGTTTTGCATCTGCTTTATCAGAGTTTAAAATATAGTCTCCCGCATTGCCCTCAATATTTTTACCATTTCTTAAAAGTTTACAATTATTTGTACCGAAGTTAATATCTCCATCAACTATATCAATTTCATCACCAAATACAGGGGCTGCAGGCAATGTGACTTCAATTTCTCCGCCACTTGTAAAGACCATCAATTTATTCCCAACACTCGCAGAATAATCACTATCTACATCAACCCAAACTCTATTTTCATCAGCTCCACCTATTCCAGTTATCCATTCAAGAATGTAATTATCATTCTCAATTGGTCCGCTAAATAGAACCGTAAAACCATTAACAGTTTTATCAGTGATAGTGTATGAATATTCCGATGGAGTAGTATCTACACTATTACTAATAGAAACAACAACTGCATATGTTGTATTCGCTTGAGGTAAATCAAATGTGACATCGGCAGTAACATCATCAGTTGATAGAGTTACTCTACCTGCTGCAATTCCAGCACCAGCCGTACCCCCACCACTTGTGACAGCAGCATAACCACTCTCTGCCGACAAAAATGTAACAGTGAGTTGACTTGTACTATTGAATGTAATTTCATCCGGTATTATAGCTTTATCATTATCATCAATAACTTGAACATTCACATATTTATAACCCAAGTTATGAGTTACAGTCCAACTTGTCGAAGCTGAAGATTGAGTGTGAATATGTGCTCCAGTTATTTCACTAGCGAAAAGATTATGCACTGCTTCTGATGTTAAGAGGGCTGTTGCACTATCTGTTGCTGAATCATTTGAAATATTATTGACAGTAGCTCCAGTCGCTAACTTAATACCATTCTCATTGAACAACGCATAATCATCCCACGATGCACCATTATGTCCTTCTATACCCAGATGTGTAGAATAAGCTGCTATTCTTAGATTTTCACCATCTGAATCATCTCTAAAATAAAGAACTGGTTCATCACCAATTGGGTCTTTAATTGCCATACCATCAGCAGTAGTATTAAATACTCTTGATCCATCAAAAAATAGTTGAGTTGCTCCTCCAGGGACACCTACTAATATATCTTCAACAGTATCAGTAGCGACTTCAACCTGTAATTTAATTCCTCCACCATCATGCTCATTTCTGATAAAGGCATCTGTTCCATCATGAAATACATTTATTGACTTTGTACCTGCTGAATCAAAAATTCGAGCACCAGTTGAAGTAGTTTCTAATTTTTTAGTCCCTGCATGATAAAGTTCAACACCGGTATCTGAAACATCAAGCCTTCCTGCTAATGATGATTTACCAATTCTTTGAAGTGACGGATAGAAATTAGCTGTTGTAGTATTATTACCCAATATAGCAACTTGACCAGTTGATTGTACTAATTGAATATTTGTATCACCACTAACACCAAATGTTTGCCCAGTTGCTGTTAAGTCCGCAACTTGTGTTCCGTCAACTTCTGCGGTAATTTCTCCAGTACCTGCATCAGTAACCTTTACAAATGAATTACCTTCGGTAATTTCAGTTGGTGTAAATGCCTGAATAGATTCGTAGACCAATTTAGCGGATACAAATGCTGTATCAGGAGAACTAACATCAAGCCCATCTGTACTAACAAGAGTGTCATTGAAGTTATTTGTTTCACCGTCTAACGATATACCGTTTACATTTATGTGAAGTTGAGGATCATTATTACACTCAAAAATAATATCGTTATCTTCAGGTAAAATATACATATTGGTGTCATTAGATTTACCAACCAGAACTTCTGTCGGAGATTGATAATAGTGTCTAACACCGTTAGAATACATCTGGATTAAATCACCAGACTGACTAATCGAAATATTACTGGCCACACCAGATATACCGATTCTCTGACTATCAGATGTAAGATCAAGAACTTCTGTTCCATCAGCTTCTGCGGTAATTACTCCTGTACCTGCATCAGTAACTGTTACATTCGAGTTAAGCTGTGAAATTGCATTAGAAGCACCACCTTCGGAAAAACTTAAAACTCCGTTAGAGTCTGTCTTTAAGAAATACCCATCTACTGCGGATGGGTCATCTTGAGGCAAAGTCCATACTCTACTCGTAGTCACAGTTTGTGGAGCTTTTAATCCAACATAAGCGGCTGCATTATCACCGTGTCTGAATTGAAGTTCTGTCGGAATATCTTTTTCTGGAACATTATCAATAATAATGTCGCCATGAGTGAAACCAAAGCCTGGAGTTAATACAATGTCTCCGCCAGTTCCTATTGTGCTTGTAGATTTTTGACTACCGCCTACTATATTAACATTGCCAGCACCTATATTATCTACCGTATTACTATTCCCGCCATAAAGATAAAGACTTCCAGCTCCGCTTCCGCCGGTCCCCGTAGCTCGGCCGCCCTGAATTGTTACGGCGCCGCCTACTGTTCCACCAGAATCGCCATTACCACCTCTAATATAAACAGGACCACCTACAAGATTTGAACTTCCCGCTTCAAGAGCAACTGCGCCACCCGTAGAAGTTGAGGTATTCTCGCCGCCAGCAATTTTAACCTGGCCACCAGAATAAGAAGAAGAACTACTCTGGCCGCCTGTTACGTAAATATCACCAGGTGATTGATTAGCAGACGCGCCGCCCGTTATATTAATAACTCCGCCCGCGCCAGAAGTTGCGCCGCCATCGCCTGCTATAATATCTAAAACCCCACCGTTGCCAGTTCCAGCTCCAGAACCAGACTCAATATGAACACTTCCGCCGGGTCCATTAGCGCCAAAGACCGCGCCTTGACTTGCGTAAAGTTCTGCGCCGCTATTGTTAATCAATCTTAAATGGGAGAGTAACGCATTGTATCCAGATAAGCCGGCTATTAGTGTTAGATTAGCATTAGGTGCGCCAACAATTCCTGCGGTAATAGAAGTATGGGCTCCAGCAGGTGCGCCGACTTGTAGGGCAGTCCCTGTATAGGTAAAGTTTGCAGAGGATCCAAAAGAACCAGAATCATTATATTGAACTTCGTTATCGTTTCCAGCTGGAGAAGTTGCAGCTTCAGCAAAACTTAGAACTCCAGAACTATCCGTTGTTAAGAACTGACCAGCGGCTGTTGCCGGATCATCTTCTGGAAGTATCCAAGATCGAGAAGTAGTAATTGACGATGGAGCTTTTAAACCAACATAATTGATCGCACCTGTTTCCTGGAACCTTAATTCTGCTGGAGGTGAGCTACTTGGAGCTTTAACAAGAATGAATCCATCATCACCATTGACAGAATTTCCTGGTTGTAGTATTATTTCTCCACCATCACCGTCTGTAGATCCTCCACCGACTATATCAACTATACCACCATCGCCTGTATTACCAAGACCTCCAGTTAATCTAACAATTCCACCGCCAACCGCTGAATTATTACCACCAGCGATAAAGATATTACCAGCAATGACTCCTGTACCTATTCCACCAACTGATCCACCAGATAAACTTAAATTAGATCCAGGAGAAGATCCAGTAGTTACAGTTCCTGGTTTAATTATCATTGAACTAACAGAAGAACCACTTTGTGTAGTAATATCAAATCCATTTGCATCTAAATCTGCACCCAACTGCGGCGAAGTATCTTCAGATAAATTTTGAAGGAATGCGGATGCCTCAACACCATCGAGCAAGTCAGCATTGAGACCGCTACCTGGACCATCATTACCTTCATGCCAAACATCATCACCAGCGATTGTTATTTTGGCTACATCATCATGGAATATATATTGTTGATTTGTAGCATCTGTGCGCACATCAAGTACAAAGGGTTTAGGATTACCATCAGTTGATTTGCTGGTTAACATGTTACCAGTAGAGTGTCCGTGCATTCTCATAAATTGATTTGAATCTCTACCAAACGTAACTGTCGATGCTGTATAATCATTAGTAGCATTAAATGCCGTAAATCCACCTGACAAAGTTAAAAGACCAGTAGCCGTATCAGCTTCATTTGACTTCAATAAATTATCAAGGTCAATAGTGTCCAGTTTGGTACCGTCAGCGGCAATATCTCGAGTATCTACAGTTCCTGAAACAGTTATATCACCAGCAACATTCATAGCTGTGCCCGATGAACCACCATACATCTGTACAGGAATTCTCCATGCTGGTGTTTCACCAACAGCCTGAGATGCAGTAGTTATTTTAAAATCCCAACGACCAGTATCTTGACCAAATACTAAGTGTGAAGCATAACCAACTTCAGTTATATCATCAGCAAAAGTATTACCTATTCTTATGTTAAAATTACCACCACCATCATTACTTGTTATATGATGTTTTCCGTTCTCAAGAAATAGTCCAGCAGCAGCTCCACCGCTCGCTTCAACTCCAGCAGCGAATGTGATTAAACCATTTGCTTGATCTGCAACATCACTACGAAGGAAATTAGAACCTTCAACACTATCAAGTAAGTCAGCATTGAGACCACTACTTGGGCCATCAACAGTTTTGATTGCTGTTAAGAGTTCGGTAGGAGTTTGGTCTGCAGTTGCTCCACTCTCAATACCGTCAAACAACGTCTTCTCAGCAGCAGTCAAATGTTTATAATCACCATCATTCAATCCGGAGGCATTATTATGGGTAGTTGTTGATCCAAATTTAACCCAACCAGTGCCGTTATAAACATAGACTATATCCTCATCCTCTACCCAGCAAGACATTCCTTCACTCACTGCGGTAAAATCCCAGGTTGTACCGTTCCATTCACCGAACTCATTGTCATGACCTACCCACAATCCAGTTGCGGTTGGTGGAGCAGTACTGATAAGATATCTATCACCTGTAGTAGGACTACCAGGAGGTGCATTCAGATCCTTATCCAATACGCTATTCTGCCAATCAAGACCAGAAACAAGTCCATCAACGTAATCTTTAGTCGTTAAATGAGAACCAGTCGTAGGCGCAGATGCTGTAAGATTAGAACCATCACCATAATATGTGTTGGCATATATATCACCAGTACCTGAAAAAGTTCCGGTAAACTCTATAAGATTATTACTCTGATCTAACTGTATATAAGTATCAGTTAGTAAACCTATATGCTGAGTATCATCTGAAACCCTAAATGGAGTCTTTGTGGCAGTTACTATATTAGTCCACCCTAAAGAGGAATTAATAGTGAGCGCGTGGTTGCTTGTACCTCCCAATCTTATATTACCAGTAGTGATGTCCAAAAGCTCTGTACCATCCACTACACCAGTAATTATTCCAGATCCTGAATCATCAATATCTACATAAGAGTTTCCCTCTTCTATTCTGCTAGGAGTTCCAACTTCAGCAAAGCTCATAATTCCAGAGCTATTAGTCGTCAAGAATTTACCATCTGCTGTTGCAGCAGACTCTCCTGGTAGAGTCCAAGATACAGTTGCTGCCATAGCTGTTGGAGCTTTGAGACCAACATACTCTGTCCCACTCGCTTCCATAAACTTCAATACTGTTGTAGCATTACCGTTAGAAGGCTCTATTTTAATATAACCAGCTTCTGCTCCAGTTTCTATATCATTACCTGGTTTAAGGATAATATGTCCACCAGTATGATAACCATCTCCGGCATTGATCTCGACATTACCACCGACACCATTAGAGAGAGAAGCACTTGTTGCATGACCAGCAGCTATTTCAGCATTACCACCAATAGCGGTTCCACTTGTTCTATAGTTATTTCCACCTATTACGTTAACAGTTTGACCGTTAACTGCGGTTGCTCCTACATTCACATCACCAGACGCAAGAACAGTAGAATATGTCGACCCACCTGTTACATTACCACCCTTAACTAAGAGATTTCCTGGTGTAGCACCATCGGCCCTTCTAAGATCTGCAGCCAAAACAATTTTATCTGTTTCTGCTGTTATTTTTATATCAGCATCATTATAATACAATGAAGCCGGAGTAACACTAGGAGAATTAAAACTCAGAACTCCAGAGCTATTAGTCGTTAAGAATTTACCTGCAGCAGTTGAAGGATCGTCTACTGGGAGTGTCCATGATCTAGCTGTTGTAACAGCAGCAGGAGATTTAAGCCCAACATACTCTGATCCTGTCGCTTCCATAAATTTTACTTCGGAAGTAACTGCAATTCCTGTAGAAGATGTTTCGAGTTTCTTAACACCAGCATGATAAAGTTCTGCTGCCCCATTAGGATCACCTACAAATAAATCATTATGCCCAGCTGTTACACTACCTTGTATCGTCAATAAACCATCATCGGTTTCATTCAACAAGAATACATTTGAGCTATCATGATGAAGATTCCCATAATTTGTTCCTGCGTTATCATAGAACCGCATAACTCCTACACCAACTTCTAACGCCTTATTACTGTTGGTATAAAGTCTGACAGCATTACTTGATGGAGCAGTTTGTACATAAGTATCTCCAGAAATACCAAGTCTTTGATAGCCAACTCCAAGAGTCAACCCAAGATCGTTTCCAGCATAGATATTAACTGTATCTGCTGATTGACTTACTTCAACTCTAGAATCCCCAGCAACACCCAATGTCTGTAATGTTGATGCTAAGACCAAAACATCGACATTACTAGCTTCCATAGTTATATTATTTGTGCTTTGATTAAGATAAATTGATTCCTGACCATTATAACCAACTCTTTGGTAAGTTGCTCTCGTTTCAAATCCTGTTAAACTATCTGCTACAAGGCTAACATGTCCTATTGGTTGATTAGCAACAACATATGTATCCGCCTCATTACCAAGAACTGATTGGTATTGAGTCATGTTGGCCATTTTATTTCCATTGAATGTAAAGAACTCAATGGTATTTGCAGTTGGGTTGACTTGCATATAAGTATCTGAAGCGATACCAATTTTTTGAATTGAAGTGGTAAAGGTTGCAACTGTTTCGGCATCGCTCTGAACTGAAATTTGACCAGACGATTGATTCATATGAATTCTTGAATCTGCTCCAACACCAAACCATTGTTCTGCAGCACTTAGATCAAAAACCTTAGTTCCATCAACTGTTCCTTCAATTTTTCCTGTACCTGAATCAATTACTTCAACAGAACTGTTACCTTCTGATATCTTGTCTGGATTGTGCTCTATTGCTTCAACTATATTATGTATTGCTTCAGATGTTAATAAATAAGATGAATCATCTGTAGCAGAATCATTTGATATTCCAGTTACAAATTCACCTAATTTAAACTTAACTCCAGATGGAGATATAGTTAAATTTGTACCAGCTCCACCAACTACAAATGAAGTTTCGTGAGATGGACCCTGATCTTGTTCTATATAAGTACCTGATACTACTCCATATCTATTTTGACTTGTATAAAGCTGCATTACATCGGTGTTATAACTATAAAATCTATGGATACCAACATTTGGTTGTATATGATGATAAGTATTACCAGTATTTCCAATCGTAATGAGATCGCTTGTCACAGAGGCCAGTTCGGTTCCATCAACTTCAGCAGTGATAACCCCAGTACCAGTATCGGTGACATCTAAAAAAGAGTTACTTTGTTCTATTCTGTTTGGATTACCAACACTAGCAAAACTTAGAGCCCCAGCAGCATTAGTAGTTAGAAACTTTCCATCAGCTACTGTTGGATCATCCTGAGGTAGTTCCCATACTCGAGATGTAGTAACACTAGATGGAGACTTTAGTCTAACATGAGCAGAATCATCAGCATCAAAGAATAACAATTCAGCACGTGATCCTGATCCCTGATTTCGTTTCAGATGGATTTGACTAGATTCTATAGTTACATATCCATCTGTAGACGATCCCTGTCCTCCAATAATATTTACATTACCACCTTGGCTACCTGCTCCACCGAATATATTAACATTACCAGCAATTCCTGTTTCAGGTTTACCAGTAATATTAAAACCATTCACATCAAGATGAGCACCAAGTTGAGGTGAAGTATCATCTACAACATTTTGAAGAAATGCAGAAGCTTCAATACCATCTAATAAGTCAGCATCAAGACCAGTACCTGTACCGTCAACCGTCAACAATTCGGTCAAAATCTCAGATGCTGTCATATCTGCAGTTGCACCAGTTTCAATGCTATCAAATAAAGTTTTCTCAGCTGCAGTTAGATGCTTATAGTCTCCATCATTCAACCCGGTCATATTGTTATGAGTGGTTGTTGTTCCGAATTTGACCCAAGCAGTACCATTATAGGTATAGACAACATCTTCATCTTCTACCCAACATGCCATTCCTTCACTTACAGCAGTGAAATCCCAAGATGTACCATTCCATTCGCCAAATTCATTGTCATGACCTAACCAAAGACCGGTTGCAGTAGGAGGTTCGGCACTAATAAGGTATCTGTCCCCTATGTTAGGACTACCAGGAGGCGCATTTAAATCCTTATCTAATACACTATTTTGCCAGTCTAAACCAGAAACAAGCCCATCAACGTAGTCTTTAGTCGTTAGCTGCGTACCAAGCGTAGGAGTCGATGCTATTATAGTTCCACTTACTGTTGCTCCATCCGCTGTTGTTTCGAATTTCTTATCACCAGTATGATACAAAGCAGCATAAGTATCAGTAAAGAAACCTGACTGATTATTCCCACCATATACGGTCACTTGATTTGGATTTTGGTTGATATAAATCCTTGAATCTCCAGCAATACCAATATTTTGTCCAGTTGGACTAAGATCAAGAACTTGTGATGTTCCACAATATACATCAACTGTGTCTATTCCTTGGTTAACTTCGATCCTTGAATCTCCATCAACTCCAAGTTTTTGAAGAGCTTCCTTAAGATCAATGACTTCAATATTATTACAAAATCCACGGATTTGATTACCAGATGGAATTGTTGAAATTCTTGTGAGTGACCCACCCAAGGTTTGAAGATTAGTACTTGCATATATCCATGTATCTGCACCAACAATGAGTGATATATTTGTTGGAGTTGTTGTCACTCGCCCATCGGTTCCAGCAGTTGAACCAAAAGATTGGGTTGATTCTGAGATAGTAACATAATTCTTATTATCAATTGTTGCAATTATTTCTGTGTCGCTTATTCTAATTTTGCCAGCATTTGAGTCCTTACCAATTCTTTGCAAAGCACTCGTCAAATCAAACACATCTACTGTATCTACTGTTGCTTTAATATCTCCAGTACCAGTATCGATAACCTCGAGAGAACTATCACCCTCTGATATCTTATCGCCAGAACCACCAACCGTTAACTCTTGTGCTATATCTATAAATATAGCACAATCACCAACAGTTAACGACCCAAATGTCAATGTAATCTGATTTGAATTATCATAGGCAATATTCGATGGGGTTATCAAACCTCCAGTATCATCATAACAAATAACTATTAATTGAGTTGAATTTAAGTTGTGAGTGATAACCCATGATGTAGAACCTGTAGCCTGATTATGAACATGTCGCATAGTCCTATTTGTTACTGGATACCAACTATTTAATCCATCAACATCAGTAAATACATATAGTATATCATCTACAAAAGCTAAGCGTCCAACATCAGGACCCTCTGGAAACTCACTCAACGACGGTAATACTGCTCCATGTAATTTTACCATAATATTCTCTCTTTAATTTTTAAGATAATTATTTAAAATTAAATTTTTTAACAGCGTTAAATCTTTATCATTTTATAATATTATTACATCCTTAAAACTTTTCTTTTTTGATCTATCAACCGTTCGCCTCTCTTTAAACCATTCAATAATCTGAATTCTTCCGGTGCTATCTGTTTTTGTTATGACGGCAATATTATATAATCGCTCTAAGCTATTTATTCCAGCTGTTATCAACCTATTTGATAGCTCATTATTGGTTTGAAGATTAGTAATTATATCATTAATAATCTTTTCGTTTTGATGATCAACATCTTTAGGGGTAATCATTTCCCTTAAATCTTCAAATTCTTCTTTTCTTAACATTTTACCAATTATTGGATCCTTTCCATATTTATCCATCAAAATTATCCCATTTATCTGGTCCTACTTTACTCTTAACAAAATCGTAAATTGCTTGAACTGTTGTTAATGTCTCTACATCCTCATCAGAAATCTCTATATCGATTTCTTCTTCCAATGTCATAATAAGTTCAACAATGTCTAAAGAATCAGCCGATAAATCATCAATGATACTTGCTTCTGGTACTACTTCTACTAAATCAACTCCTAACTTTTCGGCAATCAATTGATTAATTTTTTCGATCGGTGTCATATTGACACTCCTTTTTTAAATCACCTGAATAAACCAAAATAATCATAGTTTCCATTTTTTTATACTAGGGGTTTAAAATAGATGATTAGCTTTTATTCGTTTTTAATTGATTTTTTAGTTTTTAATTGTTATATATAGAAATTAATATCATATGTTGGCATTGTTCTACCCACATTTTACTTGTGGTCGGTGTGTCTTTTGTCATAATAGACGACATTAGGATTGTCTATGGGCTTGCAATTTTTATTCAATGGTACACACCGTAAAGATCTAACCTATTGAATATCTCCTAGGAAAGAAGCTGAGGGGCTAATCCTTAACAAAGCTCATACCCCTCAATTCTCCTCCCTTCGGGGAGGGGATAATTTTTTTGTTAGAAGTCACCATTCAACTCCGCGAAAGGTAATTCTTTTCGTTCTCACTCATAAACATCTATCCACTCGAAGTTCCTATGTTATTCCTATCAAAATGTCACTCGGAAAAGTGGGAAAAATCACTCGGCATTCCTGTTACAATGTTCAAAAATATCAAAAACAATGTCTAATACCCGGGGTAAAAAGGCCCTATTGGGGGCATCCCATTTCTACCCCTTCAAAATATTTCCTGTGATTTCAAGAAGTTATGAAAATAGTGTACAAATTTATTTTACAATAAGGGCAAATGGGTCTAATTATTGTATAACGTTTTTACAACAAAATACCCCTTTTCTACCCCTTTTGTGTTTAAACCTGTTTTAGTCTGAATGAATTTATATAAATGATACGTGTTAGTCTAAGCTGATCTATGAATTTTATACTGTTACACGTTACTATAATTGATTATATATAGTTATTCGCCTTATATGTGATTGTTATATTTTATATAAGATACTCTATTGCGGCAAAATTTTTCGTTTTATATATGATTTTAAATCTGTTATTCCTTCCAAGCGGAGTCATGCTTTCTACTTATTGCATCTTTAAGCCATTGTTTGTATGGCTGAGCTAACCACACACCTGTATCTTTATAGAATACATTAAATAATCCTAATTCGTGATTAAAATCATAGACTTTGTTATCTGATAAAGAAAACCAAGCGCTGTCTCCATTTATATACCCATATATCCCATACAGCTTATTTTTCTTTATTAGACTTTTATCTCTATTACCTTTAATCCATATCATATTTGATTTATTTTCTTGAGCGATATGTTTTAAATTTGGATTTCTTATATTTTTTTCCTTCTTATAGAGTTCCATTAGACCTGATTTTAGATCTTCTGGTAGTAACTCTATTTCTTTAGGCAATTGAGCAAACATTTGTCCTATAGCAATCATTCTATTTATCCTTTAGATAATTTATATACGCTATGAGCAGCTTTCGCAACTGCTAAACCACCTATTACTGCTTTCGCTATATTATATATTTTCTCTTTTTTTCTCTTTTCTTCAGTAGGAATATCAATAGTTGCTTTACCTGATTTCTTTTTCATAATCATTATTCCTAAGCAGCCATACTTTGTTTAACTCTTCTTGCTTTTATCTTATTCCTTACCTTCTGTCCGAAATCGTTAGAGTGAATATCACTCATTCTTTTTACTAATTTAGTAGATCCCGTCTTGAGTGCAATAGACCTTTTAAGTAGCTTTATACCTTTTGCATTCAGTGGACTATTCCTCAAAATCATATTATCTGTTACTCGGCTTTTTTGATACATATTCTCTGCCGCTGAATCAATAGATTTTCTATTTTCATCCGTTTCTCTCTTTGAAAATGATCTCAATTCAAATAATCCCATTATAGATATCATGATGTTGTTCTCCAATGACAATTTTATGTATCCTTATCTAGATGCTAGGGTCTTTGCTCCACGATAAAACCCTCTTGATCTTATAATCTTTTTTGGAATACCAGTATCATAGTTTTTATCAGCCTTCGCTTTTAACTGACCCATTACATACTTAGTCTGATCTTCTTTACCTAAATGTTTAGACATACGATTCAATTTAGTTTGAATCATACCAAATTCTCTTTTCTCAAATATTGTACCTGTTAGCGAAATCATTTTACGTATCCTTTACCTAGACGATAGAGTTTTTGCTCCACTGATAATAGCACCAGACTTCTTTCGATCTGGAATATTTATACCTTTTTTAATCATCTCTCTAGATATTGCGGCGGGTATCTTCTCTTTTCCTATTAATCTGTTTGCTGCTATCTCTCCCGTCGACCAAATCTTTTCAAATAAAGTAGATAGTGCAATCATTTTAATTATCCTTTAAACATGGCTTTAGATGTATTGTAAATCCATTTAGCTTGGTCTTTTGAGAATCCTTTATTTTCCTTGCATGATTTCTTCATGCCTACAGCCATCTTATGAATGTCTCCACCCTTCTTTTTAGTGGCACCGATTATAGCATCTAGAGTACCCTTTGCGTTATCTGTTGCATCCTCAAATAAAGAAGTTATAGCAATCATTCGTTATTCTCCTCTATATTACATATGCTAATCATTGACTTATCCTCTAAACATAGCCTTAGATGAACCTAGTATGTTCTATGAGAAAGATTATGTCCTGATGGAACATTTAAAAGTTTTTTAGCACCATGAACTAATGCACTTCTCTTTCTATAACTAGCATTTGCAGCTTTCTTTAGCATAGTTTTGGGTATTTGTGTCTGACCCCTTCCAGGAAAAGAAGTTGATAATCTATTTGTGGCAATCTCAGCTTTTGTGTATTCAGTAAATACTGTGTCTAATAATGAAATCATTTTAAATCTCCTTCTGTATCAATTCTTCTTAATGTATCAATCGCAAAATATTGTCTTGTCGCTTTACATTTATCACAACGTATATTTCTAATTGCTCTAGTTGATTTCTTAACTTCTACAATAACTCTCGTTCCACACTGTATACATTCAAATTCTCTTTTTGTTAACTCTTTAGGACTTACTCCCATTTTAAACATCTACCCCCTTACTTTTTGTTTACTCCCATTCTCGCTGCTGCTAAACTCGGATTTCGTGGGTTTCGGCTAGGAGCCGATTTATTCATAAGCCCCAACGGAGCATTAGCTAAGCTTACTCTTGGAGGATTTACTTTTCTATAGTTTTGTTGTCCAAGAGTAGCATCTAAGTATCTTTCATTAATAGGTAAAGTTATCTTTGAATTATCAAATAATTTTGTTATAGAGATCATTTTGATTTTCCTAGATTTAATTTTCAAATTAATTATATAGAAATACTGTTTATAAATAAAAACAATTTATTTATTAGGAGATGACACAATGAAAAAAAAGAAAAAACTCAATGTTATTGATTTTAAGAAGCGGCATGCTTTAAATAGATTTTATGATAGGTTTGGTGCCATATTAAGTAACGAAGATTATAACATAATCCTATCAAAAATAAAAAATTCTAAAGCCGACCTTCTTCAAAGACACAAAAACAACATCACGTTATATCGGATGTGGCACATGGATATAGAGTTTATCTGTGTATATAATAGTAAGTTAGATGTGATAGTTACGTTCTATGAACCTACAGAAGAAAAATTTAATAAAGGGCTTTATTAGCACTAAAGCCCTTTAGGGTTTTCTTTTAGTTCGGCATATTTTCTATTTGATCCGTTGTGTCCTTCGCATCATCCTTCAATGCTTTAAGTTTAGACACCTTAAACGTTTCTCTTACAACTATTACTGTACCTCCTAAAGAGACCGTGAAAGTACACCAAGCAATAAAACCATCCATTGCTACTTTGAAAAAACTAGTAACATCTTTAGCTGCATCCGGATGTTTTACAACGAATTCCATGAATTCATCTCTCATACCAAATAGTTTCCAAAGAAAAAACAATGAAGTTAACAGTGGGAAAAAGAATATAAGCATTTTCGCTGACGAGAAATTCTCTAACATTTTCTTTATAAACGCTTTAAAATATGGACCTAATATACTCTTTCTTCGGTCTTCTCCTGATCTTCTTTCTACAAAATCTTTTTTACCTTTATCAGCAGACTCACCTATTACAAATCCATCTGACTTTTCCTGATCAGACATAGTCTAATTCCTTAATTATAAGTTAATACTATTATACAAGTAGACAACATCAATAGGGTTAGGAGGTATTGATTTAATTGTTTTAAATGATTCTTAATATTTAGCGGACGCGAATGTTAACGTGATTGGATCAACACCATCATTTGAAACAAAGATATCTGTAGCTTCTCCATCGTAACCGAAGAACTTCATATTAGAATGTTCAGGATTAGTAGTGTTGCCTACTTTAATCTTAAAAGGGGATTCGGAGAAAATAACCATCTGATTGACTCCTGACGCCAATTCATGATCTACTGTTGATCCTTGTAGGTTTGCTTCACCAGCTTCATGGGAAATAGGTTCATGTTGAACCATATTATCCATAAATCTAGAGGTTTTTTGTTGATCTTCATCTGTTAATACTACACTTACACTAGTCTTTAATGTCTTTGACATTTCAATTCTCCTTGATCTAATATTTTTAATATTCAATGTTTTAATAAAGAAATAGTTATAGTAATGGAGAAAAAACTCTCCAGAAATAAGAGTAAATTTTGTTAGAAGTTTCGACTGTTTTAATCATTCTTAATTTTTAGCCGAGTTTTTGACTGGGATAATAATGGTGTTGTCCCAGTCATATATCCCTTCGGGGAAATTATTTTTTTTGGCGGATTTGTTATCTATAGGAAAGGAGATCCAGAATTAGGGCCACCACTCCCTAACTCACAATAAAACTATAGATAACGCATCCGCCTGGCCAAAAAATAACTGCGGGATCATCAAACGGGAGTAACCATTGACCACACTCCCGGGGGGAAGTGCATATGGTCAATTTGAATCACCCGCAGACTGTACTAAATATCACTTTCTCCTACTTTCATTCCGCCTTTTGTAGATCTATCAACAACTGAGAAAATGCTATCTTGATCTGCAGGAGGCACAGCAGTCGAACTATCATCATTTTGATTGGTTTCTTTCGCCTCACTTATAGACTTTAGAGGAGCAGTAGGTCTGTTATCATCATCACCATTGCCACCCTCTACATTCGGGGGAGGAGTGAATCCAGCTTCTGGATTTCGAACTGCTTGAGGAGCACCAGGAGGTGCAGCAACAGCACCAGGACTAGGAGCCATAGCAACTCTGGACGCAGATTGAATTTTTGCGAAAATAGTTGTTGCCATACTTGCTTCTTTAAATCCCGTAAAATTTGCAGAGTTTAATTTATTAAGCATTAAACCTGCTTCCTCGCCTGTAATAATTAATTGAAACATTGGTGGAGCTTCCTGTGTAGGTTGAGTTTGTGTATTTTGTTCCATTATTGTTACGCCTCCTAAAATAGTTATTTAAAGTGTTAGTGTTTAATCTTACCCTGGGAAGTTTGGTGGACCTTGGGGGAACCATGATTTTAAAAAAGTAATAATCGTCATCACGATACCAATTACCCCAACGATAATTCCCACGGACCAAAAAAATTTAGAAAAGTTACCCAATATCTTTCTTTGTTGTTCAATAATTTTATCTAATTTAGTAATAGTATCTGACGGGGTTGATCCTACAGCTTTTAATAATTCTGTGATTGCGACAGTTAATTCTTTTATTGCTTCCGTATTCCCGTCGTTAGAATCTTTAACTTGGGAGAAGAGAAGCTGTACTATCCCCTCTGAAACCAACCCTTCTCCCTTATCTTTATCATTTCCCATACTATTCAACCCCTAATTTAATATTTTCAACGGCTTTGCGTAATTTCTCTCTATCCCCTTCTAATTTCTTATCTGACTTCATTTTATCAATTTTCATTTCTTCTGTGAATTTTAGAAAAGTCTTAGCATTCTTATCTAATTGAGTCCTAACAAAATCAAGAGATCTCCGTAATTCATCTCTTTCATCAAGAAGAACTTTTTTCTCGATAGCTCGAGCGGAAGCCCGAATTATACCAGGTATTTGTATTGGTTTTTCTAGATAATCATAAACCTCTAAAGATCCTGCTTGTTTAATGCTTTCAATATTAGGTCTCGCAGTTATAACTATAACTTGTATATTAGCGTCTTTTTGTTTAGCATATTTTGCAACAGTTATACCATCAAAAGCAGTTCCTGGTTCTAAATATACATCAACAATCAGCAAATCAATATCTTCGTCTTCAATAGATTTTATCGCAGTAGCATAACCCAAAGACGTACAAACTCGATAATCTTCTCGTTCTAATGTCATCCGAAATAACTCTATAATATCTGGTTCATCATCAACTACTAAGACTGTTGGTAGTTTTATAGGATCCATTATTGTTCCTCTTCTTCATCTCCACGCCTTTGAATAGATTTTACTGCATCAACAAGTTTAGACCTAACATTTGTCATCTTCTTGTTAAGTTGCTTCTGATGATCGACCAATTTCTTAGCCATATTTATATAGTCTTCATCTTTGACAGCACTTTCACTTGTAAGCTGTGAGATAGCTTCTTCAAGTTTCGATTGAGAGTCACTATTGGCTTTTTCTAACCTTCTTTGTTCCATCATTAATGTTTTTCTTTCGACAGCGCGTCTACAAATCTGAAGAAGAGTATCCCGACTAACAGGTTTAGTTAAATAATCAGTTGCTCCATATCTTAACGCTTTTTGACTGGATTCAATAGTTGGTTCTCCTGTCATCATAATCACTAAACAATCTGGTCTTGCGTCTTTAATAGCTTTTAATATTTTTAGACCACTAATTTTAGGCATTAATATATCTAGAAATACAACATCATAATCTTCTTTTCGAATAAATCCTTTTGCTTCCTCCCAACTCTCAGCAGTATCTACATTATGCTTTTGTTTAGAAAGAATTGATTTAAAAGAAAATCTTATTGACCTTTCGTCATCAACAATTAAAACTTTTGCCATAATTTAAACTCCTTGAGAACTGCCAGCTTTAAGAAGATCAATGGTAAATTTAGTCCATTTACCCATTTCACTCTCTATACGTATATTACCTTTATGATCTTTTATAATACCATAGCTAATAGACAGACCTAGTCCTGTACCAAAATCTGGTCTTTTGGTTGTGAAAAACGGTTCAAATATTCTTTTTGTAGCTTCTTTTGGTATTCCTGGTCCATGATCTTTAAAAATTAACCTTAAATACTCATTATGTTCAAGAACTTTAATCTCAATAATTTTATCTATCTCTTCCATATTAGGATATTTTTCATTTAATGCATAAATAGAATTACTCATTAAATTCATAATAACCTGCTGAATTTGAGACTTGCTACACATAACCTGTTCTAAATAATCTGGTATACTTATATCAAGAGAAACTCCGTGCTTCTTTAAATTTGCTTTAAAAAGAGCTATAGAATCCGTTACCACTTCTTTAATATCATTTGGGGATTTATCAACCTCTTCTCTTCTAGCAAATGCAAGAAGGTTCTTGACGATTTTAGCAATCCTATTTCCTTCTCTAACTACTTCATTAGAATAGTCAAATTCTTCAGAACTTGGCATTAAAATGTCTTTAAGCAATTCACCATAAGTGATAATTCCAGTGATAGGATTATTGATCTCGTGGGCAATTCCAGCAGCCATTTCCCCAAGGGACGCAAGTCTTTGACTTTCGGCAAGCTGTTCCTGGATCTTATGTCGTTCTGTAATATCCCGTATTACTCCGCGAAATCCAACAGGAACACCATCTTTTGATCGTTTAATAAAGATACTAGATTCAATATGTCTTAATTCATCTTGCCCTTTAAATTTCCAATGAATATTTTTTATATCTTCATTAGATTTATAAGCATTAACAAATATTTGTTTTAATGTTTCGGCAATTTTAGGTGGAAAAAATTCTACAAACTTTCGTCCCAAAATTTTATCAGTGTCAAATCGAAATATAGTTAGTGCAGCAGAATTTATAAAAGTAAATCTTCCTTTTAAATCTACTTCATAATATCCTTCATCCGTATTCTCAATAATAGTTCTGTATTTCTCTTCACTTTCTCGCAATTGCTCCATTGCTTCTTTATAATCTGTTACATCAGTAAAAGAATAAATGTACCCTTTCTCTGATCTAACTTTATCAATCATATTACCCATTAAAATGCAAGGAACACGTTGTCCGTCTTTATGAAGAAACTCATGCTCTAATACAACCTGACCTTTCCTATGAAACTGGCTTCTTACTTCGTCATTAACTTTAATAAATTCAGATTTATCTTTATACAAAAATCTAGACCTATAACCCACTATCTCATTAGGTTTATATCCGAGAATTTTAGTCATAGATTCATTACCCCAACGATTCTTATCATTTTGTACAAAACAAATACCATGGCTTGTTGTATTAAGAACCGCAGATAGTAATTCTTTCGTTACTTCGTTTTCTTCAAATTGTTTCTGCAGTTTACTTTCTTTCATACCAAATTCTATAATGAATATACCTAACATTAAAAATAAAACGGCAAATAAGAATCCGGCAAAATCTTGAACATATTTCTCTAAACTACTGCTACCTAATTGTACAAACTTGTTGAATGCATCAAAATGGTAACTAATTTCGACAGCAGCACCAAATACTATCAGACATACACCAATAATGATATTTCTAACTTTTTGCTGTCTTAGATTTCTAACAATTTTTATTAAATATAATATAATGATGAGCATAAACAAGTAATTTGTATATTCTAGGATAATTTTTGTCATCATTATTGTCCCATCACTTATCTTTAGCACTTTGTGGTTCCCCAGCTAAGTCAAATATATTACCTAAGGCAACTCTATTTGATGGAGTTTTAAGTTCTCCCCCCTCAATAACCTTTACAAAATCAAAATCATAAGCATTTATAACATGTTTAACCTGAGTGAAGACTAATATAGATTCTAATTGACTGTTAACAGATAAATCTATATTATTTATCTCCCCAATGAATATATTTGCAAGAAAATCTATCCTTAATTTAGGTTTCCTCTTGAATTTTTTAATCACTCTGGCTAGAAATGATTTTTTTATTTTCAATTCTTTAATATTCTTATTACATACAATAATTTGAGTTGTACAATAACCGTTAATCTCTCTTACTATATCGATAGTGAATATTTCTTCTCCCCTCGATAAATAGCTATTTATTAAAGTTCTAAGCATCGTTTGAACAGAAGATCTTACTTTACCTTCTGGAGGATCAATATATCCAGTTTCATCATAAAGTCTTCTTTTTTCTGAATCCCTTAAGATATTATAGGCTTCTTGGATAGATTCAAATTTCTCTCTAGCAGCATCTTGTATATCTTCAGGATCCGTTTCAAATTTATCTGGATGCCACTTCTGTATTAATTCTCTATATATCCCTTTTAGATCTTCTTGTTTAACATCTTTCTCAATACCTAATATTTCATATGGAGATTTATCCATTAAATTTTTCCTCGTTATACCCCAAATTCAAGTCCTGACGAAACCTTTTCTATTTCTTCTTTCCTTTTAATAATATTATACTCTTTCTTAACCTCTCCTAATACAGCAGAAAAAATCTTGCGATGATGATTACTAAACATATGATTAGAACGATCCTCTAATTTATATTCAGCAAGATGTATTCCAGACAAAGTTAAATCATTACCATCTGAGTCTTTATAAAAATAGTAGTTTTTCCTCCTATGAGAATGATTAATTAAACAGTTCCATCTAACTCCATTACCTTCGTCTTTGCTAAAATCAAACGAATAATTAAGATAAAATTGTTCCGCTCCACGCGTACTTATGATTAGCATTTTAGATAAAGCTTGCCTAAATCCCATCAATTTATTTATTAAAGGCTTTGTTTTACCTGCTAATAATCCTGAGTTAACAATTCCATCAAATGCATCAATAAGTCTAATATATTTTTCTAACATTTTATTCCGAAAATCTCCACCTTCAGGACCTTTATAATCTATTTCTTTTAGCATATTCAGTGGAGTAGTTTCACAAGCCATAAGACATCCTTCAGTGGTTTTTATCTTTTCCCAAATATCTCTAACATTATCCTGAAACCAAATATCGATATCAAATATTGCAACATAATAATCAGGATACTTGGATAAAATGGGTATTAAATCTATATAGCGACTATTTCCTATTACTTCTTCTGTTCTTAATATACAAGAAATAAATTTCACCCCTAAAGATTGGCAATATTTCTTTATCACAGTTTCAACACCATAATCTAAAACCACTATAGCATCTTGATATCTACCTAGACTCCTCAAACTAACTACCCATTCAAGTAATTGCCTCCCAACACTTTTGCTTGCAGCTCCAAAAATAACGGTTTTATTTTCCATTGATATAATCTTTATAATAAAGCTCTGTAGTTTGTGTTATATCATATTTATCTTAAAGAATCTATTTTGATATAATATGTTTTAATGCGATCATAATTCTACCGTTAATGTTATAAAATCTACAAAGCCTCGGTTGAGTAGAATAATCTCTCCACTTCTCAATGTAAGTTTCTTTTTTACTCGATTCATATTTAACCGGATTACATCTTAAACAAAACCCAACATCACAATCAAGGCATTTTGGAGGTTCATAACCAAAATCTTTACTGTGCAAAATATGTGATTTACCTAATTTTTCTACAAAATCTGAGTTTTTTAAATTAGAAACAATATGATCACCAGATTTATCATTATATAAGCTTCCGTGACATTTATAAACTTTACCGTCTATTCCAATACAAACCATATCTCTTCCAGCACAACAAAGAGATCTATTAGGAATAAACCATGCAAAAAAGAACTTCTTATTATTTTTCTTACGAAATGATAATTCTCTTGCACCTATCTCACAAAGAGCATCCTCTAAATCAATAGCATATCTATCAATCTCTTCATCACTGTACTTATCTAAGTTATAATAATCAATTGTTGGAAAATAAGTATCAGAATGAAAGAATGTCTGTCCCATATACTCCTTATAAATCTCTAATATGTCCTCATAAGCAAGTGGTAAATACTTAAATGAATCAGGAGTAATAGTTGATTTTAATGTGCTTGGAATTTTATTATCATAAATACGAAAAATATTTTCTTTAACCTGGCTTGAAGTTAAAACACCATCTTTTCTCACTCGATATATATCATGTACAGGTGTCCCATCATAAGATATTTGGATACAAAATTTAGGGTGACCGCCTTCAATAAAAGTATCCCTAAATCTCATTAAAGAATCCCATACTTTGTTTAAATAATATCCATTACTAAAAATAAAAAATTTAACCTTAGAATTTTCAGAATAATAATCTATAACATCATTCACAAATTTATGAGCTAATGTAGGTTCACCGCCCCAAAAACCAATATTTAATACGTCATAAATCTTATTAAAAAAATTCGAATTTAATAATTCATCAATTCTAGACTTAAATAATTCAATATCGTCAAAAAATGTATTTCTAAAATGACCATCTTCAAAACAATACTTACAACTAAAATTACAAGAATCTGTCAATGTTATGTCTATATTGTATATACGAACTTGATTAAAGCTTTTACTCATTTTGTCTCCATCAGACTAAAATTGACTGAACTTCTTTTTTGTTTCCTTACTGTCATATGATATGCCAGTTGTTGGAGATAAATAAGCATTACCAACGCTCTTACTTGTATCACAGCGACAACAAAGATCACATGTCAAATTACAAAAAGGTATATTATATATCAAAAAAACATTCTTTAAACGAGGTTGTAGATTACGTTTAAGTACATTCACATATCCTGGATAGCGACCAGAATCCAAATCTGCATAAGCAAAGCTAAGAGATATTTTACTACAACTTGGCCATTTCTCACAAATATCAATCATATCATTAACAACATCTTTGTGATTTCCTGAATGAATTGTATAGCTTATACTAAAAGATACATTGTTGTTGACAAGATTATCAATAGCTCTTTCAACATGTTTTTTAGAGTTTTCTCCATTAGGAAATTTTCTCCTATATTGACCTGATCCATCATAACTTACTTCAATAAACAAATGTACGTTACTCTTTTTAACAAGTAACCTTAATTCTTTATATTGATAAATTAATTTTTCATCTAAAAAAAGAAGCGAATTGGTTGTCATTGGAATAGCCCAACCACCTAATTTAGGTATAGTTGATGCTTTCCTAACTAAATATTCATAAAGATCAAATTTTAACAAGGGTTCACCACCCATTACAACAACGCAAGAATTTAAATCTCCTTCTCTCTCTCGAATTTCGTATAAAAAAGAATCTATCATTTCCTCCGTACAATTTGCTTGATCATCGAGGCCAGTCCGACTATCTTCTTCATAACAATATTCACATCGAAGATTGCAGTTTGTATTTAGATAGACAACATTTGTCCTTGTTGTTTCCTTCGGATTATTAAGATCGACCATCTATTGATTCCTCAGTTGCTAGATCTTCTGGTTGTTCTCCGTCTTTAACAAAACGAACAACTCCTTCTTGACTAGGTTTTGAATCTTTAGGAACTTGTACAAAAGAAAATTCACTATCATCCCCAGGTTTTTCAGGCGGTAAGGATTCAGAAAGTTCAAGAAGTTTATCCGAAACAAACAGACACAATTTACTAAGAGTCATGTCAGAGCTTTCTATCACTCTTGCTACTTCTATAATTGCCTGTGATGCACTAAAAATTTTACTTTTATCCATACTCGCCTCCATTACCCAACATCTCGAATTAATCCTTCTATTATTTCCTTAAACAATTTACTATCTCTTAGTTCGTGTGAAATTCGCATTGATTCCTTATACAATATACGAAATAACATACAAACGCTTTCAACTGGTTCACAATAGTTAGCATTTGACTCATTAGTTTTTAACTGCTGATATGTGCATCCAGCATTGCAGTATCGATACAATTCACATTCTTTACACTTACTATAAACTCTAGGATCAGATATTTGCGGAGATCTCATAATATTAATGGTATTCCAATACCCAATATCCTTTATTGAATCATATAATGGATTAACACTATTTGATCCAAATCTTGCACAAGGATAAACCATACCATCAGGCATAAAGCCTGCACCGTTATATCCAGCAAAACAACCAAAAGGTCTTTTACCATAATTTGCACCAAACAATAAATCTAATATGTACAATTGAAAAAAACCAACAGTGGTTTTTACACCACTATTAATATACTTTATCATTTGATCTGCAAGCTTTTCTACCTCAGCTTCAAACTTCAATATGTCTGCCTTTTCCCAGATATCATCACGAACGATTGAGAAATCTGGGAATAACAAATTAAATTCCTCTACAAACCACTTATAATTATCAACCATAGTATCTACATTCTGAGGAGCAACCATTACTTTGCATACATTTCTCCCGCTGAATCTAGATTTAAGTGGCTCTTCTAGATAAAGACTTAAACTTGAACGTCCATCCTTAAGAGGTCGATTATTTTTATTCCATAACCCATCAAAAGACAGAGAAAACGACAACTTATTGTTTTGAAAGTAATTCCACTTATTATCATCAACAAACTCTAATCCATTCGTTATCGCCATAACAAACTTACATTTAGAATCTTCCTTTAAAATAGGAACAATGTATTCAATTAATTTCCAATTTAGTAATGGTTCCCCACCAAATAATACAGCGCGATATTCAGTTTGACCATATTTTTTCATCAACTTTGGTAGAGTATTGTAGTAATGAGAATCAAAAACCCTTTGATCCATATCTTTTGGTTTTTGATTAATATAGCAATATGTGCAAGACATATTACATCTTTCTGTTAGTACTAATTCAAACTCAAATGACATTTAGTCTCCAAAAGTTATGCAGCTTGTAGAGTTATATCGTCATTACCATCAAGTTCAAAGAAAACATCAGCATCTGTTTCTGGAGATACAAGAGGCGTTAAATCACCATTACCATCATCCTCAAACAAACCATTATCAATTGGATCTTCATTGCTAGGAGCAACATTTTCATTAGCATCAACTTGCCATCCAAAACCTATTGTAGCAGGACCAAAACCACCAACGGCATCAATAACAAACTGAATCATATTATTCCATGATATCTCACTATACCTTCTATCATCATTATTATATAAAATGAAGGAACTAGCATCAACCACTCGATCAGTTTCTGGTGCAGCATCAGTTAATATTTCACGCCAAACAGCATCTCCTACATCTGGACAATGTGTACACATAAACAATCTGTTCGATGGTAAATTAAGCCACAACTGACCACGATAATAATTATCGGCAAAATTATCACTTGGTAAAGGATCTCTACTACTTTCAACACAATTGACTATAGGATAAAGTCTTCGTTGATCAGGTTCTTCATGAAAACCAGCACGCCATTGATGCTTAGGTTCATACCAATCGAGATAAGCATTAGCTAAATCTCCACGTGGTACTTCGATCTTTGCTCCAGGAATGAAAGGAGAACCAGTAGTATTATCTTTATTAAAAATAAGGCTAGAACCACCAATCTCAACATTACCAACTGTGTCTAATGAAAAGTTATCAGCATCTACAGTGAAATCTCCACTACCCAAATCGAAATGAGTATCTTGATCGGATCCATCACCAAAGGTCATGCCTCCTCCACCAAGTGGATCTGTAGACAACACCGTTACCCATTTACCAATATTCCTATCTACCAAAGTAAATATTGTACTTGTATTTTTGTTTACCCATATAGTACCCTCAACATAACCTTCATCCTTGTTTTGGGCAGGAGTTGGGTCAGATAATTCGACAACAACTCTTGGGAAACTTATTACAGAAGAATCAGACATACTCTCTCCTCCATTTTATCTTGATTATAAAAATTAGGGAATCTTATTACTACCTTTCCATTCATCATCTACATTTAACTCTATTTCGTCTGCTTGTTTCCAAGAATCACCAACATTTATCATACCACCAGTTACATATTTCCACTCGTCACCAACATTTAAACGATTACCACTTCTAACAATATATGTCAAATCCATATGAATATCTTCAAAAGTAACTACCTGTGCTGTGTTATGAAGAAATGTTGGACTACCACCATTTGAGGAATCTATTTGTCCTCCCCAAACTATTGCAAAATTGGCCCAACCTGTTAATAGTTCATAACCTGTAGACCGAACAAACATGCGACTATTTAAATAGTTTAATCCATATTGATTCAGAGTAAAAGTTACATTTCCACCAGATGCACTGGCAGCAATTAACTCAGTTCTTGTTATACGATTAGCATATTCATCGGACCATGTATGAAAATAAAAAGCTTGTTTGCATCCCTCTTTTATTCTCTCATATCGAATTGGATCTACAGAGGGACTTTCGTTATAGGATTCATAGTGTTTAATAAGAGCTATCCCATCTCTAGTATCTGAATTAAAGAGGTTTTTATTAGCATGAAGAACATCTACCAGTGTTATAGTACATGGGTGTGTAAAAATTACATCTCTAAAAGGTCGGAAATCAAGCAGTAAATCAAGCCATGAGTTTCTATCCCACAAACCAGGGTTTGCTAAATCTAAATGCGGTTCTAAACGAACACTTTTTGTACCCGCATTACCGGTAGTACCCTCTCCTCCAAAAATTGTGCTGTATGCTTCTCCAGCTGGTGCAAATCTTGTAGGGTCAGTAACATGCCCATCTAAGAACGGTAACTCTATTTGCTCTTGTACCGCATTGTCTACTAAAGTTTCGTCAAAATCTAGCAACAAAATCGGATTAGCCGCAGTTGACATTGCACTATGAACAAAACCTCCTGTTCCTGGCGTTGAAACATTTCCAACTGTCGGAAGAACACCGTCTATAATACCACCAAGAGTTATTCCAAAAAATGCATATCCTGGGAAATTTGGTTTATTTTTAACAGTATTCAAATATGCTATAGCAGCAGAGGTCAAGGTATATGTAAACTTGTGATAATCATGATCGTCAGGAACATCCGAATGAAGGACTCTATCTATAAATTCTACTCCTGTCAAAGCTCCTAGATATCCTGCATGATAATTTTCTCGAGTATTATCGTCTACTATATACTGAATTGCCGCATAGTTTTCATCTAGAGGCACTATACCATAACCTCCTGCGGCATCTGTTGGGAAAAGATTGGTTGGATATGAACCATGACCCCTATGAAAAAGTTCAAATGTTCCCGATGTAATGGTTACATCTTCAAAACCTCTAAAATCCCAAACTATAGTAGCTGTTGTGACTGAATAACATAATCCATCTCTCCCTCCAAAAGATACACCACCAGCCCCCCAACCAGCATTCCCTGCAGCTGCTATAAGAGTTGAGTATGGCTGATAATCTGGGTCTTCAGCATCACTTCTGTGAAGAACCATAAAAGGAGAGTTAGGCATATAGTTATCAACTGGTAGAATCAGTTTACGCATTATTAATCCCTCCTTAAGGCACGTATTTTATAAAAAATGTTCCTATCGGTGTAGTATTCGCAGCAGGAGGTGCACTAGGTCCATAAATAATATTGCCTACCTCAGGAGATAATGGTACAGCATGATCCCTCGCCTTTATCATGTTATTTGTAACCTCATTATCAATTGTAAGATCTACTGGACCGCTAGATGCCACAGAATCACAAGATATAGTGCCCGTCACATGAAGACTATCAAAAAATCCATCAAACCATCGTTTAACGGTAGTTCCAATACTACCTTCCCCGGTAATTCTAGGGACTATATTTCTAGTAGCCATTTAATTATCCTCCAATTTTATTTAATTATACACATTACAAGTTTTTCTTCTTGTTCAAGATTTTCTTCAACAGATTGTCCAATCTTGTAAAGAAGTTCACTATCTTCTCTAATTGCACGAGCAGCACCTTGTCCTGCAGGAACAATTGGTTTTCCTTTACCAACAGGACCTATAATTCGAACAGGGACCTTACCAGTAAGACCAACAACTATACCTTCTGATTCTGAATTCAGTATGTATCCAGGGTCTACAGAACAAACCCCAACAACATTCGCACAAAGTTCAATATTGCATTCTTCAACCTCATAATCTCCAGACTCACAAGCTTTCATAACTGTTCCTGGAATAACTTGTTCTTCAGCACATGTATATTTTTCGGCAATGTCACTCCCTGGTGATTGAACAGTACCATCTACAACTACACCAGTAGGAGTTGTCCAAATTTTCGCAATATTATTATGATATAATATAACCTCTCCATCTGGTATTGCTACTAATGCCGCTTGCCATTCCTCAACTGTGAGATATAGATAACCAGTTTGAACTCGCATATGACCATTAGTACCATCATGATATACATTCATACCACTGCCACTACCAAATCTAATTCGTGCAGCACTATTAAAGTTAAGGTGACCTGTCATGTTATCACCAGTAACATTAACAAAATGACCATTTGCTTGTGTATTGGTATAGTAACGACTGTCATGAGTATGACTATCATTAACAATAGCTAGAGAACAAGCCTTATTAGCAGAGCCATCAATAGAAAAACTACCAGTTGCATCACCTGAAAAAGTAACAGTTCTCGCAGTCTGCCATTTACTAGCTGTAGCCGCATTACCACCAATAGAATTAACGAAACGACTATTTGCTTCTGATTCAGTAAAGTATCGACCGTCATGATTATGACTATCATTAGCAATAGCAACAGAACAACCTACATTAGCAGATCCATCAATAGTGAAATTACCACTTGCATCACCTGAAAGAGTAACAGTTCTCGGAGTCTGCCATTTAGTAACGGTATCTGCATTGCCAATAAGATTTATAGCGTGTACACTATTCCAACGATGTAATGCGTCACCCAAGCTAGCTGCATCGTCGTCATCTGGTAACATACAGGTCTTACCAGCCTGATCTTCGGTTGTGATATGACCTACAGTGATATTTGCAAAATATCCATGAAACCATCTTTTAAGAGCTGTTCCAAAATTAACAGAATTATCATCAATTGGTGCAAGTTCATTATAGTTAGCGGAGACACGACCTAAATTAAGGTTATCAAAGAAGCCAGTAAACCATCGTTTAACGGTAGTACCAATACTACCTTCCCCAGTATCCCTAGGGACTATATTTCTAGTAGCCATTTGTCTTTAACCTCCAAAAATTGACTTTTAAGGTATGTATTTATAGAATACTGTTCCTTCGGGTACACTACCAGCAGAAGGAGGTGAACCAGTCCCATAGACAGTATTTCCTATCTGAGGTTGACTACCACCAGGACTATGATCAGATGCTTTAGCATATATTCCATTGGCTGTTGTTGCAAGTTGTTGAACATTATTATGGTAAAGTATAGTTGCTCCATCTGGATAAACCCTTAATCCAGTATCTAAATGACTCTTGCCCATAAAGAGATAACTTAAAGCAGCATCATCACCTAAAGCGCCAATAACACCTACTTCAACATTCGAAGGATTACGAAAATAATTTCCTATAGCCCAACCACCGGGACTACCTCTCATAACTATAGACCCATTACTAGAATTCATATCAATAGATCTTAAACCATGTAAAATAACAGATTTATCAAGGATCGTAAGTGCATTTTCTCCATCGTTATAAAAATAAACACCAGCATCTGGATCTGAATGTATCATTAATTTGTCTTCACCTACCGAATTCTTACCGGTCAAAGTAAATCTTCCGCTATTTTCTAAATTATTGATCCAAATATCCCCATTACTAGGGTCTACTTGAAAAAGAGCTTTCTCTTCTCCTCCAGAACTTAACGCTAAAAACTGTGTAGTAACCTTTGCAAAAAACCCATTCATCCATCTTTTAAGAGCTGCTCCAAGATTAACAGCATTATCGTCAATTGGTGAAGCCTCATTATTGTTAACAGAAACACGACCTAAAGTAATATTATCAAAAAAGCCATTAAGCCATCTTTTAACAGTGGTACCAATACTACCTTCACCGGTAGCCCTAGGAACTATATTTCTAGTAGCCATTTAATTATCCTCCAATTATTAGTAGTAGCTCTTACACTACTACTTCTCTATTACGTATCCTTAAAAACACCATTTACATTAATATAATCACCTGTTGTGATATCAAATTCGTTAGTACTTTGGGCATAATATATTATTATCCTATCAATTTTCTATTGCTTCCAAGTTCTTCCATCTGAGTAATTATTACAGCTAAAGTGTTTATTAATTCATCATATTTATTTCTCTGCTGTTCATAATCTTTTTGTATTCCTATTGCTCGAGATGAATATTCCATTAACAATAGAGTATTTCTTTTTGGAGCACAATCTTCTATCACTTTTGTTGCCCCAGGTTCTTCTGAATTTTCCCATACAGTTGTTATATACATTGGGCATTTAGCTTCATATTCTGTCCACCAGGGGCAGAGTTCTCTAATACATGTATCTTTCATATCAATTCTCTTTTAATTAGCTTTTTCTACAAATTATTCCTACATTAGCCTTAGGTCTCCATCCACCAACATGACTTGTTGTATGACTATGAGCTGATCCTGCTCCAGTGTTTCCTGTTCCCTGATACCCAGTATCCCCATGTGTATGAGCGCTGCCACTTCCTACTGAAGTTGTAGTTATACCATTGACAGTACCATTTGTTCTTACCTGATCACCACTCTCACCATTTCCGTTCTGCCAGTTTGAACTATTAAGTTTATGAGTATGTGCTGGCATTTGAGCTATAGTCAAAGATACGGCGGCAGTAGTATGTTTATGGCTAGGTCCAGTATGTCTATGGCTACTTTCACTATCTGTTACTATACCAGATACAATCCAACTTCCAGCCGATGCTCCACCAGTATTATAAGTAGATCCACCTTTTACTGCTAGAATAGAATCACTAGGTGTACTATCTAAGGTCCAACCCAGAGGAGCTGAATCTTGATAAAACCACATCTTGCTTCCAGCTGGAATTTCTGGTGGTGGATCAGCTAAATTCCCAGCATGATAGACAATATTCCCTTCAACTTGAAGTTCACCAACTCCGTCAGTAGCTGTGATATTTAGAACTTGAGGTGTACTACCTTGTGAAAGTGTTACATCACTTAACTTTAAAACACCTGTAGTAATCGATGTAAAAAACCCATTTGCCCATCTTTTAAGATCTGCTCCAAGATTAACAGTATTATTTACTTCTGGAGTTACTTCATTATTCTCGATAGAGACTTGATCCACTTTAATTTTATCAAAAAATCCATTAAACCATCTTTTAACGGTAGTACCAATGCTACCCTCTCCAGTAGCCCTAGGGACTATATTTCTAGTAGCCATTTAATTATCCTCCAAATATTAGAAGTAGTAGATCTTACACTACTACTTCCTTTCTATTAAGTATTCTTATCTATACTAAACCACATCTTTCCACGTCCCTACTTTTACATCTACTGTATTAACATATTTCCATACACCATTCTGTTTTACTTGAACACTTCGAACAATATGCCAAGCTCCCCCAACCTTAATCCTTGTTGCAGGAGAGGTTGAATTATAAGTCATGCGAAGTAGAATATAATCATATTGTACTTCACGAATCATATTATTATTCCAAGGGAGTCCTCCTTCTCCATCAATATCATTACCAAACATTAATCCGAACCAAGCATATCCAGGATAAGTTGATTTCGTTGGGACACTATTTAGATACGCCAAACCAGCTGAATTTAGAGTCCATGCCATCCATGTACCAGTAACATGATTTTGAAATAGATGTCTTGTTGCAGACATAGCACCAAAAGAAAATCCACCATAATATATTTCATAATAGTGATTTGCATGAGAAGGTAAACTTGCACCACTATATGTTTCACGACTTCTAACTAAAGCAACATTATCTGGATTGGTATATATATTTCTAAACGAATCGACCCCATAAGGTAGAGAACCAACCCTACCATACATAATAGCAGATGATATTGGGAACAACATCATATAGTCCCGCAGATCAAGAATTATATCAATCCTACCTGCATTGTAAAAATTTCCTGTATTCCCTGAATCTCTGTAACAACTTAATGCAACTCCTGAACCTCCTGATGACATACTATTTCCAGCACCATGCATAATATTAGAAAGATTTGCTCCAGCACCAGGAGAATAATATCGATTAACCGTTGAAGCATAAGACGGATTTATTCCAGCACTTGAAATAATCGTCGGTGTTTCGTCTATATCAGCCATATTCGTCTCCCAATTATTAGAAGTAGACCTTACATTACTACTACTTCTTTTCTATTATGTATCCTTCCAAGAATCTCCTACATTTACACTAATTCCACTAACAGTCTTCCAACTATCTCCTACATTTATCTTAACTTCACTAGCATCTCTCCACGTATTACCTACATTTACTTTATAGGTACTTGCGTAATTAAGAGTAAATACTACAGTAGTATCCATGCGCACAGTAGCCATCCATGTACCAGATTTCCATGTAGGTGTAGCCGAATCAACATTACCACCGAATAACATACCAAGATAAGCAATTCCAGGAAAATTTGGCTTTGAAGACACTGAATTTAAATAAGCTATACCAGCTGCATTAAAGGTAAATGTAGATTTGACTCCTACAGACATACCTGATATTGGTAATCTGGAAGCAAACTCCCTTGTATTTGAACCATAATATATCTCATAGTAATCTTGAGCAGAGGTATTTTGACCTCTAATAGTTTCTCTTTGTCCACACAGTGCAACACTATCCCGATTAGAGCTTCCCCAAACATTCTGGTTAATAAGAGTAGATGGTGTAAATTCTAGAGTAGCAGATGTCCAAGTTAAACCGCTATAAGCAGAAAGGTCTAATGCTATATTAACTCTTGACATTCTAATCCACTGATTAGATGAAGCCCCAGCCTGTAAATTTAAATATCCAGGAGTATAGTTTGCAGTAGCTATTTGGTACGCCATATTAGAATAACTATAAGGGGGAGGTGCTTGTCTATATGGAGTATTTAAAAATGGGGGAGTTTGCCCCCACCCTGATTTACCTGGAGGTGCTATAACTATTTGTCCCATATTTATTCCTTACTATAGTTTATAATACTGTCTTCCAAGCATTTCCTACATTTACATATACATTGTTCACTTTTTTCCAAGAATTTCCTATATTTACTTGAGGCGATTCATATGAATTTTTCCAATCATCATTCACATTCATTCGTACGGCGCTATCATTCACTGTTAACGTTAAAGTTGGAGTACGATATAATTGTACGGTAATAAGACCAGCGGCACCCGTTTTCCATGTAGGTGTCACATTGACATAGTCTCCATAAAACATTAATCCAAGTGTAACATACCCTTTAAAATATGGTTTAGAAAACAGAGTATTCAAATAAGCTATTCCAGTACTATTAAATACAAGATATTTATCTCCAGTAGTTCCTACTGTTGACCATGGCAACGATGAAATTGCTGTACCTGTCCTTAAAGCCCGCATATTTGATACAGTTGAATTTATATTAGTCCTCAACGATTCATTTTGATATGTTAATAGAAAACCATCATATGTATTATGGTCCCAATCTGGAGCACCGGATATAGAATTTACATTTACCTTCAATGTAGCAGCAGTTACTTGTGCCATACGATCGTATTGTGTAAAATCAAAGACTCCTTCAACTCGCTTTAAAGAATACCATCTATTTGAGGATGATGCACAACTACAAGTAAGCATAGCAGTTTGTGAACCCGCTGTTCCTGCTCCATCTCTTATACTAGCCCATGTCTCATTACCTGCTGCCCTACTAACTCCTCTCCAATAACTAGGAGTAGAAAGATATATGGATGCTGTTTTTGCTAAATTTTCAGACATAAATACACCTCCTATTAGTTAATATATTTTACAAATATTGTCCCTATAGGAGTACTACTCGCAGAAGGAGGTGAACCAGTTCCATAAACAATATTACCTATCTGAGGAGTAGTGCCTGATCCATGATCAGATGCTTTAGCACTTATTCCATCAGATGTTGTTGTAAGTTGTTCTACTCCATCATGGTAAAGTACAGCTGGACCATCTGGGTAGACCCTTAATCCATTATCTGTATGTGATTTACCCATATAGAGGTAAGTTAAAGTATCAGCACTACCAAGTGCACCAATCTGACCTCTTTCCGTACCTGAGCTACCATTAAAAAATATCCCTTCCGCCCAACCACCAGTACTACCTTTGATAGTTATTTTTCCACCACCAGAACTAAAAGTAATAGGTCTATCCCCATATAAAATAGCCGATGAACCTGCTACCTCAAATGTATTTACTCCTGCGTTATAAAGAGCAACACCATAATCCGGATTTGCATGTATCATACTCCTGGTAACACCAGCAGCGCTCTTACTGCCCAACAGATAAGTTGCACCATTAGTTTCAAGATCATGCTTGAAATGTCCACTGACGTCTGTCCAAAGATAAGCTGTATCTGTACCATTTTTATTCAACGCAAAAGTGGGAACAGTCTCATGGATAACACTTATACCCCAATCATTTGTATATGCTGTTTTAACACCATTCTTAAAAAGATCAACCGGCCCATCTTCATGGATAGCAATTGCTTTTTTCCCATCACCTTCTTGTATCTGAAATCCAGAAGGTGAAGTAGCAACAACTTTAAAACCAACAGAATGAGTTTGAAGAACTTCTGTAGCACCACTATTATACCATAAAGATGCAGGTTTAAGAGCATCAGCTGCATTACCAGCATGATAAACAGTATTACCTTCGACTTGAAGTTCACCAAGTCCACCACTACCAGTAATATTTAGAACTTGACCTGTACCACCTTGTGCAAGTTTTACATCATAATCTTCATAATCAAGATTCTTAAAATCGATGAAAGCACCACCACCAGTACGGGCAATTTCGATATTTCCATGAGAAGGTTTAATTTCAATTCTATGTCCACTACCATTATCAAGAGAAAAAGTTTGTCCAGAAAAATTAGTATCTACATTACTTCTTAAAAGATCAGCACCATGAAGACTATCAACGGTATCTGCATCTCCACCTGCGGCAGAAGTTGTAGCAATACTTATGTTTGCAGATCCATCGAACGAAGCAGTACCTGTAATATCACCAGTCAAAGTGATATCTCTAGCGTTATTAAGCTTTGAAGCTGTTTCTGCATTACCTTTAAATGTTTGAGCAAATATTTGGGCAAAACGATGAGTAGCATCACCAATGTCAAATGTAACATCGGTTGATGGTAAACTTGTAGCATTTTTCCTCAAAAACATTGTGTCTTGTTCAGTTTCAGTATAATACTGAGTATCATGACTATGACTATCGTTTGTAACAGTTGCATTTATACCAGCATCACCAGTACCATCAAAAGAAACAGTGCCTGTGACACCACCAGACAATGTAATATTTCGAGCAGTTGCTAGAGCTGTAGCAGTAGATGCATTACCGTCTAGTTCACCATGAATATTCGTACCATATATATCAGAAAACCTAGAACCACCAGAACCGAGACTGTGTACATTATCCGTACTAGGTTGAGAATCTGCATCAGTTCTAAGATAATCAGAATCATGATCATGATTTCCAAAAGAAAGATCAGTCATTGATCCTTCAATACCTGCTTGCCATTTATCTGTTGCTTCGTTAAATGACAGTTTAGCATTCGGCAAAGTACCTCGTTCAATAGCAATTCCACCAGATCCTGCAGTTATACCATCACCAGTCTGATTACGGTTAAGTAAAACTTCATTATCTTCTACCTGTAATGTTGCAGTATCCACAGTTGTTTGTGTACCATTAACAAAAAGATTACCCTGGACAGTCATATTTCCAGAACTTTCAATTTCAGCAGCTGTCAATTTACCAGCAGCATCAAGAGAAGCATTCTGTGCTACAATAGTGAAATCATTTGCTGCCCCACAATTGACAGCAATAGTATCATTACCATCACCTAAAGTAGCTTGTTCACCAAAAGTAATCGGCGTCTGTACATCAAGAATACCTTTAACTGCAATAGTGTTATTGTCATCGTAACCGAGAGACATATCACCATCAACTCTGAGTCCTTGATCAAATCTGACTTCAGCAGTACCCGTTGTTCGAATTGAATCCGCACTTATTTCTCCAGATGCTCCAATATCTTTACAAGCAATAACACCTTCACCAACGTTTCCTTGTGCATCAAATGAAAATTTATTATTAACAGTATCAAAAGATATTGGATAGTTTTGCCCTCCAACCTGAAACTGAAATACTGGTCTAGTTTCAATGTCACCACCACCAGGGTTATATGTAAACGGTTTCAGTGTAATATTTGAAGCTTGAATGGTAGGTGTTTCAGCAAGTGATGTCGGAGAAAGGCCAGCATCAATTGATAAAGATGTACCTTCAAAAGTTGCATTATCCCCTATGTGAAGGGTTGCAGCAGATAAATAAAGATCTTTAATTTTCTTAGTTTCAGAACCAATGTTAAGAGTGTTAGTATTTTCAGGAAGAAGATCTCCCTTGAAAGTAATTTCTCCCTGAGTACCATTCCAGGAAAACATAGCATTCAAATCAGTCTGAGTTTGATCTAAAAGTGCTACAATATCTATCCCGCTTACAGTGATACTTGTTCCTTCTATTGTGATATTATCACCAACATTAAGAACTCCTGTACTAACAGATGGAGCAAATTGCTCTGATGCTCCAAATACTACACATTTACCCTTCTCCCCACTTAAAAAACTCAGGGTAATCTGATTTTCACTATCAATTGTCACACTACTTGGTATCATTTGTACATCGCTTTCATCGTACGCGACAAATATAACATCCTCAGTTTGTAACCCATGAGAAATAACCCAAGTAGTTGCTGAAATCCCTTGCGTATATACGTAATGTTGATTCTTATTTGTGAGAGGATACCATGTTTCAACTGAAGAAATAGTGGCATAAAGATACAATACACCACCTTTGAAACAAAACTGACCCAAGCTAGGACTACCTGGAAAGTCGGCTTCATCCCCAAGAATAACAGTTGAACTTTTCATTAATAAATTAGTTAATACTTTTGACATAATTAATCATTCTCCCTCTGAATTTGATTTAGTCTTCCATCCTCGAAGAACAGTTTTACCTTCTTTTGTATTTCGTAGAATGGATATTAATCTGTATTGTTCTCCTAATCCTTGTCTCGCTTTCTCATAATTTCCACTGTTGAAATCATTTTCAATAGACTCAATATTTTTTATTATTTGATCAACCCACATATAAACTCTAGCAGTCTTTAGATTTTTAGGATCGCTGAATGTTGGCATTTTTGAATTTCTCCAACTGTACTAAATTAAGTTCTAATTTAGAAAATCTACCATAAATTATATTAAGAATTTCATCAAAACTTTCATTATTATCATAAGAACGCTTGAGTTGATCTAACTCAGCTTTTAAAAATTCAATAATTTTTCTAGTTGATTCCTCCAACTTATTAACACCATTATCTTCTTTCATATAATACCTACAATAAAAAATTATAAGAATGGGGTGAGGAATTACCCTCACCCCGTTAAACAAGTTTACTTATATTTACCCGATTAAAGGTCACATGATAGAGTCAATTAGAAGACTTCTGTAAGCTCTGCAATTAATACTCTATGTCCAGAATCAACATGTTCAGTGATTACAGGACCAGGCCAAGACACATTCCACATAGAATGACCTGGGACTATATCTGAAGACATAGGTGCGGCATCATCTACGTAATTCATTGATACTTCAAAAATGATGTCTCTGGTATTATCACAGTACAATTGAAAAGGTCCAATGACTAAATCAACACCTGCATAAACTATTGTTGATCCTAAGTTAACAACTGTGCCTGCGTCAAAATCATAGACCTCTCCAGCCATATCACGCATAAAAACATCCAATCCGCTAATATGTATATCACGATCTGGAAGTGCTTTTAATTTAAGTGTAAAATAATGATCCCATTCAGGTATGCCAGCATAATTATTTTCTGATGCTGGAATACATATACGATTCGTCTCATTATACCAACTAGAATCAGATTCTTCAGTCAATCCAATAATAGGACCATATACGGAAGTACCTTCATTTACACTATCATCGCCTTCAGTTCATTCACCTCCACTTGATAGAGCAGCAGTAGATCTCACGATAACCTTAACATCACGTGATTCAGTAAGATCAACCGTTACATTATTACTATCAGTAATAGTAACACCAACTAAATCATTACGATATTTCAAATCATCATCTTTTACCCATACAGTTACATCTACCATTTGGTCGTTGAGACTATGATTAACCGTGTGGGAAGTAGCAGCTGCACCAGAAGTAAAAGTGTAGACCAATGCATCGATAGCTGTTTCAAGAGCATCGATAGAATTATCAACATCATTTGTTCGATTTGTAACTTCAGTTGTAAGACCATCAGTCACTGTCTTTAACTGTGTGTCAAGATCAGTAAGATCCGCAGTAAGATCTGAATTACCATTAATATAATTAGTTCCAGTGTGTGCAACATAAGCACCACTTGCACCAATTACACCACCCATTGCAGTTTCAATAGCATCAACTTCAGTCTGTAGAGTAGAAACAGCATTACCACGGTTTGTTATTTCACTTTGAAGTGCTGAATCAAGATCTAGAAGGTCAGTAGTGATAGACGTATTCCCATCAATAAAATTACTTGTTGTATGAGCGACATAAGTACCAGATGCACTTACAACAGCACCAAGACTGGTTTCCAGAGCATCGATTTCAGTTTGTGCATTTCCACGAGCGTCTGAAACAGCCTTCAGGGAAGTATCTAGATCAAGAAGATCTGCAGTGATAGAAGCATTACCATCAATATAGTTAGTTCCACTATGAGCGACATAGGCTCCAGCGGCACTCACTGCTGCACCAAGAGCAGCTTCCATTGCGTTGATTTCATCCTGTGCAGAATCCAGACCTGTATCCAAATCTGTTAAATCCTGAGTCACAGAAGTATTACCATCAATGTAGTTAGTTCCACTATGAGCAACATAACCACCACTTGCACCAATTACACCACCCATTGCAGTTTCAATAGCATCAACTTCAGTCTGTAGACCAGTAATGGATGTTCCAGTAATAGCAGTGATATCATCAGCATTTGTCTTAACCTGAGCATCCAGATCTAGAAGATCAGCTGTTACATCAGCATTACCATCAATGTAGTTACTTCCACTATGAGCAACATAAGCTCCAGCTGTACTAACCATAGCACCTAAAGCAGCTTCGACAGCATCTACTTCATTATTCAAGGTAGTAATATTGCCTTGGAGAGTGGTATCAGCATTACCTCGAGCAGTAGCCTCATTAGAAACAGCCAAACCACGATCAGTTACTTCCTGAGCAATATCATCTTCATTGGCTTTGATAGCAGTATCTAATTGACTCATACCATCAACAATATCAGTTGAACCTGACAAATAGTTAGAAGCTGGAGGAGTATAAGCGCCAGCGGCAGAAAGACCAGCACCAGTCTCAATTGCATCAACTTCATTCTGGATCGAAGTATCAGCATTACCACGATTAGTGATTTCACTTGCTAAACCATCAGCATTGAATTTAATCTGAGTCGCCATAATAAGATCGGCATCACTCAAAGAAACAGCACTATCGATATAATCACCACTTGCGTGAGGAACATAAGATCCACCAGTACCAAGACCAGCACCAGTTTGAGTATTATCAAGTTCAGTCTGAATACCAGAAACATCACCTGTTAAAGTATCAGAAACTTTAAGACCACTAGCACCAAGGGTAAGAGTAGTCCCATCCAGTTTGATTCCAATTTCAGCAGCTGCAGTCGTAGAAGAAGTAGTACCATCTTCTGTCAGATGTAAACCACCAGTAGCATAAAGATCAATGCCAATTTCATCACCAGGCAATTCTACAATACCAGCACCGAAATTCAGATAAATTTCATTACCAGTCTTCGAAATACCAGCACCAGCCGTAATCTGACCTGCACCAGAAAACTGTACCCAGTTAATCGGATCAGTATCAACAGTTACATTTCCACTCCACTGAACAACAAAACCCATATTAGCATAAGCAGTACCTTCTTCAACAAAACAGAAGGAGCCACCAGATACTTCATTCGCCGGAGTACCATCAAAGTCAGTTGCTCGGGTCCATGCTCCACCATCAACAGCAACATAAATACCATTTTGACTTGCAGTTGACTGAGCGCGGACTAGAACACGATCACCAGCAACTACAGTGACACCATCAACATCTATAAGTCCACCAGTTGCGAGATCGATATTTGCTGTACTAGCCAAACGAGCAGATTCCTTGGGATCGAGACCTGCACTAAATGCATCAACATAATTCTTTGTTGCAGCATCTGCCGAATCAACAGGTTCAGCAAGACCAGTAATACGATAAGTACTGGCAAAACCCAAATTGCCACCCATAGTATCGCCAGCAAGATCTACTTTTAGATCATCAGCATTTGCTCGATTAGTAGCCTCTGTAGAAATTGCATCAGCATTTGTTTTTGCCTGGGCGTCTAATTTATCATCTGCATCAGCAAGTGATGTAGAACTATCAAGATAATTAGACCCGGAAGGTTGTGAATATTGACCATCAGTAGCTAAACCAGCACCAGTTTGAGTAGTATCTAGCTCAGTCTGAAGTCCAGATAACGAAGTTCCAGATCCACCGGTTACATCATCAAGATCTTGTAGTGCCTGATCAACATTATCCAGAAGTAAATCTAAAGCGGATGCAACTGTACCTGAACTTAGAGTAAGTTGACCATTTGAACCAACTTGTCCATCATAACCTACGTTATGAGCACCAGAAGATCCACCAGTTTGTGATGTAACACTTGCTACAAACGTATCGTAATCTTCTTTATCTTTAATAGATCGAACGATTACCTGTCCACCACCATCAAGAGTAGAGAATTTGAAGAGTTTTGATGTATCATTAAACCAACAACGTCCTGGTTCTACAACTGTAGGATCAGAGCTGAGAGTTTCTACGACCATATTCTCTACATAGCCGTTTTGTGCTAATGTTAACCCATGTGCTCTTTGAAAAGCCATAATTTAATTCTCCTTGTAATTCTTTTCTTAGTTTCAATTGTTTCAATTCTTTATCCCTAGTCTAATACTATTTTACTTCTTGAACTGTTACTTTAATATTGCTTGCTTCTGTCAATTCTACATACACAATATTATCATCGAAATACTCCAATCCTACAAGATCTTTTTGCCAACGACCTGTAGAAGGATTCTGTACCATAACATTGACCAACAAATCTTGAGTATTAAGATTATGAATCACGGAATGAGAAACAGATGGAGAGGGGGAATCATATTTATATGTATCAAGCGTAGTATCACCCCAATTAAGAACAGTGAGTTCACTTCCCTCTGTTCCTACCATCCATGTTCCTTCTTCTTCATCCCATAGTAAGAGTGCAGCAGGGAGAGCTCCTCGATTTACTCGTAAACCGGCAAATCTCCCTGTTACACCAGAACTAAGCTCATTTGCGTTGAGCATTATTTCTCTGTCATCGATTTCGACATCGTCGGATTGTAATAGTATTCTGTCACCTTGGGCTTTAAAGATTCCTTGAATTGTTAAATCCTCTGCCACATTGAGATCATGTGCAATAAACACATTCTCACCATTAAGTGAGGTATCACCTCCTACTTGTAACCCTTCAGAGATAACAACTTCATCATTGATAACAGTTGGATTTGTGGGTGACGGTGTAGTGCCTCCACCACCGTCAGTAACTTCAAATTTATCAAGAAACCAATTAACATAACGTAAAAGCGTTATACTGCCTTCACTTAACCCGTATTTATAGTAAGCTTCTATTCCGACTGAAGTGTCTATTTCAATAAACTCATCTGTTGATTCTGTAATAGAGGTCAGATTGCCCTCTATATCTTTAGTGAAATCAAAGAACGTTAGTACCGTAGCATTTTTGTTATGATCCCAGCCATCCGCAGCTATTCCTGTCTGGGCGATATGTTGAATTCCAAATCGTACAGGGTTGTCTTGAACGGTATTTAAGTATTGGTATTGAACGTATACTGCAAATTTACCATCTGTGTCATAAACACTGGCTTCAGACAGTGTTAATTGAGTTGTAGACCGTACTTCGATCAATGTATGGTTCTGTATTAGGACGCCGTCACTAACCTCAACAACAACATTTCGACCATCTATAGAAGCAGTTACATCCAATCCTTTTAAAACTACATTATTACCAATTACTCGTAGTAAATTATTAACAATTGCCGGTAATTGATACATGTAATTTGATGCGTTGACTTGGGAGTATTCGCTGAGATCAATATATTTGCTAGCATCGCTAGGCCTTCGTAAATCAACCATAATCACTGCCTTTTAATTTGCATAGTTTTTATTTACTCCCTATTATGGTGCACTATAATTACAATTACAAGTACAACCATAATTACAATTACAAGTACAAGCAGAAGGTGCAGTTAAGAATTCAATTTTGGTTACTTGAGACAACGGAGCATTACTGTTTATACGTATTTTACCAATATCTTGATCTACTCCAATAAAAGCAACTTCTTCTCCGGAATTATGATCTAAAGTATTACCAACACTTAAGACTGTCCCTGTAGCACTTTCAACCCAAAATTTTCTTTGTGTAGAACCTTCTGTCCAAGACACCCTTACCTTAGTGGGCCTAAATCCTGTTACCCATGGTTTACCTGCTGCATCCAAAATTAAATTAGCTACAGCATCATCTAGAGTGTAATACCTACCATTCCATGATGCTCCTTCAACTATATCCCAATAATCAGGACCCATATGATTATTAAAGAAAGGAACCGCATCAAAATATGCATTTGGATCTAAACCTATATCCGTCATATGCACATTCCCATCACGGAATATGTGATTAAAATCTTTAAGAAATTGTGATAAACTAGATTCGTTATCAATTGATAACGAACTGACATCAAAAAATCCTTTTTCTCCTGATTTACCCGTACCATAGTACTTTGCTGCACCAGGAGACTCAATATCTCCTTTAAGAAGTATTCCCTGAGTAGGATCAAGTATTACAGAAGATCCACTTTCAGTGAGCTCAAATAACTGATGAACCATGTATTGAGTTAAACCTCTATTTGTATCACTGTATCCTCTAACCCAATATTCATTACCATTAATTTCTATACTTTCATCAAGGGATGGTGTAAAAGTAACTACATTGTCACCCACATCTTTAGTAAATTCAAATATACCTACTATTAAACGATCTCGAGTATTTGTATAACCATACAACGGGTTTCCTGTGGCGTCAATGTAATTAATGTTAAATGAGTGTTTGTTTTGTTCAAATGTTTGCAAATAACCATAGCTACAAAATACAACAACTTTACCTGATGGGTCCAGACCAGATACACCGTCTAATTGTAATACTACATCTTCTTCTGTAACTAAAAGGGTATTATCTTGCAAAACACTACCTGCTCCTACTGTTAAAGTAACGGAATCAGAAGAATGAGAGATACCTGTGATGCCTGTTCCTCTCATCACAATATCGTCTCCAAAAATCTTATAAACTGAGTTCGCTACCCTACTCAAAAACACATCACTTTTATCAGTGTCGTATTGGAATACTCTTTGATCAAAAGGTTCAATGTAGTGTCTTTGAGAAGACGGTTCGACAACCCTGTTCGCCATATAATAATCCTCCCTTTGCTAGTATTTTTTTCTAAGTTCATAGATCGTTAAAATTAGTCAACAAATCAGATTCATTTGAGTCAAAGATAAACCCGTTCCGACAAGTATAAGTTAGTGGTTACACCTAATTTAGAAACCTTTAAAGGGTGGTAAAAAAGTTTGATTTCACAACTTGAAATTTTAATGATATGATTTTTTAAGATTCAAATTGGTTATATAGAAATAGTTATAATAGTAAGTCACAGATCGCTTTGATTATATCATCGCCTGTGCAAATGTGAGTACTCATTGTACTTATGTTTGCTAAACATTTGAAAGGAGATAAGAATGGAAATGCTTTTTCAACAGTTTTCTCTGTATCCGGCAATGTTAACATCTCTTTTTAATCTTGATATATTACGTGAAAGACCAAGGGAAGACTTTAAAACAATGGAAACAGAAGGTAAGAAGGTGTGCTTTCTCGAGTTCGCAATCTTTCCTCTGTATAATGAATCTCTTGGATTAGGATTGATATTAAACAATGAACAAATGAAAGTATTTCCTGCCTTTATGAGACTGCAAAAGTTAAAAAGTGGGGAATACCTATTACTTCAGTATATCGAAATTGAAGATCAAGAATACAGATCCCGATTTAACGGGGATTTTAGGTCTTCTATCGGACAAGTTTTGAGAGAAATAGAATAGGCTTATAGACCGTCGTTTGACGGTCTGTAAATCTTTTTAGTATTCATACTCTATATATAGAAATTATCAATACATGGAGTAGAAAAACTACTCCAAACTTAACCAAAGGAGGCAAAATGAGAAATTTTGGAACATCCACGGGAAATGGACGATAAACCCCATTGTAGAAATAGGGGTTATCAAGCGTTTTACCCCTATTTTTGGGGGTAAAAAATTTAGTTTTTAAACCTGAATATATAGAAATATTATATATAACGAAACATTATAACGCGCATTTTGCGCTTAAGATATAACCATAATACATTAACAAAACCCTTAAATAAGGAGATTGAAAAATGATGGATTGGCTATTCGGCAAATCATATTGGTTTGAGTACACGCTCAACGAAAATATCGTTGGGCAAGCGATAGTAATTATCGCATTTGTAATGTTTTGTATCTGGATCGTTAAGAAAGTTACCCGGGATACCCGTGTCTATAATGACACAGGGTTTAACAGGGAACGCCTTGAAATCCAAAACAAAAGAGATGCCGCTTATGGAACGCCGGAATATCCTGAGGTTTTGAAAGAAACCAAAAAGGAGATCGCGGTGCTTCAAAAGAAGCACACGAAACGGATCATGATCCTCTCGAAAATCGAACATCAACTCAACAAGTTGGTGGACGCTGAAGAGCGGAAAGATCTCGTGCTATGTATAGCTAGAGAGTTAGGCATGGCAATCGAGGTAATCGAGATCCGTCATCGGCAAGAACCAGAAAAACCTTGGTACGTTATGCGTGCCAAGAAAATAAAGGTTGCTATCGAAGATGTAAAAGCAACGGTCGTCGAGACTGTTGAGCCATAAAACATAAACGCTTAGGCGGAGTGTGAGAACTTCGCCTAAGCATAGTGTTATATTTTTATGGAGGATTTATGCTATTTGATAAAGTATGTAAAATTGCAGAAAGAGTAATGCCTGATTTAGCAAGTATGTTAAGTAAATCAAAACTATTCTGGTTCCCAGGGAAGCCCCATGATTTTCTCCCAAAAGAAATGGAGAATAAAGATATGGAATTTCTGTCCGAACAGTTCATGCTACCATTTCCAACAGTCGCTATAGAAGATATAGGTGGGTTGGTAATCCTTATGGACAAGGACAAAGAAGTTAGGGGTATCAATAACGAAAGATATTATATTGATATAACTAGTTTAAATACGCCTGGATCAGCATTTCAGGATCTTAACCCCAAAGCAGAGGAAACGTATAAAAATTTACTCGAACAAGAAAATATGAAAGGTAAAGATCCTTTAACAATAACTTTTGGTGCAATAGAGGGAATAGAATTTGTTAGAAAAGATAGATTCTACACACTCGGCAGAATTGAGAGATTAACGGTTGCCTTTGTAGAAGCCAAAGACAAGGAAATAATATTCTCAGATTATATTGGTAGTCAATTTAATTTGTTACCAGAGGCGCTTGTAACTGCTCATCTAACAGCATCATTAAAAAATGCTATGTGTGCAATACAAGAGGTGTTATACGCAAACACACCAAACAAATTTATCCTCGAGGAAACTCCAGCAAATCGAAGATTACTAAAAAGAGGAAAAATAGCAAGATCAAATAATAGATCTGTATATACATTGCTTACACCCGGACAGATTAGGTCTAAAATGAAAATAACCAAACATTCAGACGGAGAAAAACAAACTCGGTTATTCCTCGGAAGAAGAGCGCATCCGAGAACATATCATGATCCACGATATGTTAATATGCAGGGAAAGACTGTTATGATCCCTGCTGTTTGGCCAGGAGAGAATACCAAAGTTGTTGGATCAAAGCGTTATAAGGTAATGCTTGATCTATAAGGAGGAGTATGCCAAAAACATTTGACATGATATTTGATGCTACAAGAACCATTGTCAATGCATTAGACAAAGAGGACAGGTTCCTAACGTTCCAACCAGAAAAAGATAAGATCATCACTATTGATCTTAAGGAGGTACATTCGATCGAGTGCAATCCAAATAAACAAACAATATTCATAAATGATAACTTATTCGTCTATTTCCCTGGATTGAAATTAGACATTACGTTCTCAAATTATTATGCCCAATTAGTAGGAGCTTGGATTAAATTCAAGCGCAAAGTATAAGTACGAGGATTCTATTCGAATAGAATAGGATCCTCAAATATTTTTCATTTGTATATAGAAATAATATTCTATAGGTTTAGTTTTTTGATGATAGGAGATCAAATGGAATTATTTACTTTTGAAGAAGTACGGGAAAGAGTTAATAGCTTCATAGAAAATGTTAGAAAGAAAGGAGAATGGGAAATATCACTCTATGAAATGCTAACAGCGGAATTCAAAAATTATTATACTCCTAATATTCCATATGATACTGAACAACCGTATCAATCACAAGATTGTAAGATCTATATTAAGAACGGCACATTTGAGATCGATATATGTCAAAACAGCGAACTAGTATATCCTGTTGTTAATGTATTTCAAGTTGATGGTACTACAAACCCAAATCAAATAGATATAATATCAATCAGAGAATGGTTATATGTATATGCCAATCCAGAAGGATTGCAGTTATTGGAAAAAGTAGAATTTATGATGGAGAATACTGACTGGGAACAATTAGGGGAAGATAGACGTAATCGATTTGGACAAGGAATGAGACCAGATGATGTTGACTATGACGATGATATCCCCTTTTAATATTCAATAAACTCGTATAGAAATTAAAATAATAACAATTTATATTGAGGGGAGAGGTATGAAAAACAAAGATTTTGCAGAGAACATGTTGCGTTTAATTTTGGACAGAATGAGTCTGTTACCCATGAAACGATCGACAGATTGGATCATGGAGATTATTAAAGAACGGGTTGATATCAATTTGGAAGTTTTTGGACAACCAGAATTAACAATTAGGTTGTGTGCCAAAAATATTGCAGATTTGGAGAAACTTCCAGAAGAAAGAAAAAGAACCGATTTTAATATTTCTCTGTTAAGAGAGAAATTCAGTCTTGTTATTCACTTGATGAAAGATCCAGAGAAAGAATACAAAGAAGGAGGTGATAGCAATAATCCAAGAATTGCGACAGAATATCCACAAAAAACTGATGTTGTCAAATAACGTAATTATGTCATTGAACAACAGGAGTGCAAAAGAAGGAGGATTCTGCTACGTTGTTCTTCATGGGTCTAGAACCCAGGAGATACTATTCAAGCAAGGAGCGAGAATAGTAGAACTAGACACTGCCATAAAACTTGGTTGGTTCAAACTATTAAGGAGTGGCCCAACCAAAAAAATTTACGGCGTCGAATATGGCATGCAGGGATCTAAGAAACATATTAGATTTTAATCGATACCCGGAGTAATCCGGGTATATCGATTTTTTTAATATTCAAAAATTTCATATAGAAATAATGTTAGTGTAACTAGGAGCAGAAGTATTTTACTTTTGCTCTTAGCACCCTTGGGTATTTTATATATCCACCGACGTAGAGATTTAATATCTTCGGATATTAAGTAGCTAGGTCAAGTCGGTTCGTCTGCCCGATCAGGGAGTTGTTAATGAATATATCTTCGGATACGTTCGTTAACAACTCTCTGATTTGGATAAAAATGCATTTAATAATTAATTATTTTATATAGAAATAATACTAATAGAAATTCGCGAATTTCATCCCGGGAATAAAAAACCGTTGGATATCTTGTTTATTCAAGTAATATCCGAAAAGCGGAAGGGGGTTATTTTTGCGATGATCTGCATATATACATATAATCTTTAATTACACGCACGTATGAGGAGAATTATGTTGAATCAAAATGAGCTCGAATATTTGAGGACTTTAGTGTTTAATGATTTAAAACTAAAGTTTACCGGCGAAAGTATTGAGTCTCTATTGTCTTGTGGGTACATTCATTTCAATATACCTAAACAAGACGTACAATTCAGACGAAATATGCTTACAAAACTTATGTCAATTAAAATAGAAAACAATCAAATTAAGTCTAGTTCGACTCCATTTATTGAAGTCAAAGCTATAAACTTAGCTAAACGATTAACCGCCGCTCAAATTAACACGATATCTACGTGTATAATTGAACAGAAGAAACTCAAAGCAATTAAGATGTTTCGAACTTATACTGGGCTAGGTTTACGAGACGCAAAAGAATTCATGGATATGTTCATTCCTATGAATCCATTACCTTCGAATTTCTCGTATATTACTGCAGCAAATAGATTCTCAGATATATGTGTATAAGGAGGTTATTTATGAAGGGAGAAACAAGAAAGTTTAATAGAGTATTTCTTTGGATTCTGTCCGATAGTGATGGCCTAAAAACGATTGCATCATATGAAGGAAACACTTTACTAAGATCTATTAAAGTTCAATTTCAACATAATAACTTTTTCCTCGATTGGGATAAAAGACATTTCGAAATGGAACAAACAATAGATGAAAAAGCTATAAAGGTTTTAGAAGAACTTGAAAACGGTTTGCATAGAATAACTGTATTGGACATAACAAATCCCATTCGCCCAATATTAATATTCCCAAAAGACAAACGCGACCCTGCTTTTGATGATGAAATTATCGGGTATAAATACTCGATAGATGTTTACATCAAAGCCACAGAAGACGAAGACCAAGTTGCGTTTAAAAGCTTCACTAAAGTCAAAAATGAAGTTGACAATTTGAGGTTTCTACAACCCGAGAACGTCTACAAAATTAGAAACGTAACAAAAAAATAGGATGTGAATACATCCTAGACATTTGATTTGGGAGGCTGCAGCCCCGGGGGATAGATTCGTCTATCCCCAACCCCAATTTTTCTTTTAATATTTATGGTTAATATATAGAAATATATAATATAACGTTAACTTTTTTGATTACTTAAAAGGAGAAATAGATGAAGAATTCAAGAAATCAATTGATTGAAGCAATTGACAGAATGATTACAGTATGCAAAACAAAAGAGTTAGACATTTCTGGTTGTGCTTATTTAGAATTTAGAAATCCAGTTGTGTCTGGGAAAGATTTTGAAGATCTCGAGGTTACGACCTTATGCGTTCCATTTGAAGAAATGGAATCTGGATTTAAAAGCTTTGAAGTTATACTACAAAAGCAAACTTTCCTAAAAGGTGGTGACAAAGCAACCTCATCGTCTAAGGAGGTATTTTCTTTTAAGGAGATGTAATGAAACTGATTATTAGATATAAAGAGCCCATTCCTGAAAAAATGCGGCATCTTTATGAAAGAGCATTTAAAGTTGCATTCGGTAAATGTGAGATTTCATGGTGGAACTTTAGAGTTGTCAGAGTAGCAAATATTGAAGAAAGCAATATTGAAGTACAGGAGGACGATTGAAAAAACATTATGAGGAATTTTGTCTATTTAATACGTGGGTTATAATGAGAATTGTTGTACACCTTTCACCAACACACCCATGGCATAACATTCCCCCAGATCTTGAAGATTGGTTTAAAAACAGTACTCCACTTAATATAAGAATTAGCCATTCAATGACAATCGTATTAATACTAGCTTGGGAATTAATTATATTCGGAATAATAAAACTTATAAAAGGAGTAAATTAAAATGAAATATATCATAGTGATTACACTTGTTCTTTGTTCATTTACAACTGGAGCTATAATTTCCACTGTTAATAGTCAAACAGAAAGACCAATATATCGTTATGAATCTTATCCAGGTTTAATAATACTCGATGTTTGTCCTAATCCAGATGATTGTTCATTAGAATCAAAAGTAACGATAATAAATAATCAGGTAAGAAGTTTTGGAATTGAAGATTTTGTGATAATATATCCAGACGCTTTATACAATACTAACGAACCTGTTATTATTAAAGTTTATTACGAAAAGCTAAATGTTGAGGAAAGAGAGGACCTTCTGATATTACCACCAGACATTAGAATAGAAGGAGAAAAATGACAACATGGATTTCAGCAGATCATCATTTTGGCCATGCCAATATTATAGGTAGTTGTTTTCGTCCCTATAAGAATGTACATAAAATGCAAACAGGATTGATTAAAAATATCAACAACGTTGTACAAATCAATGATAAGTTTATTATAATCGGCGATTTCTCGATGTATGGTGTTGTTCAGAAACATATTGTTAAACAGATTAGAGAGAGAATTAATTGTCATAATATCGTATTAGTATTAGGAAATCATGATGCATTATATCCTTTCGATTACACCGATTTCTGCGGATTTGAGTCCGTTCACACCAAATTAGAATACGAAAGATTTATATTGAACCATGACCCTGGAAAAGCATATGAAGACCCCAATAAAGTATGGCTAACAGGTCATGTACATACCCATTGGAAAACTAACAGAAATTGTATTAATGTAGGTATCGATATGCATAATTATTCACCTGTTCATATGGATACTATCTATCAAATAGTGAAAGGACTAGACATGTGAGAAGGATAACAGACCGACAAATTAAAAAATATGCACATATGATTATTGACAAAGCTAAATATGATACTGCTGTCCTTTCCCAAATATTCGATGAGATTATTACTGGTATTCATTATGATTCATTCTTTATGGGTACCGAATGGGGAGGAACAACAAAAAAGTATCAATATAAAAAGCGTCAAGATGGAATATTGAAATTTAATATCAGTAGGGATGATGCTAGAAGAGCTAAAATTAATCCTTACCATAGACAGCAATACATTGTGAATATTGCTAACTATTATGAGATAGAGGAAAAATTACCAACCGTCATGATGGATCAAATAACAATTCCTGATTATGGTTATGTTATGACCAAAATATATATCAGTTCAAAGACAGGAGCAAAACATCGTAAACAGTTTGAACTATTTGGATTCTTAAGAGTGTTAACTAAATTAGATCCAGAAATATTATTAAAGATAGAAGGGAGGATGTTAGCTGAATTATGATTAAAACAAAGGAGGAGAAATGACAGACAACAACAAACCACATGACTATCTCTTAACTTTTTGGTTTACCGGTGATCAAGATGTTGAACATTTAATATCCAGAGGTATCAATGAAGAAGAAGCTTTACGATTAGCAGAAGAGATTAAAGGAGATCTTCCTGAAAACATTAAAATAGAGAAACTGTCTATTATTCCCAAAGTTACAACTAGAGAAGTAACTATACGGGAGATTATGAAAACTAGCTTCTCAGATGAACATTTAAAGAATTCAATTAACTTATTTGAGATTATGATTATTCAACAAAAAGTAACCCTCGAAAAGTTTCTTGAGATCTTCTCTCCATATGGATATTATAGAGGAGGGGATGATAAAAGATCAACTATTAGCACTATTAATTTTAATCATTTCGATCAATCAACAAACTTTGAGTTTAATATGACCAATTTTGGATTCAGATATCTTCCAAAAAAGAATCCTCCTTTTGGTCATGATACTCATCGTTACGATATGGTATCTCAAAGTATTGGTAACCTTCATGAGAATAAAAGAAAGATTGTATTTAAAACACCAAAAGAAAAAGAAATTAATTTCCTAGATTTCCTAATGGAAGCAAGAAAACTAATACCCGATTTTCCTATTCGATTAGAGAAAGTTATGATTACATGTTTATGAGGATAATTTATGATTATGATATTTGAGGCCCGAGATCTAATTGCAGGAAATAATGATACACCAATGAAAGAATTAGGTACTAAGAATTTACAATCTAAAGATTATGGTGTGTTATCCCAAAGTAGAACCGCATTATTGATTAAGAATGGGAATATGAAAATTCTCAAAGAATGTGAAACTATAAAAATGAGAATAGATGGATATGAAATCGAGGAGTTATTCTGGTATCTGTATCACAAACTCCGACGAGAACATACTATCTCCATTCCTTTAACAATATTACACTTCGCAAAAGAATTAAGCCCTAAAGAGATTGAAAAATTAATTA
>Ga0316198_10000018_pt1 | contig 59402 bp, 41 predicted proteins | sample OudBieAanoxic_MG_FD_204935 | JGI IMG/M metagenome (GOLD analysis project Ga0316198, IMG submission 204935) | Coastal sediment microbial communities from Oude Bieten Haven, Netherlands - site A anoxic | ecosystem: Environmental > Aquatic > Marine > Coastal > Sediment | place: Netherlands... | reverse complement strand
GTTGACCCCGCGAGGATATGACTCATGCTTCTGGTGCATCCTGCATCCTGCATCCTGCATCCTGCATCCTGCATCCTGCATCCTGCATCCTGCATCCTGCATCCTGCATCCTGCATCCTGCATCCTGCATCTACGATCGGGCGGGCGGGTGGAAATCTTGACACAAAACGGCCTGTCTGTTACAAATAACGCCCCTTTGTGGAGGGGAGAGGTGTCGAATGACTGATTACGCGATAGTCGAGCACGGCGGCAAACAGTACCGGGTCAGCCCGGGCGATGAGCTGCTGGTGGAACGCACCCAGCCCGATCTCAAGAAGGGCGACAACCTGCTCTTCGAAAAGGTCATGCTGGTGAGCCAAGGCGACGCCGTTCGCGTCGGACAGCCGACGGTTGAGGGTGTGGTCGTGCGCGGCCAGGTGGTGGCACCGGTTCGCGGCGACAAGATCATTGTTTTCAAGAAGAAGCGACGCAAGGGTTATAAGAAAACTCAGGGCCATCGGCAGGACTACTACAAGGTTCGCGTCGAGGCTATCGAAGCCTAGGGGGCATCATGGCGCATAAAAAAGGACAGGGCTCGAGCCGCAATGGCCGTGATTCCAACGCCCAACGTCTCGGCACAAAGGTCGGTGACGGTCAGCAGGTGACGGCGGGAACCATCCTCATCCGTCAGCGCGGCACTCGCTTCAAGCCAGGGAAATACGTCATGCGTGGCGGTGACGATACCCTGTTTGCGACCTCCCACGGCGCGGTGAAATTCCAGAATCGGGGCCGTTTAGGCCGCTTCATCAGCATCGTTCCCAGCTCCAACTGATTGGCGCGCTGAACCCACATGACATCTCAGGACAAGCGACCGAGCGCGGCGGTGTCGCGGCGCTGAGCGATGCTTGTCGATTCAGTACGGATCACGGTGTGCGCTGGTGACGGCGGCAATGGCTGCGTCTCCTTCCGGCGCGAGAAATACGTGCCTCGCGGCGGACCTAACGGTGGCGACGGCGGCCGTGGGGGCAACGTGATCCTGGTTGTTGGTGAGGGTCTCAACACGCTCCTCCATCTCCATAACCGGCGCCAGGTGCGGGCGGAACCCGGCCAGCACGGGCGTGGCTCGAACAAAACCGGCGCCGGCGGCGAGGACATTCGCCTTCAGGTTCCTCCCGGAACCGTGGTTCGAGACGCCACAAACGGCGAGGTCCTCGGTGACCTGGTGGAGAACGGGCAGGAGATGGTGGTGGCGAACGGAGGACGTGGTGGCCGCGGCAACACGCGATTCGCCAGCTCGACAAATCGCGTCCCACGCACCGCTGAGGACGGTGCTCCGGGCGAGAAATTAGAACTCGATCTGGAGCTGAAACTGCTTGCTGATGTCGGTCTGGTCGGTCTTCCCAATGCGGGCAAATCGACCTTGCTCGCTCGGCTCTCTGCGGCGCGACCGAAGGTCGCCGATTACCCATTCACCACGCTCGAGCCCCACCTGGGAGTAGTCAGCCCGCCGGGCGACGATCTTCGAACCCTGGTGATGGCGGACATACCGGGCATCATCGAAGGAGCCCACGAGGGTGCCGGGCTCGGCACCCAGTTCCTGCGTCATGTCGAGCGTTGCCCGGTATTGGTCCACCTCGTTGACCTGGCATCGGATTCGTCGCTCGGCGAGCGAGTTGATACCATTCGGGGTGAGCTCGAGGCCCATACGGCACCGCTCGAAGATCGGCCCTGGATCCTGGTGGGCACCAAAATCGATGCGATGGCCGACCGCGAGGCTGGGTTTGCCGAGCTGGCTGCCACTGCGAAGGCCAACGGAGTCCAGTCGACAATGATCTCCGCGGTCACTGGTGAGGGCATCGACAGGTTGCTGGGAACGCTGTTCGATCTGGTTGAGGAGGCCAAAGAAAAGCCATGACAAGGCGAATCGCGATCTATGGCGGAAGCTTCGACCCCTTCCATCTGGGCCATCTGGTGCCGGTGGTGCGCGCGCAGGAGACCTTCCTCTTCGAATCGGTTTTCTTCGTGCCCGCCGGATCGCCACCGCACAAGAACGCGGCGCCGCTCACGCCAGTCACCCACCGTCTCGCGATGGTCGCCATGGCGACGTTGCCCTACGACAATTTCTTCACATCCGACGACGAAGTCTTCGCCCCCCAACCGACCTACTCGGTGGAGACTGTGCGCCGATTCCGGGCGCGATACCCGGGCAGCACTTTCTATTTCCTCCTTGGTTCGGACTCCTTTTCACAGATCGCCGATTGGGAAATGTGGGAGGAATTGGTGGATTCGGTCCACTTGGTGGTTCTCCATCGGGCCCACATGTGGGGCAAGGAACTTCAGCAACGGGTGCCGGAACGGCTGCTGCCGCGGCTCCAGCTCGTTGAGCCGTTCGAAGAGGTTTCCGACCCCGAGGAGCTGACAATCTACCTCCTCAACCACGAGCCGTTCCCGATTTCCGGGACCTCGATCCGGAATCGTCAGAGTCGTGGACTGCCGATTCGCGAGCTCGTACCGCATGAGGTCCACTCCTATATCGAGAAGTACGATCTCTACTCGCCGGCCTCGATGACGGAGGAGTGATGGCAGACGCTCAACTCATGGATTCGCTCCGAACAGCTGCACAGGCCGCCACCGACAAGAAGGCGTTCCAGATCGTAGGCTTTGAAGTCTCCGACCTCACGTCCTACACCGACAGTCTCCTGATCTGCTCCGGCGCCAGCGACCGCCAGGTGGCCGCAATCGCCAACGCGGTACAGCGGCAGCTCAAGGAGGCCGGCAAGCGACCCCTCCACGTCGAGGGTGAAAGACGGGCGGATTGGGTCCTCCTCGACTATGGCGAGTTCGTGATTCACGTCTTCACCGAAGAGCGCCGGACGTACTACGGACTCGATGGCCTGTGGGGTGATGCTCCGAAGCTCGATATGTTGGCGCTCGGTATCGATGAGGGCCATCCACAGTGAAGGTTCGCGTGGCCTGGCTCGGCCGGCCGACGGCGAGCCCCTATGAACGGGAGGTCGAGACCTATCGCAAGAGGGTCCACCGCAGATGGCCGGCCGAAGACCGCCCGCTGCGGGCGTCCTCCGGAGGACGCGACAAGGATCCGAAGCGCGTGCTGCGGCTCGAGGCCGACGTCTTGATACGTCATCTCGAGTCCGGTTGGCGGCTCGTAGCTGTCGATGAACACGGGAAGACTCACACCAGCGAGGCCTTCGCCAAAAGACTGCAAAAGAACGCTGACCAGGGAGTAGAGGGCGTTCTCTTTGCCATCGGCAGCGACCTGGGCCTCGATAAGGGCCTTGTCGCCCGGGCCGATGAGAAGCTGTCGCTGGGTCCCATGACCCTGCCCCATTTGTTGGCTCGACTCCTATTGTGGGAGCAGCTTTTCCGCGCCGCCAATATGCTGGGTGGTGGTGCGTATCACCGAGTCAGCGTACAATGAGGGACGGTCAAATGGAGGACCGGATGCCGAAGCAGCGTGGGCTTATTGGACAGCCCTTTCGGAGGTCTGAGCGATGAATAAGAGACAAAGAGAGCGTTATCGCAAGCAGCTGGCGGCAAAGAGGGAATCCCTCCTGCAGCTCGTCAAGGCGGCGCGCTCCAGCGAAACCGAAGCCAATGACAAAGAGGCGCCGGATCTCGGCGATCGTGCCCTGTCGACGGTGATTCGTGATCTGAGCTATCGAGTCACCGCGAAAGAGCGAGACATCCTGCGCCGGGTCGATGAGGCCCTCGATCGCATCGAGGACGCCACGTACGGGACCTGTGTTTCATGTGAGAAAAAGGTCCAATTGGGTCGCCTCGACGCCGTGCCGTGGGCGCGTCACTGCATCGAGTGTCAGGAGCTGCAGGATCGTGGAGAAATCTGAGTTTTCTCGATCACCGGCCGCAATCTCGCAATCAAGATCCGAAAAGACCGAGCAAGAGTGACGCTTCAATGGTCGTTCCGACCCATCCGGGCGTTGCGGTGACCGTTCCGGTCTATCTCGTCGCCTCGTCCGATGACTACTTGCTTGAAGAGGCGCTTGCTGAGACGGTGAGGGCAGTTTGCGCCGAATTCGGAGATATCGATCCCGAAACCATACCCGAAGCCCTGACGCCGGAAGACCTCTCCGTCGAGCTCTGCTCACCTTCTCTCTTCGCGCCGCAGCGCGTCCTGGTCGTGCCAGAGATCCGTACCTGGATCGATATTCCGGCAAGGCGTCCGCCGGACGCACGCCCGGCCGAAAAGGCCGCTGTGGATCCTGCGCCGGTGCTGCAGGTCTTGGATGACGGGATCGCCGACGGCATTGCCCTGGTCATGGGCGCCTGCTGTCACAGCAAACCCAAAGGTGCGCTCGTGGATGCGGTTGACGCCGCAGGCGGATTTCGCTGGCAGCCGGTTCCTGAACCACCCAAGCCGTGGGAAGACGCCCTTCTATCGAGGGAACAGGAAGCGATGCTGCGGGCGCTGCTTTCGAAGGTCGCCGGCGATGTCCGGTTTACGCCAGGGGCGGCACGATTGCTGCTCGATCGTCTCGGCTTTTCTCCTCGGTTGCTTGTTCAGGAGGGGCGGAAGCTGACGGCGGCCAACGTCGATGGCTCGGTTGACGAAGAGCTTGTACTGGCCCTCAGCTTTCCCAAGGAGCGTTCTCTCGATGTTGTGTGGGATGCGGTCTTCGAGCGCAAGGCGGCACCGGTCCTCGACATCATGGCGGCCACCGAAGCAGGCATCCAGGTGCGAGATCGACAAGGGCGGCCAGTCAGCGCCAAAGGCGCCCCGTTCATTCTCTTCAGTCAGGTGGCGTCGATCCTCCAGAACATCCTCTATCTCAGACGGTTGGCGGCAGCGCACGGACTCGTTGGGGAAATGTCGACTGATAAGACCCGCGACGAATTCTGGTACCCGAGGCGATTCAAAAATGGGCTCGGTCCGAAGCTCGTGGAGCTCGTGAAGGCCGACGCACCATCGCCGATCCAACGACCGGGTGGGAGGGCGCCAACTCTCTTTGCGCTCGGACGGCTGTTCAAAGGAGCAGGGCGGTACACCGACGAGGCTCTGGTGCAGGCGCTTGCGGGGGCGGGCGCCGTCGAGACTGCGCTTCGTGGTGATATGGCAGCCGAAGCGCTGTCCGTCTGGATCACTTCGGTCCTTCACTAACGCACCTACCTGCAAAGGGCTTGAGACTTGAGACCTGAGGCTCGAGAATCGTCAAGCCGCAAGCCCCAGGACTTCTGTTCTGCGCTACGATGTTCTCTCATCTTGACGGGGAACATTGTGAGTCATCGCGATTCAACGGCAGACCAGCTTGCCGAGGCTCGGGAGCGGGTCCGGCGGCTGGAGGCGGTGGTCGAGGCCGGATTGATGGTCAACTCGACCCTCGATTTGGCTGAGCTTGCCAAACACGTTGTCGGCATCGCGACGCGACTCATCAATGCCGAACGTGGGAGCCTCTTCTTGGTTGACCGGGAGACCGGTCGCCTGCGATCTATGGTTGCACAGGGTCTGACCACAGGTCCTCTGACGGTGGAGGTGGGTGAGGGCATCGTCGGCGCAGTGGCGGCGTCGGGCGAGGCGGAAATCCTGGACGATCCCTACATTGATTCACGGTTCGACCCCAAGGTCGACCAACTCACCGGGTTCCAGACCCGGTCACTTCTGACGGTACCGGTTCGTGACAGTGAAGGACTGCTGATTGCGGTGCTGCAGCTCCTCAACCATCGAGGCGGGGGTTTTTCATTAGAGGACGTCGAGTTCCTGGCCGAGCTTGGTGTTCCATTCGCGATTGCTCTGACAACAGCCAATCTCCACCGGGAGATCGTGGCCCGAGAACAGCTGCGTCGCGAGGTCCGTCTCGCGGCCGAGATCCAGCGCGCTCTGCAACCCGAGGGCCGTGCCGACATCCCGGGTCTCGAGATCGAGGTCCTCTTCGAGCCCTGTCACGAGGTGGGCGGCGACTACTGGGACGTGATCCCGGTTGGTGATGACCGCTGGTGGATCGTGGTCGCCGATGTTTCCGGTAAGGGCGTTCCGGCCGGCCTCGTGGCGTCAAATATCCAAGCATGTTTGTGGACTCGGCGAGCGGGGTCGGAGCCATTGACATCGATTTTTTCTGACGTCAATGAGATCCTCTGCCGCCTCACCCGCGGCCGCAAATACGCCACCCTGGTGGCGGCGGAATGGAATTCGACCGACGAAACCCTGACCATGGTCAGCGCCGGCCATCCGCCACTGATGCTGAGGCGGAAAGGGTCGGTCCATGACTTTGGAGCTACTGGCCGTCCAATCGGCCTTCTCTCGGACCAGAGCTATGAGTCCAAAAAAACATCGCTCGCGACGGGCGATACGGTGCTCCTCTATACCGATGGTCTCCTCGAAGCGGGCGGCATCAGCGGTTCCGACGAGTTTGGGCTCGACAGAATCCGCGCTTGTCTCGCCGTTGATGGGAGCCCACGTGGTGTGATCGAGAAGCTCACCGCGGCCCTGGCAGCGCACATCGAAGGAGGCGAACTCGAGGACGATGTCACGCTGGTGTGTTTGCGGCGGAAGAGCAGTGATACCTGAAGCTCGTCCGGCGCCACATTTCAGGCTGTGCTGTGACGGATTTACTCCCGGCAGTGGTTCGCTGCCGGGAGTAGATCTGCAGTAAACTAACCACCATGGCAAACCAACAGATGGTCTGGGTGGTGGATGACGATCCGGCGATCAGGGAGCTCGTGACCTTTATGGTTACGGAGGCCGGATATGAGGTCGACGCCTTCGCCTCCGGGGCCGAAGTGCTGGCGAGTTCGGGCGAGCCGCCGGACGCCATTCTCCTCGATCTCATGATGCCCGAGGTTGACGGCGTTGAGGTTCTCAAGGAAGTCTCCCGGCGCCATCCAAAACTGCCGGTCATCATGGTGACTGCTGACCACGATGTCCAGCGAGCTGTCGAGGTGACCAAGCTTGGTGCCTACGACTATCTGACCAAGCCGATCGATCAGGAACGGCTGCTGACGACTCTCGGGAATGCGCTGTCTCACGGCAGCCTAGCAAAAGAAGTGGAACGTCTCAAGGAAGAGCTTTCGGATCGCTACCATCTCCGAAGTATTGTCGGTTCGTCGGCCGCCATGCGGAAAGTCTACGATCAGATCGAAAAGGTGCTCGAATCCGAGATCACGGTTTTCATCGCAGGTGAGAGCGGCACCGGCAAGGAGCTCGTTGCCAAAGCGATCCACTTCGCATCCTTGCGTTCGGACGGACCGTTCATCGACGTCAATTGCGCGGCGATTCCAGAGGGGTTGCAAGAGAGCGAGCTCTTTGGTCACGAGAAGGGCGCGTTCACGGGGGCCCTCGCGACCCACCCCGGCAAGTTTGAGAAGGCATCCGGCGGCACCATTTTCCTCGACGAGGTCGGCGAGATGTCACCCTCTGGCCAGGCGAGACTGCTCAGGGTCCTCCAGGAGCGAGTCCTCCAGAGAGTGGGGGGCACAGAGACCATCGAGCTCGATGTTCGGGTGATCTCCGCCTCCAATCGCGACCTCGCGAAAATGGTCGAGGAGGGAACATTCCGCCAGGACCTCTATTACCGCTTGGTGGTTTTCCCGATCACCCTGCCGCCGCTGCGCGACCGGCGGGAGGACATTCCCTTATTGGTCGAGCATTTTCTCGAGAAATATGCCCGCGATGCCGGCAAGCGGGTGACTCGGGTCGAAGCCCAGGCGATGGATGCGATGGCGACGCACGGTTGGCCTGGGAATGTTCGCGAGCTCGAAAACATAATCCACCGCACACTTCTGGTTTCTTCAGGGCTTGAGCTCACGCTCGAGGATCTGCCGCCCGGGATTGGTGGAGATCAGCCCTCGGCCGCATCGGGAACTCAGGCGGCAGCGGACTCGGGGTCCGCCAGCGGCACAATGAACCTCGAGGAAGTCGAACGCGAGACCATTGTTCGGGCGATGGAGAACAACAAGGGCAATCTTTCCGATGTCGCGCGCCAGCTTGGCATCGGCAGATCCACCCTCTATCGCAAGCTCGAACAATTCGGACTCAGAGAGAAGAAGTAGAAATCAGTTCTCAATTCTCAGTTCTCAATTCTCAATGACCACACACCGTCCCAGAGAACCGGGAAAGTGGATGGGAATTCAAAATTGAGAATTCAGAATTGAGAATTCTAGAGAACGTCATCCCAACCCTTGTCACGCAGCGCTTCCACGATTTCTTTGACCCGCTGCGCTTCATCCTTCGGCACGACCAACACCGCGTCCGGCGTGGCGACAACCACGAGATCATTGACGCCAGCCACTGAGAGCGCCGGTCCCGTGCTGACCAATACATTACCGCGCGAATCTGTGGCATGGACCCGTCCACAGCGGTGGTTGCCGGAGGAATCGCCTGGGATTTCCTCTGCAAGCGCTGACCATGAACCCACGTCGGACCATGGAAAGTCGACCGGAACTGTCCAGCACTTCTGTGCCCCCTCCATCACTCCGAAGTCCACCGAGGTGGCGGGTAGGGTCGGGTAGACTTCGGCGACTACGGCATCGGCGTTCGAAGATCGGATGGCTTCGGCCAGCCGGCAGAGGCCCTCGGCGAGTTCTGGCAGTTGGCGGCCAATTTCGTCGAGGAGATCGACTGCACGCCACGCGAAAATCCCGGCATTCCACAGAAACCGCGTCGATTCGAGATAACGCCGTGCCCGTTCCAGATCCGGTTTTTCGACGAAGCGCTGCAAATGGTGAACCGCCCATTCGCCATCCCGGGAGTGTTCCTGACCGACTTCGAGATAACCGTAACCGGTTTCCGGTTTCGTTGGCTGGACGCCAAAGGTCAGCAGACCGCCCTCGCGCTCGACGAGCTGCGCCCCTGCCGCCATCGCCGAACGGAAGCGTTCCTCCTGACCGATGACGTGATCGGCGGGGAGCACGATGCAGATCGCATCGGGGTCTTGAGAGAGGATGGCGTGAGCGGCAAAGCCCGCACAGGCGGCGGTATTTCGACCCACTGGCTCAGCGAGAACATTGCCGGCGGGCAGCTCTGGAAGGATGTCGCGGCTGGCATCGGCAGTCGCAGCGGTTGTTACCACCCACACCCTCTCTGGCGGCACCAGTCCTCCGAGCCTCTCGAACGTCATCCGCAACAGCGGAGTATCGGTGGCGAGAGTCAGAAACTGTTTGGGACGATTGCGCCGCGAAGCGGGCCAAAACCTGGTTCCCGATCCCCCGGCCATTATGACGGCATGCAGCATCGGTTCATAGTAGCTCGTTTCTTCTGTCCACGCCTTTTCGAGGGAACAACAGAAAAGAGTTTTGAGGGTTGAATTATGAGTTTTGAGTTACACCCCTCCCACCCATGAGGAATCCCGGCGGGTAGTTTGGAAACTCAAAACTCAAAACTGAGAACTCAAAACTGAACATTCATGGTCCGGTCATGCTTGTGTCGATAATTCCGAGGATTTCGTTGAGCGAGGAAATCCGCCGATAGGGCTCGTTTGCGAAAAGGTTATGGCGGTCGATCAGAGCTGCGCCGAGGCCCGCCGTTTCGGCTCCGGCGTAGTCTTCGAGGGGCGAATCTCCGATGTGGATCGTCTCTCCGGCCGAGATCCCCAGCCGCTCGAGCGTGCGATGGAAGATCTCGGAGGATGGTTTTTCGACTCCTTCGACGGAAGACACAGTAACCGTCTCGAAGATCTCGAATATTTCGAGCGAACGGAGGATGTCAGGCAGGCGCCGGTCCCAGTTCGAAATAACCGCCAGCCGGATTCCGCGGCCCGCGAGGGCCTCGAGAGTGCTCATAGTCTCCGGATAAATCCTCCAGACGCTGGCCTCGCAGAATGCCGCATAAAGATCTTCGAGGAGTGGTTCCCAGGGTGCATCGTGGTCGAGACGTCGGAGCACCTCCCGCACGAAGGCGCCCCACCAGGCGAGCTCTCCACCGGCGACGGAGGCGTATCGATCCTGGCCTGGAGCCGACTGACGTTGCATGGCGGCCCAGGCGTCCCGAAAGATCGGTCCGACCTCTTCAGCCTGGACGGGACGGCCGAAACGACTCAGATGGTGAGCATAGATCTCGCCCGGGCTTGGGTCGCAATAGATCATGGTCCCGCCGGCGTCGAAGGTGATCGCGGCCAGGTGGTTCGTCGTCATCGGGGGAGGATAGCGGATAACGTTCCCCAACCCATCCGTTTTCACCACCAAGACACCAATGTCACCAAGTAATTTCAGGGTTTTCGGGAGATTCTGCCTGAAATTCCTCGAAGTTCCTATCGATATCCGAGCATCGCATCTCGATGAGCGAGAAAAAAAACTAGAGAAATTCCCTTGTTGTTCTTGGTGCCCTTGGTGGTGAGTCTTTCGGACGCGGACTCGGGCGCGGGATCATCGAAGGATCTGCCATACTCGGGTGTCATATGAGGGCGCAACGATACCTTTTCACGAAGATCAGCAAAGAAGCATCGATGGTGCATAACCGTACACTGGTTGGGCTGACCCTGTTTCTTCTGTGTCTTGCGCCGGCAGTACATGCCGGTCCCATAGAGGAACGTGTCCAGCGGCACATCGAAGTGGCCGTCGAGGATGGCTTGACCCCGGCCGACTACCATCATCTCGTCTTTGCTCTGAGTTGGCGTACGACTCTCGAAGATTGGACGCTCGCCGAGCGTGGACTTGACCGCCTTGCCGCCGCACGGCCAATCGATCCGCTGATGGTGGATGAGATCCGCCTGATGCGCACGGAAATAGAAATCGACCGCGGCCGTGATGCTGTCGCACGGGAACTCTTCCGGACAATGGGTGGGCTCACCTCGTGGTGGTTTCACGAACCAATAGCTCTCGAGGAGCTTGCCGATTTCAATGAGATTGCGGTGCCACCGCTGGCTGAATTCGAGTGGCGGGCGACACCGGGCACCGATCCGTCGGGATGGGTGCGTGTGTCGGGTCTCGCTTGGCCTCCGCAACGGCAGATGGCTTACCTCGCGACAACGGTGGTGAGCGATAGCAAACAGCCCGTGGCGGTGCGGGTGGGGGTAGCGCAGGTGGCGCGAGTTTGGCTCAACGGTGTCGAGCTGGTGACCACGCCGCAGCCCCTGGACCGGGCGCCCGACCAAGCGGTCGGCGGCGGGTGGTTGCGTGCGGGAGAGAACGCAGTTGTCATTGCTGTAGCTTCGGAGGACGAGCGCTGGTGGCTTCGCGCGCGTCTCACCCAACCTGACGGCTCAGCCATCGATGGGGTGCGAGAAATCCGGCAGCCGCCCGCGCTGTATCCACCAATCAACACTGAGCCGCCAGAGGTCCGCGAGCTTGGTTCGGAGATCCGCAAAGCACGTGCTGAGGGAATCCCAGAGGCTGCGTTGGCTCTGGCCGCCTTTCTGGTCGCCCGGCATCCAGAACCGGTTGGTGGAGGTGGCGTTCGCGCTGCGTGTCGGGTTGCCCGCGCCGAGAAGCCGGGAGAGGCAAGGCTCCTGGAATGGCTCGTCACGACCGAGCCTGGGGCGGCGCGAGACCTCCTTTCCGAGGCATTGAAAGAAGATCCTGACCTGCTGTGGGCCCGACTCGAGCTTGCGGCCTGGTATGGAGAACGCGGGCTGTACGAGCAGGCTCACAGTCTCCTGGCCGAGGTGGACACATCGGGTGCCGTCATTCGCGCTGCGATGCTCGATTTCGATGCGGCATTATGGGGGCCGTTGGTGGTGCCGAAGCTGGCAGAGTTGGGCCGCGGCTATCCACTGTGTGTGCGGGTCAACATTGGCCTCGCCGAAGCGGCTATCGAAGCCCGCCGTTGGGATCTGGCGGCGGAAGCGGCGATGAGGCTCACGGATGTGACGCCAGGCGCGGTCAACATCATTGAGCTCAACGAGAGGCTAGCGGAAAGCTGTGGTGATGGCGCGACGATGAGGGAGCTCCTGTCGACGCGTCTCGAGCGTGAATCGAATGTACCGCAAACCAGGGTGCGTCTGGCGCGGCTGCTTGCCGCGGATGGGGATCTCGAATCGGCACGGTCGGTTCTTTCCGTTGGCCTCGAGCGCTCGCCGACCGACGTCGATCTGATGATGGAACTGGCCAGTATCGAACACTCGGTGGCCGACGATGCGGCCGCCGCAGGACTCGCTCGAGGCGTCCTCGAGATCCGGCCCCAGGACCGCCGCGCTCAACGTTTGCTCGAGCTGCTGGGCGAGGAGAAAGAGAACCTCGACTGGCTTCGCTCCCCGAACGAGCTGTGGCGGATGGCTGATGCGGCTCCGGCTGCGACGCCGGCAGTCGCGATTCTCGACCACCAACAGATCCGATTCCTGCCCTCGCGCTTGACCGAGGAAAGGGTCCAGCAGGTGTTCTTGATCACCGATGCTGCGCGAGCTGACGAACTGCGCAGCCAACATATTCCTTATGTTGCCGAAAACCAACGCCTGCGCGTTCTGCGCTCGAGAATCCTGCGTCGCGATGGCTCCGAGGTCGGTGCACGCCAGGGTGACACTCCCCGCTTGTCAGAGCCCGAGTTCAACCTCTACTACGACACGCGGCTGCGAGTCCTTCGGTTTGACGAACTTGAAAACGGCGACCTCATCGAGATCGCCTACGTCCTCTCCGAGACCGATGAGGCCAACGAGACCGGCCCATACAATGGAGGGCTGATTCCCCTCGGTCGTGGAGTTCAGGTGGCGCTGATGGAGGTCGAGCTGGTGGCTCCGGACGCGATTCTTCCGGACTGGGAGGTTGCCAACCTCGAGGGAGAACCGACGCGAGACGAGGACGAAGAGGGCGTCGTCCGATTGCGCTGGGAATGGCGCGACCTCCCAGCGATCCCGACCGACGTGCCGGCGGCACCGCAGCTCTTGGTGATGCCCTACCTGGTCTACTCGAACCATCCCAAATGGGGTGATCTGGCAGATTGGTACGGACGCCACGTGGCGTCGAGGGTGCGGACGTCGGAGCAGGTGGAGGAAACCGCCCATCGACTGGTCGATGGTCTCGATGACCGACAAGATCGAATCAACCGCCTCTACCGTTTCGTGACCATCGATATTCGCTACGTTGGACTCGAGTTTGGAGAGCATCGCTACCGCCCATTTTCGGCCGATTGGGTTCTCCACCATCGGATCGGCGATTGCAAAGACAAGGCCGCCCTCCTGGTGGCGCTTCTCGACGCCATTGATGTGCCAGCACGAATGGTGATGATCCGGACCGCTGATCTTGGTTCTGTGAGCAGCGAGCTCGCCGTTCTCGAGGTTTTCAACCACGCGATCGTCTATTTGCCCGAGGACGATTTGTGGCTCGATGGAACCGCCACAGGTCACGCGCCCGTTCCGCCGCCTTCGATGGACCAGGACGCATTCGTTTTGGTGGTCGACGGACCACAGAGCCGACCTCAGTTCTCGCCATTGGTGGGCGCTGGGAGGACGAATATTCGCTTCGCCCTTGAACCCGGCAACGAATCCGATGTGGCGATCACGATCGAGACTCGCGATACCGGTGAAGCGGCTGATCAGAGGCGGGGGAGGTTCGCCGGCAGTCGGGATCCGCTGCGGTTTGCGCGATGGTTGCAGGAGCTTTTTCCCGGTGCCCAACTCACCGGTGAGCCTAAGATGCAACTGGTGCCCGGCCGCGATCCAACGATTGTCGAAATTGAAGGCACGATTTCGAAGAGCGCGCTGGCTAGCGGTGGGGGTGTCGGGACATACCCTGGGGAACTCGGTTGGGCGGCGCGGATGGTGCCCGGCGGAACTCGACATGGACCGCTGAAGATCAACGTGCGGCCTGACCTCGAATGGTCCCTCGAAGTCGATCTTGGACGCCCGCCCAAGACCTTGCCGACTGCGGTCGAACTGGACACCAAATTCGGTTCTTTGCACATCACAACAGAGAGTCTGAGCAAAGGTTACCGGGTCGATGGCTCGCTGCACTTCGAATCAGGGATCTTCGACGCGGAGGAGGTCGGTGGACTGCGGGAATTTCTGGTAACGGTCGAGCGACACCTGGAGAGACGGTTGGAGGCACCATGATCAATCTGTGGCGCCGCACCTTCTTGATCGTCGTTTGCCTCGTCCCCTCGCTGGGAGTCAATGCGGGCTGGTGGGAGGTGTGGCAGGCGGGAATGGATTTCGACCTCGACAGTGCGCGTGAACGAGCTCTGGCGACCATCGCTGCCGACCCGAGCAGTGCCGACGCGGTGGCGGCCGCTTCCTGGTGGCTCTCCAATATCGAGGACCTCCCAGAGCCGGAGGAGGTGTTGGCTGGGGTCGACAACGGTCGCGATCCAGAGCTTGGGTTCATTCTCGAGCGGGTGGCGGCCCGCCTCGGCGCCCGCCCGCCTGCCGGTGCGCTGACAACTGCCGAGCTGGCGGGCGCATTTGGTGTCTTCAGCACCCTCGATCTGGAGCGAGACGTGGTGCCGCCGGATTTGGAGCTGCCGCCTCTCGGCACGGTGTGGTCCGATCCTGCGAATCCGTTTCACGTGCTGATGCGGACCGCCGACGCATGGCATGGGTCACACCGGGCCATGATGGCTGACGGTGTCTTTCTCGTCTCCTGGACGTTGGACGTGGTTGCTGAAACGAATGGTTGGATGGTGGTCGAGGCGAGGGGTGGCTACAACCTCGAGGTGGACGGACGTCCGGTCGACCGGCGCCGAAACTGCGGACAGGTGGATCCCGGCACCGCGTGGTACCGCCTGAGTCTTGCTCAAGGTTTGCATCGGCTGCGGCTGGAGGTGGCGGCGCCCGATGGGCCGGAGGTTCGTGTCAGCCTGCTCGACGATCAGGGGCGCCCGGTCAAAGCTGTGACCCGGATCGATCGGGCTGACGGAGTGTGGGCCGATTCCGAAATCGCCGCGACACTGCCGCCTGCGTCCGAGGCGCTCTCGCGGCGTCTCGAGGGCGAGGACGCTTCAGTGCCTGACTATCTTCTCGCCGCACAGCTGGCCCGTGCGCGCAACGACCCGGAAGGCGAGTACCGGTGGATCGAGCGTGGCCGCACGGTCGACCCCGATGATCCGTGGGCGGCCCTTGCCCTGGCCCGCCATTTCCTTACAACGGAGGATGGCGTGCCGGGAGCCGAGCGTGCCCGCAATATCGGCCAACTCCTGAGGGCTGCGAGCAGCATTCCCGGTTCGCGCCTCTTCGAGCGGTCAGTGGCGATGCGTGAAGGGCGCGGCGAGGACGCAGAGAAGATCCTCGATCAGTTGGTGGCCGACCACCCCGATGATTCACGTGTTCTGCGAATCTGGGTTCGCGAAAGCGTGAGGAGGGGCTGGGTACGTGAGGCCGAGGAAGGTCTCGCTCAGCTGGAATCGGACCTCCCGGGTTCTCTGGCTGTGACCGATCTTCGGCTCGAAGTGCTGGCCTCTCTCGAACGGTGGCGTGAGCGGGGCTCACTGCTGCGCGCGTTGGCCGTCGCGACTCCTGTCGAGACGAGGTGGATCGGACAGATGGCTTCAAGCTGCCTTGTCGGTGAAGCGGCTACTGCCACTGCGAGCCTGGCCCCTGAGGTCGTGGACCCGGATCTCGATGTTCAGTTGGTGACGCTCCTCCTGGAGAACGGAGATTTCGAGACCGCGAGTGTTGAACTCGAACTCGCGCGGGAGCGGTGGGGAGATCTCAGGGTCTTCGACGAGCTCGGCCTGTTGTTGGCCGGAGACGACCATGAGGCGCTGCTTGCGTCGCTCGCCGGCGCTCTCGATCGGGACCCCTCAAACCTTCAACTCCTGACCTTGTCGTGGCGCAACGGCAGCGAGCCGTTCTTTGCTCCCTTCGCGGTCGAAGCCCGCGATTTCGTCGGCAAACACCGCGATCTGGGCGAGGATGTCGATGCTGTATTGCTTCTTGATCAGGCGGTGGAGCGAATATTCGTAGATGGATCGAGCCTCTACTACTATCACGGACTGACTCGCGCCAACACGCCGGTGGGGGCGCGGCGGGCGTCGGTACTGCAGCCGCTGCCGGATGCCCATATCCTCAACATCAGGATCCTCAAGCCGGATGGCGGCGTCGTGGTGCCGAGTGATATCCAGCCGGGTCAGGGCGGTATCACCCTCTCGGATGTCGATCCCGGTGACGTTGTCGAGGAGGAGTATGTCGCCTGGGTCGGTCCGACCGGCGCATCGCGGGACGGCCACCTTCCGCCCTACATATACCGCTTTGCCGACCCCGACCGCGCGTTCGGTCTCTCCGAATACATCCTTCTGGTGCCGCCCGAGGTGGATATTCAAGTTGATGGCAATTTCGAGGGGCTCGAGCGCAGCGAGAAGGAGTGGCAGGACCTGCGGATGCTGTATTGGCGGGCCGAAGACGTGCCGCCGATGCCGACCGAACCTTTCGCTCCACCCGCCCAGGATCTGATGCCGTGGCTCAACTACGGCTTCGGGGTCAGCTGGCAGGACGTGGGTGATGCCGTACGCGACCGGATGCTGCCGGTTTTGCGATCCTCACCGGAGCTCCGCGAGTGGCAAAAGGAGGTGCTGGTCGGCGAGACGCCCGAGGAGCAGGTCGATTCTCTGATCGATGAACTGGTGGAGACTGTTGAGAGGGGGAACGGTGATTTATCGGTGGCAGATACTGCCGGAGAGAGCTTTGGCCGCCGCCGTGGCAACCGCCTTGGCATCGTTGCCGCCGTACTCGTGGACGCGGGATGGAATGTCGACCTTGTGCTCACTCGACCCTGGACCGACCGCGACCAACGTCTTCAGGTGCCGACCCTCGACGCCTTCCCCGTGGCCCTGTTGCGGGTAGCGCACGGCGGTGACGAAATTTGGTTTGACAGTCGCGAGGAACGCCGCGGCGTCGGCTCCATACATGCCCTGTTCCAAGGAAGTGACGGCTTGGTTTTGCCACTGTCGGATCCCCGGCAGCCGGTGGTACGCATCGAAACGTTGCCGACCTTTCCAAACCCGGACCTGGTCGACGAGCTTGCCGTTCGCGCGACCGTCGACGCCGATGGTGGGGCTCATATCACCTTTACGATGCCGCTTCGGGGCGGCCAGGCCACCGGGCTTCTCGAAAGGTTGGAGAGCGTTCCGGAGGATCAGGTTGGAATGGTCTACCGGCAGATGGCGCTCTCCATGTTCTCAGGTGCCGACACGGTCGATGGAGAGGTCGAAAAGACCGAGGATGGTGCCACCATCCACCTCGACATCACCGTTCCCCGCGCGTGTGATGCGGAGGACGGTGAGCTGGTGTGTCGGAGCCTCATTCTCGCCAACCCGGTGGTGCCGATGCTGGCTCGTCTTCCGGAACGCACCTATCCCTTGATGCTGCCGCTGCCGATCGAGCGCCGCATTCAGCTTGATCTTGTGCCACCGCCAGGGTGGGAGCCGAAGAAGAGGATGCCGCGACACCTGGATGCAGCGTGGGGGTCCGTCAGTGAGACCCTCGAGCCGGTCGATGGCAGCCTCCAGTCGATTCTGCACATCTCACTGCCCGCGCAGACAGTGTCGCCCGCGGACTACCGCGTCTTCGCGCGTTTCTGTCAGGCAATTGACGAGCTCGCGACCCGCCCCCCTCGTCTGAAGCGCATCGCGAAGTAGCTTTCCGAGCACGCTCGATTCCGCGTAGCGACTGCGCGTAACAAGTTAAGAATAAAGAGTAAAGGGTTAAGAGTGGATAGGATCTGCAACCAAGATTCTCGAAATACTCGGGCCCGCCTTAACTCTTAACCCTTAACGCCGGCGGCCGGTTGGATCAGGACTCCGCGTGAAAGCCTCATCCTTGAAACCGCTGGTGTTAGCTATACTCTCCGCGGCCATGGAAATGCTCGACGGCACGGTCATCGCGATGCACGGTCCGCTGGTCCGGGTGCAGGTTGGAGACAAGACCCTTGTGGTGGCGTCTCGACGGCGCCTCAACTGGGAGGGCGGAACGCCGCCGGCGGCCCGCCTGGTGGTCGGTGATTCGGTGACTCTGGAAATGCGGGGCGAGGACGGAGTCATCGGCGCAGTCCATGCGCGCCGCAACTGTCTTCTCCGCAAGGCGCCGTCGAAGAACCGCGCTCAGATACTGGCGGCGAATGTTGACCAGGCCCTCCTGGTCTTCGCCGCCCGTGAACCGGTGCCCAAGCCGGGTCTCCTGGATCGTTTCCTAGTCGCTTGCCGTCTGGCGGGCATTGACGCAGTGATCACGATCAACAAAGCCGATCAGGGGATCGAGGAGGTCGAGCAATGGCTCCCGGCTTATGCCCACCTCGATAATCGAGTACTCATGGTGTCTGCCCGATCCGGCTGGGGTCTCGGCGTTGTCAAACGGATGCTGGTCGATCGGACCACCCTCTTTTGTGGTCCCTCGGGCGCCGGCAAGTCGTCGCTTCTCAACGCGGTCTATCCCGGGTTTCGGCTCAAGGTTGGTGAGCTTTCGGAGAGCACCGGCAAGGGGAAACACACCACCTCCGCTGCCGAGCTCATGCCGTTGCCGTACGGCGGTTTCGTGGTCGACACTCCCGGCCTCAAAGAGTTCGGCGTGTGGGAGGCAACCAGGGAGGAGCTCGAGGAGGCCTTTCCGGAGATTGCGAGCCGTGCTGGTGAGTGTCGCTTTCCCGACTGCCGTCACGACCAGGAGCCCGATTGCGCAGTCCTCGCGGCGGTTGAAGCGGGTGATATCGCCGATCATAGATTCAAGAGCTATCTGAGAATTCTCGAAGAAGCCCTCGAATCGTGAGTGAGGAACTAGGAATGAGAAATTAGGAATTCCCACCCACCCGATTCACCACCAAGGCACCAAGAACACCAAGTAACAACAGCGTTATCAGAAAACGTTACCAGGTTTTTGCTGATGGCTCGTGGGCTGTGCCACCCCAAATTGTGACAAGCCAATCAACACCTTGAAAAACTCTTCGTGAGTTCTTGGACCCCTTGGTGTCTTAGTGGTTCAAATTGACCGTTGCAAGCGCGACCGGCTATCCAACCGCTCGATGCGGTGCGGCAAGAAAACACGCCAGGTATCCCGGCCGGCTGCGAAGGTTTGCCAGGGGGGTCGCCATGCCCGCGGATTCGCGTCGCAGGCTCTCGTAGATCCGGGCGAGCTCGAATCGATTGCGGAAGAGCCACATTTCCATTGGTTCGCCGGGTTTGAGCTCCGGTGTCTGGATAGGCACCCGGATCGCATGCAGGAGGACATCGTCCGTATCCCGGTACTCACCGAAGATCCACTTTCTCCTTCCGTCCTCCAGTAGGTAAGTGATCACAAGGAGATTCGTCTCGATAGACTCTTCCGGGGTGAGCGGAACTTCCCTTGGCGATTGGTTGCCTTGGGTGTGGTGGCGGAGGAGGCCGACGAGCGAACGCTTGAACGGGATATCCTCTCGGTCTTCGGGCATCTTTGTCAACACCATCGCTTCCACCAACTCCTGGGGTGGCAGACCTTTGAGCCGGGCTACTCCGAGATAGCGGAGGCCGACAAACAGACTGTCGGGCATGCCCGGGTCAACAGGGAAAAGGACCCACCGGAGGCCATCGAGAGTTGCCACTGCCAGAGTCGAGATCTCCAGCTCGATCTCGAGTTCCTCGATGAACGGCATGGCAATGACGACTCCCTCGTTGACCAGCTCGCCATGGCCGTCGATGGTCGCCGCGTAGGGTCGGGTCGAAATCTGCTCCTGACCGCTGCGCACCGATGCCAGCGGTGACAGGAAGAGATCCACCTCTCCAGGGTCATAGCCGGAATGGACGAGGAATTCCGCGATGTCGGAGACCTCGCGCGAGCTCTTTCCGGTGGTCAGGCGCGCGAGCTCGACGATGCCGTGACCGAAGAACTCGAATCTCTTCGCTTCAGGACCTGGATGCAACATGGGAAGCAGGCGAAAAACGCCGTAGTTGAGAGCAATCCGGATTCCGTGATTGAACGGGAAACCAACTTCTCGGAGTTGTTCGTAGACCTGTTGAATTTCGCACGCGGCGGCGATGACCCGCACGGCTCGGCGCGAGGTGTAGAAAGCGCCATCGCCGAGAAACTTCTCGAAGGTCAGACGACGTCGAAGCCGGATTGCCTCGAGGCGGTTTTGGAACACGTACATGAACTGGAGCGCACGCTCTTCGGCCATCCGCCCCGCCTTGCGGACCTCTTCGAGAACGGTGGTGAAATTCGAAAGATCGTAGATCAGGCCGAATCGGCGGACCGCGGAGTCGACGACACCGGGAGCGGTGAAATCGTAGGGGCGGGTCGTCTTGGCAATTGGAGTCTCGGAGGAACGGCCCCTCAGCACGAGAGATGTTCCCTGTCGCTGCATAGGAAGGACGCGCCTTCTCAGTGCGGCAAGCAGCTCGAAGGCCTTGAGTCGGAGACCGAGATCGCGCAGGAGATTCATCTGGACAACAGAGAGATTCAGGGTGTCGGCGAGCCCGGCAGCCTGGATGGCATTCAGGAGCTTTGGCTCGAGGAGAGTTTCGGGCCGGTCGAGCTTGAGACCCGAGCCGACTGCTAGCCGGAGGAGGCCCCCGATCTTAGAATTGCGTGCAACCAGATCTCGGAGGCGCTCGAGCACATCGTTATTGGCTTCGACCACGGCCTCGGCCCGCTGTCGAAACCTGGCCTGCATGTACGAGCTGAGCTGAGAGATGTCCTGAGGCGGACGGGAATCGATGAGGAGTAGCTGGTCCTGGCAGATAATTCCGAGGAGCGGTGTGAGGGCAGGAGTGACCTGCACCCTGGCAAGTTGTTTGAGATGATCGACCGCGGTCATTGCGGCACGTCGCAGGAGATCGGCGATGACCGTGGCGATGGCCTGACGTATGTCTTCGCCATTGCCTCTTAGTGCACCGGAGCGCGGGCTGGAGACCGCCTTCGACACCTTTGCCAGGGCTCGAGTGACTTCGCCGGTGTGAAAGAGAAGGAAGAGATCCACCAGCCCTCGGTGGTAGTCGTTCATCACGACGTTTTCCAGGGTCGCAGACATGGATTTGTGATAGCGGTCGCGGTGGGTCATCATCCGCTGTTTGTCGTCGCCGTCACCCATCTGCGAGCGTACTCGGTACTCCGCCTCAGCTTCGACCAATGCTTCGAGGTCGCGTCGAAGCTTGAGCACCCCGTCCGAAAGGAGCAGCGGATAGCCCCAGGTTACGACCTTTTCTTCATCTCGCCCGAAGATGGGAAATGGAGCGGGCAACGACGCCGCGAGCACGGGGAAGAGATCGCACCATCCACCATTGACCTCGCCCGGGGTCAAGTAAACGGGGTTGCGGAGCTCTTCCTGCAGTACCTGCCTGAAAGCATCCGTGGTTTTCTCATCCTGCGCCATCTTCCCATTGTATCTTCGAGCCCACATATCCTGCCAGCTTTCTGCTATGGCCGCAGATTTGCCGTAGGCTGAGGCGCTTGCTCCCGCCTGGGTGCGAGCTTCGTTATCGATCGAACACAGTGGTGTGGATTGTGATACAAATTTTAAATGCTATTCGAGGATCTCGTGCGGGCCATCAGAGATTGCCCATTTTTTCACGGCTTGCCCGCTGCCGAGCAGATGTCGTTGGCGCGACTCGGCGGGGTTGACGTGCAATCGGTAGGGGGGGTCCTGTTTCGCCCCGGTGAAGTGCCGGCCGCGCTCTACCTGGTGCTCGATGGCGTGGTCGAGATCTGCCGGGAGGAGAGCCAGGAGGTGGGTTTGCAACCGGTGGCCTATATCGGGGCGGGATCGACCATATCCGAGGCCAAGGTCCTCACCGGCACCGCCCTCAACTCCATGGCCCACTTTCCCGACGGAGGGACCACCTTGCAGTGGCCGCGGCCGGTCCTGCTTCGCCAACTTTATTCTTCGCGAGATTTCGCCCTACACTATCTGCAGAGCCTGGCGCGGCGCCTCGAGGGAACAGTCGCCAACCTCGGTGCGTACAGCGGCAGCAACCTCCGTGGCAAACTCGAACATTTTGATCTTCCAGCTATTCTTCAGACCGTGGTCGAGTCGGGGGCGACAGGGGTCCTCGAGGTGAACGACGAGGACGGAAACACCTTCGGTGCAATCCACACCCGGGACAAGATGATCGGGCGCATCCTTTGCGGGAATCTCACCGGGCCCGAGGCGTTTCTGGAGATCTTGAACTCACCACCGAAAATGGGGACCTTCAGATTCTCGACTCTGTCGGCCGCAGCTGAAACCGATCAGTACCTCCCGGTACAGCCACTGCTCTTCGAAGCGGCGCGAATCCAGGACGAATTTGCCCACTTTGCCGATACAGTTCCGGAGACCGCCTTCCTTCGCCCATCCGCCGGACATCTCGTATGGAACTCCGATTCCGATTCCGACCTTGTCGAACAGATCTGGCACCAGCTTTCTGCGCAACCGTGCGGATGGGGATTATTGGCGGAGATGCTGCCGTTCAGTCGGGGGCAGATTGGCCTCGCAGTTCGGGACATGCTCCTTGCGGGTGTCATTACGGTTGACCGGCCGTACGAGGTGGGCAGCAGCGATCAGGCCCTTGGCGCCTGAAGCGCCGCAAGCCGCATACAATATTTGTTTGTTTGTGCGTGGTCGCCCATCCACTCAGATACAAGTCTCAAGAGACAAGGCCACCCATCCAACCCCTCGGCCGCACCAACTGAGCGGATCGGGAATCCGTTATTTTGCATCTTGCATCTTGCATCTTGGTTCTTTCGGCTCCGCCCAGAGTACAGGTCCAAAGAGCATTTCAATCTTTATCATCGAGCAAGCGTCGAAGCGGGCATTTATCGTGTTGTCTTGACTATACTTATGTGATGCGTGCGAGACGCATTCTTTTGACGGTGATCGCGGTCTTCATCGTGATCGTGTCGGGGACATCCCTGATTCGTACGGTGCGGAGCTTCTATCGCCTCGACTTCCCGGTTATATGGGTCGAGGAGGGCTTGGTGATCAACGAGGTCCCGGTCGGATCGACCGCCGAGGCCGCGGGTCTTACCGTGGGCGACACGGTGATCGAAGTAGACGGAGTATTGGTCGAACGGTTGGACGATCCCGCGTTCATGCTCGCCGGCGGGGCAGACCACGATCTCAGTATTCTCCACACCGACGGTACCGTCTCGGAGCTTCGGTTTCGCTCGCCGCCACCAACATTTAACTCCGTCTATCTTGCGCGCACCGCGGTTGGGTTTCTCGGGCTGGCTTGCGCACTCGTTGCGGTGTGGGGCACCCGGAGAAGAGAGGCGGCGACCTTTTTATTGCTCGCCGTTGCGGCGCTGATTCTGGGAGCCGTACCCAACCGCATTGCGTCCGCCGAACTCCTATTCCAGATCATTCGACGCGGCGTTGGGGCAGCCCTGCCGTTCCTGATCGTTCGGTTCTTCGCTATCTTCCCGGAGCGCGACCGGTCGATGCGGCTTTGGGACCTTCTGACCCTGACAGCCGTCGTGGCATCAGCGGGGACGGTCTTCTTCCCGGACGCCGAGGCGTGGTGGCCGGCCGTGGCCTCGTTGCTCCGGGTCCTCTTTGTGTCGTCGATGATCTTCGGTGTGATCCTTCAAATCTGGCGCTGGCGCTCGGCGGCTCGAGAGCTGCAAATCAGGCGCCAGATCGAGTGGGCGGCCCTCGGGCTTTTCGTGGGTCTGGTGCCGTTTCTCGCGTTGGTCATGATTCCCCGGTGGCTCGGCATACCTTTCGAACCGTTTTCTTGGCTCGTGGTCTTTCCGATCAGTGCCATCCCGCTGACCTGGGTGGCCGCACTCAAGGGCTACCGCCTGTGGGACCTCGAGCCGATCAGCCGCGATTCTCTGTCAGCCACATTGGTCGTGGTCACTGGTGGCTTCATCTTTGCGCTCACCAACCACCTTCTCCTCAGATATGCCGGTGGTCTCGGCTCGCTCCGCAACCTCTTTGCGTTTGCCACGGGAGTTTTGTTGGTCGTTCTGCTGCAGCCGGTGCGTCTGCGGGTCGAGCGGTTCCTCGACCAATGGCTCCACCAGGGGCGGCCGGCGCCTCGATCCCTGCTCACTGGCGCAAGCCGTGAACTGGCGCTGGTGACCGATCCGCGCAAGGTGCTGGTAAGACTGTCCGAGACCTTGACCGAAGGACTCGAGTTCGATCTGGTGGCGACCTATCTGCTCACCGCGGGGGCGAGTTTCGAGCGCATCACGGGCGACGAGGAATTGTCACCGATGCGCCTGCCGGGAAAGGTTGTTGATTCGGAGTTCCCCGGCGAGTACGAAGAGCCGTTGGCGGCTCTCGGTTACGCTGTGCGGGTGCCCCTCGAGCGCGTTGGGACGGCGCATGGGTTGCTGTATCTCGGATTGCGTCGAGGAGTCTTTCCCCTCGGTTCCGAAGGCGAAGAGGTGGTCGCGACATTTGCCGCCCAGGCGGCGCTTGCACTGGAAAGCGCCCGGTATCTGGACGACCTTCGACGCCAGGCCGAGGAGTATCGGATCCTCCACACCAACACCCAACGGATCATCGAGTCCTCGGCCGCGGCGATTCTGGTTTGTGATGCCGCTGCCATTATTCTCTCCGCCAATCGGCAAGCCGCCGGCATCTTCGGCCGAGATGCAGGAGCACTGGTCGGCCTCAGTCTTGAAACGCTTGTCGACTTGCCCGAAGAGTGGCGCGGCGAGCTCCCTGTCCATGCGGTCAATACCGAAGCCCGCACCCTCTCCAAGCCGCCGCGGCGAGTTATTTTGGCGGTCTCGGTACTGGAGCTCGACAGCGGCAGCTTCAACGGCAGGGTCGTTGTGTTACAGGACGTCAGCGAATTGCGTGATCTGCAGGACCGGATGCGTGAGCAGGAACGCCTCGTAGGACTTGGCCGGCTGGCATCTGGTCTTGCGCACGAGATCAATACTCCACTCACCGGAATTTCTTCCTTTGCCCAGATGCTCGGCAAAATGACACCGGAGGATGATCCACGAAGAGCGGTCGTCTCAAAGCTCGTCGACCAGAGTTTTCGCGTCTCGCGAATCGTCTCCAATCTGCGTGCAATGGTGCGTGATTCGGCCGACAGTCGCATGGTCCTCGATATGGCAACCGTCGCCGTACGAGCGGCGCAGGATGCCGCACGGTCTCTGGGTGCCGAAGAAAGGCTCGATGTGTCGGACGTTGGAGAGCCGGTGATGGTCTGGGGATCTGTCGGACCGCTGGAACTCGCGGTCGGTAATTTGGTGCGAAATGCCATTGAGGCGTCACCGCCAGCCAGCGTCGTGCATTTTTCTATCGACGGAGGCGGCGAGTGGGCCGAGATTCGGGTCGAAGACTCGGGCCCCGGGGTGCCCGATGAGATCGGTGACAAGGTCTTCGAACCATTTTTCACGACCAAGACGGAGCGTGGCGGTACCGGCCTCGGCCTCGCCATCACGCGTGATATGATCGCCCAACTTGGTGGCGAAATCGGGCTCGAGAATCTGGAACACGGCGGCGCCCGCGCTACGATCAGGCTACAAAGATGGCAGGAAACGGAACCGTCCTCGTAATCGATGATGAGCCTGTCCTTCAGGATGTGCTGGGGTCACTCCTGACAGGAGATGGCTTCGAATGTCTGCAGGCGACGACCGCCGCAGCCGGCATGCAAATTCTCCGCGAGGAAGAGGTCGACGTCGTTCTCCTGGATCTGATGTTGCCCGACCGATCCGGCCTCGATCTGTTGCCCGACATCAAGGAGTTCGACCCCCACGTCCCGGTGGTTGTGATCACCGCATACTCGTCGGTAGAGTCAGCAATTGAGGCGATGCGACGGGGCGCATTTCACTATGTCCCGAAGCCGTTCAAGAACGAAGAGGTACTGCACCTTGTGCACCGTGCAGCCGAGCGGCGCGCGCTGCTTGTCGAGAACGTTGTGCTCCGTAGTCGGCTCGAAGGAATGGGCGAAATCGTCGGTACCAGCCGCCGGATCGAAGAGGTCTTCGAACTGATGCGTCGCGCCGCCCCGGCCCGCTCAACCATTCTCGTGGTCGGCGAATCGGGCACCGGCAAGGAGTTGGTGGCGCGAGCCATCCACCGCTTGAGTCCGCGGGGGGATGGCCCATTCGTTCCCGTTCACACCACAGCGATTCCAGCGGATCTTCTGGAGTCGACCCTTTTCGGCCACGTCAAGGGCGCCTTCACCGGAGCTGTCAGCGGCCGAAAGGGACTGTTCGAGGCCGCGCACAATGGCACTCTTTTTCTCGATGAGGTCGGGACCATTTCTCCGGAGACGCAGACCAAGCTGCTGCGTGTGATCCAGGAACGCGAGATCCGCCGCGTCGGGAGCGTCGAAGCCAAGGGGGTGGACACTCGCCTGGTGGCTGCCACCAACACCGATCTCTGGCAGGAGGTCCAGGACGGAAACTTCCGCGAGGACCTCTACTATCGTCTCAACGTCATTACTATCGAGATGCCGCCGTTGCGCGATCGGCGCGAAGACATTCCCCTCCTGGCAACCCACTTTCTGCGCAAATACAGCGAGGAAAATCAACGCGAGGTCGAGGGTTTCTCATCGGCGGTCATGGATGCTCTCTCCGACTATCATTGGCCCGGAAATGTGCGGGAGCTCGAGAACGCGATCGAGCGCGCAGTGGTGTTGTGTCGTGGTGACTCTGTCGAAGTTGACGAACTGCCCCAGGCGGTGCGTGGTGATCCATCATCAACACAGCCGACGACTGTTTTCCCTGCCCAGGGCCTCGATTTTCGAGGGTCGGTGGCGGAGTTCCAGGAACACCTCATCCGCGAAGCTCTGAAGAGGTCGGGGGGCGTCCAGCGCCGTGCGGCCGGACTCCTCAAGCTGAGTCCTACCACCCTCAACGAGATGATCCACCGTCTCGGTATCGAACCCTCCGACGAAGGCTGACCCTCCGCCTCCGATTCAAATTTCGAATTTCGAATTTCGGATTTGGCCACCCGCCCACCCCGAGCGACCAACACGGGCAGGATGGTGGACGTAGATTCGAATTCCGAAATCTCAAATCCGAAATAGGCGGGAGGGTGGGTGGCAAATACGCCGACGGCCCCGTGGAGGGTCCGGGGCCGCCGACAGAAGGAGGTTGTTGATAATGATCCTACGTATCATTCCTGAAAAGGTTTCAGGTGCCGCTTGGGCGAGACGCGCGTCGGGGCATCGACGACACCGGTGCCACCCTTCGCATTGTTCGAATGTCTCGCTTCTCGATTCGGTGACGCGTCACTCGCGAACAATGCGAAGAGTGGCACCATGCCCGCCGAAGCACGGAGTGCCTACCTGGTGCGGCCCTAGTCGATGACCCCACCACCCAGACATTCCTCCCCGTCGTAGAGCGCTGCGAACTGGCCCGGCGCAATCCCGGGATCCTCTGTGACGTCAAAATCTACGATCAGTGATCCGTCAGCGTTGGTTGAGACCGTGCACGGGTCGAGGCGTTCTCCGTGGCGGATCCTCACTGTCAGTTCGGAACGTTGTGGCGGGTCGGCGATCCAGTGCGGTGTCGAAATCCGAAAGGAGCGACGCGCATAGTCGGCAAGCTCGTCGGCATGGGCGACAAGGATCGCGTCATTGTCGAGGTCCTTGCCGACGACGTACCACGGCCCGCTGCCGAGACCGAGCCCGCGGCGCTGACCAATAGTGTGGAACCAGGTACCTCTGTGGCGGCCGAGGACTCTTCCGTCCCGAGCACGGCGGATCTCGCCCGGGCGATCGCCGAGGTGGTGGCGGACAAAGTCGTCGAACGGGACGCGGCCGAGGAAACATATGCCCTGGCTGTCAGGTCGATCGGCATTTGCAAGCCCGAAGCGGTGCGCCTGCTTCCGGACCTCCGCCTTCGTGAGATCTCCAATTGGAAAGAGACATTGTTCGAGCTGCTCCTGCAGAAGCTGGCACAGGAAATAGGTCTGGTCCTTTTTTGGGTCGGCCCCTCGCAGTAGGTGAAAACGCCCGCCTCGCTCTTCCACCCGGGCGTGGTGGCCCGAGGCAACCCGATCGAAGCGGTTTCCAACACGATTGACGAAGGCGCCAAACTTGATCATTCGGTTGCACATCACATCGGGGCTCGGGGTGCGGCCGGCCTCGAGCTCCGTCAGGGCATAGGCGACGACTGTGCCGAGGTACTCCCGCTGGAGGGAGATCACTTCGAGCGGGACTCTAGCGGACTCGCATACCGAGCGCACAGACTCGAGGTCCTGCTCCCATGGGCAGGAGCCGAGGAAGGCCATTTCATCCTCGAGCCAAATCTTGAGATAGAAGGCGGTGAGGTCGTGCCCGCCCTCTTCGATAAGACGCATCAGCGCGACTGAGGAATCGACTCCGCCGGAAGTCAGAACCGCGATTCTCATGGACACAGGATACTGATTGAATGAGGAATTAGGAATGAGGAATTAGGAATGAGGAATGAGGAATGCCGCCCACCCACTCTTCAACGATCATCTCCACGGGCTGCGGGTGAAAATTCCTCATTCCTCATTCCGAATTCCGAATTCAGCGCGAAGCGCTACCGCATGTACTTTTCGTGGACGAGGTGTTCCAGGTACCGGTCGGTGTGGATACCGTAGTCTTTGAGCAGGCCCTCCGCCGAAACCACAAAGGTCGCTTCTTCGCCGGCGATACGCGAAAAGTAGACCCGGTGTGGCTCTCCAGGAAACGTCACCTCGAGGGCGCAGAGATCTTCTGAGAGTTCCGACACCAGGCTCTTCTTACATACCGGACAGAAAAACTCCCAGCGGGTTCCGGGGGCCATCTCCTCGCCGGGTGGAAGCTCGACCTCGTAGTTGCCGGGCTGGGGATGAAGACCGGCGAGGAATCGGTGATCACCGCTTTCGGCTTGCAGCACCACCCTATCGTCCGGATTGAGCGGGGCCTGGCAATGAGGGCACGAGTATTTCCAGCGCATGATGACTCCCAGAGGCAAGAATAGCGAAAAAACGCTTCGAAAGGGGAATCAAGGTCTCGATCTCAGGGCAGATCAACACCCAGCTCTCGCAACTCCCTGGTCGCTTGTTCAGCCCACCCGCGGTTTGCGGCCGGGCTCGCTGGGCTCGGATGCAAGATACGGCCAATGGCGACATCGAAATCGTCAAGCGCGGTCCGGGCTCGACCCTCGGCAAAAGCGCCGACGCCCACGACCATCTCCGGCCGCAAATTCTCGACTGTATGCCTTAGGGCGCGGTCGCAGATCTCGAGCAATCTCCCTCTTTCATCCGCCGGCAGCTTGTCCGGAGTGCGGTTGCGGCCGCTCTCCTCGAGGAAGGCCAGTGGACAGTAGTTGGCGATGAAGAAACGGGAGAAGAAACGCTGTGGAGTGCCGAACGCCTCCCGTGCCCATCCCCACAGCCGGGTGCCGCTGACCTCGGAACGGGTGCAGGCGAGGCCCATGATCTGCCTTTTCGGGTGCTCGTTCTCGGGCCGTCCGATATCGGCGGCGATCTTCAGCCAATCGCGAACCGCCCCCACCTCGCCAAACGGCACCCCAGTCTGGGCCATCCCCCACGGGCCGGGGTTCATGCCGAGGAACATCACTTCTTTAGGCGCCCTGCCGTAGCGTTCGATGTATTGGGCGTGGGCCTCCCACGCGTAGTCGAGGGGGTTGTAGACGTGCGTTACCGGCGGCGCGAACCGGAGGCGATTGACATCCTCGCCTAGCGTCCTGGCGATATCGACGAGTGTTGATCCGTTCTGCATCTCGGCGGTGATAGTAACAGTGGCTCCGCAGCGATGGCGTAACATGGTCGGCCAATGGAGGTCGTCATGCGTCGTGTTCTCGTAGTCGTCCTGCTGATCGTCGCAACATCCATAACGTTTGCCGCGGACCGTCCCGAAGGTCGCACCTTTGCCACCCGGTCGGTGACCTACGCCCGCCACGGGATGGTTGGCGCCGCCCATCCGCTGGCCGTTCAAGTCGGACTCGATGTGCTCAAGGCCGGGGGGTCGGCGGTGGATGCTGCGATCGCCGTCAATGCGGCGCTGGGATTTCTCGAACCAACCGCAAACGGTCTCGGTGGTGACCTCTTTGCCATGGTCTGGGACCCCGAAACCGAAGAACTTTACGGTCTCAACGCCTCAGGACGCGCGCCGGCGGCGCTGACAATCGACAAGGTGCCTGCCGAAGAGAACGGCACCATCCCTGTCTATACACCGTACTCGTGGACCGTCCCCGGATGTGCCGACGGCTGGTTCGAGCTGCACGGGAAGTTCGGCCGGTTGCCGATGAAGGATGTCCTGGCTCCGGCGGCGAAGCTCGCGCGCGAGGGTGCGCCGGTGCCGCAGGTCATCGCCGGCGGTTGGGCACGCAGCGTTTCCCGTTTCAAGGACAAGCCGGGTTTCGCGGAAGTCTTCATGCCCGGCGGCAAAACGCCGGCCGAGGGCGAGGTCTTCGCCAATCCGGCTCTCGCCCACACGCTGGATCGCCTCGCGGCTGGTGGCCGCGAGGCGTTCTACAACGGTGAGATCGCCGAGCAGATCGTGGGCTTCTCGAATGAGGTCGAGGGTTTCTTTTCGATGGAGGACTTCGCCAATCACACCAGCGAGTGGGTGGAGCCGATCTCCACGACCTACCGCGGGCTGACGGTGTGGGAGCTGCCGCCCAACCCGCAGGGTCTGGCGGCACTGCAGATGCTCAACATTCTCGAGGGCTTCGATGTCGCAGCCCTTGGGAGGGACAGCACCGATTTCTGGCATCTGATGATCGAGGCCAAAAAAATCGCCTATGAGGACCGCGCCCGGTACTACGCCGACATGTCCTTTGTTGACGTGCCGGTTGAGGCGTTGCTCGACAAGGCCTATGCCGCCGAGCGGGCGAAGCTCATCGACATGGAACGGGCTGCCAAGACCATCGAGCCCGGCAACCCAGCCCTTGACCACGGTGACACCACCTTTCTGGTGACCGCTGACTCGAACGGGATGCTGGTGTCGCTGATCCAATCGAACTACACCGGGTTCGGTTCCGGCTACGTCGTGCCCGAGGTGGGCATCGGCATCCAGGATCGGGGCGCCCTCTTCACCCTCGACCCCGAGCACCCCAACGCCCTCGAGCCCGGTAAACGGCCCTTCCATACGATCATCCCGGCATTTATGGGTTGGGATGGAACTCCCGACACCGCCTTTGGTCTGATGGGGGGCGGTATGCAACCACAGGGGCACGTCCAAATAGTCGTCAACCTGGTTGATTTCGGAATGAACTATCAGGAGGCCGGGGATGCGCCGCGCTTCTACCACGCAGGTTCATCGCAGCCGACCGGGACGATGATGACATCGGGTGGCATCCTTCATTTGGAAAAGGGCCTCCCGCCCGAGATCTATCGAGACCTGGCCAAAAAGGGCCACAAGATTCAGGAGGCCAACCCGGTAGTCTTTGGCGGCTATCAGCTCATACATCGCGACCCGAATACGGGGGTCCTCGCCGGTGCCACGGAGTCGCGTAAAGATGGTATGGCAGCCGGATATTGAGTTCGGAATTTTGAATTCGGAATTCTGAATTTCCACCCACCCCCCTTCAAGACGGCGTGCGGGTGAGTGAAATATCCGAAATCCGAAATCCGAAATCCGAAATTCTCATGAATGGGTGAGCGGCATTCCTGATTCCTAACTCCTAATTCCTCATTCGCGAGCGCTGCGTTCGCGCTAAGATGCCCACGTGCTTGAACCGATTTTGAACGCTGATCAGAAAGAGCTCCTCGAGAGCGAGCGCTCGTTGCTGGCCGAAGTGAGCGCCGGGCTGGAACGCAACGAGATCCCGACTGAGGACCTCAGTGCCCTGGTCGATTCGGTGGACCAGCTCGACGAGCTTTTTCTGCTGGTGGTCGTTGGCGAGTTCAACGCCGGCAAGAGCGCCCTGATCAACGCCCTCCTCGGTCAGGAGGTCCTGGCCGAGGGGGTCACCCCGACAACCTCGAAGATCCATCACGTTGGCTGGGGCGAAGAGCTCACGCGCGAACCGATGGGCTCGGTCGGCGAGCGGATCACGGCCCCGGTTGAGACCCTGCGCCAGTTGACCATTGTCGACACCCCGGGCACGAACGCTCTCGATCGTGCCCATGAGGCCCTGACCACCGATTACGTGCCACGCGCCGATCTCGTGATCTTCGTGACCTCCTCCGACCGACCGCTGTCGGAAAGTGAGCGCGTTTTTCTCGAGGCCATCCGCCAGTGGGGCAAGAAGGTGGCGATGGTGGTCAACAAGATCGACATCCTGCGTTCCGAGGACGAGGTGACCGAGGTCGTGACCTACGTTTCACAGAACGCCGGCCGGCTGCTCGATGTCGACCCCGAAATCTTCCCTGTTTCGGCCCTGCGTGCGGCTGAGGCCGTCGACGAGGCGGCGCGGGCGGCGAGCGGGCTGCCGGCTGTGGAATCCTTCCTCCGTGACACGCTCGACAGCGGTGATCTGTTGCGGCTCAAGCTTGGCAACCCGCTCGGTGTCGCCACCCATTTGCTCGGTGGCGCTCTGGAAAAGATGAACGGCCGACTCGAACTTTTGGGTGACGATCTCCGCACCATCGACGACATCGAACGTCAGACCGGGACCTGGGGCGAAGATGTCCGCCGCGAATTCGAGCTGCGGCTTTCGGATATCGACAATGTCCTGTACGGGATGGAACAGCGGGGGACGGAATTCTTCGACAGCACCCTCCGTCTCAACCGCCTGCCCAAGCTCTTCGACAAGTCAGAGCTCAAGACCCGGTTCGAGAGTGAGGTGGTGTCGAAAGCGCCGGAGGAGGTCGAGGCCAAGGTCGACTCGTTGATCGACTGGCTTGTGGATTCCGAGCTCGCTCACTGGCAAAACGTCGTCAACCACGTCAATCGGCGGGTCGCGACCCATGCCGACCGCATGGTGGGCGAGGTCGGCGGCCGCTTCGAGGCTGATCGTGCAAGGCTCCTTGAAACGGTCGGTCGCGCGGCTCGCGACGGCCTTGCCTCGTACGACCGCGTTGGCGAGGCGCAGCGGATGGCCGAGGATGTGCACATGGCCGTCACTTCGACTGCGGTCCTCGAGGTTGGTGCGGTTGGCCTCGGCGCTGCGGTGGCGCTGGCCGCGAGCTCGACGGCGGCAGATATTACCGGGCTGACCGCGGCGGGTCTGATGGCTGCCCTCGGCCTATTCGTTCTGCCTCACCGGCGCCGTCGCGCCAAGGCGGAGCTCAAGCAGAAGATCGCCACGCTGCGTCGGGAGCTGATGGCCGCGCTTACCGCTCACTTCGATCGCGAGGCCGAGCGGGGGCAGAAGCGCCTCGCTGAGACCATTGCGCCCTACACCCGGTTCGTGCGCTCGGAGTCGGAGCGTCTGGCCGGAGAACGCGATCAGCTCGGAGCCCTGACAGAGCGCGTTGGCGAGATGACTGCGCGGGTCAATAATTTGTCATCCTGAGCGAGCGGAGGCCTGAGAGGCCGGAGCGAGTCGAAGGATCCCCCGACTTCTCCGGAGAGTGCCGAGGGCACAACATTCTCTGGCTTCAGGGGGTCCTTCGACTCCGCGCCCTTTCGGGCGCTCCGCTCAGGATGACAGCGTTCTCGGCTACCGAACTTCCGGCAACGGCCTCCCCGGAGTCCACGGTACGCCGGCCGCTTCCATTTTTGCTTCGAGCGCCGGCAGGTCGACATCGATCAGCTGTCGCAGACCAACCTCGATTTCGCCGAACTCCTCGCGAGCGATCTCGAAAGCGCGACGGTGGGTTGCGGTCGGACCATAGTCCGATTGACCGTCGGTCATTGCCGCCACACGCAGCCGTCCCGAAACGGTTGGCACCCGCGGTTCGCCCATGGAGCGAATGGAGCGATCGCCTGACAGAGCTGAATCGACGTCGTAGAGCTGCTGCTTGAAGGCTTCGAGCTCGGTGTCAAGGGTGCCCGGATCGACAATGGATCGCGCCAACGCCTTTTCGAGGTTCTCGACAGTCGTGAAGGCCAACGCGGCCGCCTGTGATGCGGCGCTCACGCTGCGCTGCAGGGCCGCCACCTGCTGCATGAACGCTGCGGTGTCGGCCGGAGGAATCCCTTCGAGGACGCCCTCGAAGAACCGGACCACCTCGAAGTCCGTCGGACCGGCGAGGTCGGTGACGACGCCGTCCACCCTCTTCGAAAGGGTAACCGAGTAGGTCCCCGGGGGTGCCATGAATCCGGCGTCGGCGTCACCGCTTGGCGGTCCTTCGCGGCCGCCGGTGGAGACGGCGCGGATGGCGGCGGAGGTCGGGTAGGTGAGGTTCCAGGCTGCGCGGTGAAAGCCCTTTTTGCCAGGGGCCGTCAGCGTGCGCACCACCTCGCCGGAGGCGTCGCGGATAGTCAGGATTATCGTCGGTTGAGGCTGGCGGCGTTCGCGTTCGAGCTCGTCAAAGCCCGCGTACGGTGTGTCCTTCCACTCCTTTTCGAGCTTCTTCTCCGCTTCGCGACGGGTTTCCTCGAGGGACTTCAGACCGTCGGCGAGATGGTAGGTGAAAACAGCACCAAAGGGCGGGTTGTCGGCGATGTAATAGGCGCCGCCCTGGGAAGCCTGACCCGCACCACCGAGGGGCCTTCTTTGGATGTACCACGGGGTTTTTCGCACAGGGAAGAGTGTCGCTTCCTTCTCGAGGACAATCTCGTCGATCTCGCGCAACGGCGAGTAGTCGTCGAGGACGTAGAAACCGCGGCCGAAGGATGCGCCCACGAGATCGTTCTCGCGCCGTTGGATGGCGAGGTCGCGGAAGGAAATGGTTGGCACACCACCTTCCAGTTTGATCCATTTGCCGCCATCGTCGGCGGTGAAAAAAATGCCGAACTCTGTGGCCGCGAAGAGGAGATCCTTCTTGACGTGGTCCTGGACCAGCCGCCACACGAGGTGGCGGTCCGGGATATCGCCCACGATTGATGTCCAGCTCGCACCGCGATCCGTGCTCTTCATCAGATAGGGTGTAAAGTCGCCGTACTTGTGGTTGTCCAGACACACATAGACGGAATCGGCCTCAAAGAGATCGGCCTTGATGTCGTTGACGAAGGCGGTTGCCGGCACGCCGGGCAGATTGCCGACCGGGATCGCCTTCCAGTTTGCACCACCGTCTGCGCTGACCTGCAGCAGACCGTCGTCGGTACCGGCCCACAGCAGGCCTTCCTGGACGGGCGACTCGGCGAGCGACGTAATGGTGTTGTAGTTCGACATTGCGAAGAGGTCCCATGGCGCGGTCGAGCTCCACTGGCGGCCCATCACCGGCAACAGGATACGGTCTTCGTTCTTTGTCAGATCTCCGCTCACCGGCTGCCACGCGTCGCCGCGATTGTCCGATCGCCACACCCGCTGCGAGGCGAAAAAAAGCCTGGTCGGCGAGTGCGGGCTGATGAGGATCGGTGCGTCCCAGTTGAAGCGCTCGGGAGGATCGCCGGGTTCGGGCTGGGGCTGGATATAGACAACGCCGTCGGTGGTGCGGTCGGTGCGCACCAGATTGCCGTTCTGCCATTCGGAGTAGACGATGTCGGGGTTGCCCGGCTCCACAGCCGGCTGGTGGCCGTCCGCCCAAAGGGTAATGAACCAGTCTGCGTTGCGGATCCCGTTGACGTTGGCGGTGCGGGTGGGTCCTCCCTGGGTGTTGTTGTCCTGGGTGCCGCCGTAAACGTTGAAGAAGGGATGCGAATCGTCCAGCGCCAGTTTGTAGAACTGGGTCACCGGCAGATTGGCGACAAAGCGCCACGTCTCGGCGAGATCGAAAGTCTCATAGAGTCCGCCGTCCGTGCCGGCCAGCAACCAGTCGGGGTCGTCGGGCCGGAAGGCAAGGGCGTGGTTGTCGGAGTGCTTGGCGGTCTCGGTGACGCGCCGGAAAGTCTTGCCGCCGTCATCTGAGACCTGCATCCTGACATCGATGATGTAGATGCGGTCGAAGGCATGCGGACTCGCCTCGAGCTCCTGGTAGTAGTGAGGCCCGGTACCCCCGGAGACCGCATCCGAGCGTTTTTCCCAGCTCGCCCCACGGTTCGTGCTGCGCCAGGTTCCGCCCTCGCGGTTGTCGAGCTCGATTACGGCGTAGACGACATCGGGGTTCTGGGGCGAGATGGCGAGACCGATTTTGCCCATGTTGTCCTTGGGAAGGCCGTTCTTGAACCGGGTCCAGGTGGCGCCGCCGTCCGAGGTTCCATAGATCCCTGTCTCCGGACCGCCGTCTATCACCGCCGCGACCGTTCGATGGTGCTGCCAGGTGGCCGCGTAGAGGACCTGCGGGTCGCGGGAATCCATCACGACATCGGTGACGCCCGTCCATTCGCCCTCCGACAAGACATTAGTCCAGGTCTCGCCGCCGTCGGTGGTCTTGAAAAGGCCGCGTTCACCACCCGCCGACCACAGGGGCCCCTGTGAGGCGACGTAGACCGTGTTTGAGTCATTGGGGTCGACGATGATCTCGGAGATATGCTGGGAGTCCTTCAGGCCCATATTTTTCCAGTTCGCTCCGCCGTCGTTGCTCCTGTAGACACCGTCGCCAAAGCCGACATGGCGGCCCCCGACATTTTCACCGGTGCCCACCCATACGATCTCCGGGTTGGACGGATCGAGCACGACACAGCCGATCGAATATGACTTCTCATCGTCGAAGATTGGTTTCCAGGTCGTTCCGGAGTTGCTGGTCTTCCACACGCCGCCCGAACCCACCGCCACATACCAGGTGCTGAAATCAGCGGGGTGGATGGCGATGTCCGCGATGCGGCCGGACATCAGGGCCGGGCCGATGCTGCGGAACTCGAGGCCCTTGAAGGCATTGGCGGTCATGCCTTTGGTCGGTTCTTCGTTTTCGGCGGCAGCCAATGGCAGCGCTAGTGCGCAGATGACAAATAGAACGACAAGATTTCTCATGAATCTCCTCCGTGACGAGACATGCTCTTCCACCGAAACCTTACCAGGGATCGGCTGGCCTGGCACCCATGCTTCGTCGCCTTCGCCGTATCACTTTTTGAGCAGCTCGTTGTGGTGGACCGAATTGGACCGAACCGGCGCATGCAATCCGGTCGGGAATGACCCTCAGGGTCAGGCGCTCAGCGCCGACGTTCGGGGAGAACCTTGACGGAAGTTCCAAGGATCGAGGAGAATCACCCGCTATGAACAACAAAAAAATCGGATCTGTTCGTGGATTTGGATGGCGTGCGTTTTTCGCGGTTGTCGTGGCGGGGATGGTTCTCGGATGCGGAGGCCAGCCGGAGGTGGCCGCACCAGTGCCGCCGGAGGTCACGGTCTCGACGCCGACTCAGCGCGACGTCACCGTATTCGCCGAGTTCGTAGGGTCCACCGAGGCCTACAAGTCTGTGAACATCCGCGCACGGGTGCAGGGCTTCCTCGACACCATGCACTTCGACCCGAGTTCCTTTGTCCGCAAGGGACGGTTGCTGTTCACCATCGAGCCCGAGCCCTTCGAGGCGCAGCGCGACCGCGCCGCAGCCGGGCTGAAGGCCGCCGAGGCGGGGCTGGCCCGCGCCGAGTCCGATCTCGATCGGCTCGAACAGGCGGTCAGGACCAACGCTGTGTCGCAGCAGGAGGTCACACGGGCGCGAGCCGAACGCGACCAGGCTTCGGCCGGCATGCTCCAGGCCCAGGCGGAGCTGACCAACGCCGAGATTCAGCTCGAGTACACCACCATCGAAACACCCATCGACGGTCTGGTCAGTCGCAACTACGTCGACCTCGGGAATCTGGTCGGCGCCGGCGAGTCAACCCTGCTGACCACGGTGCGTCAGATCGATCCCATCTACGCCTACTTCGAGGTTTCGGAGCGCTTTGTCGCCCAGAGTCTCGAGCAGCGCGGCGGTCACAAGGACCCCGACAAAGACGAACCGATCAGGGCGACGTTGTTGCTTGACGAGACCGGCCTCGAGATCGAGGGCAAGATCGACTCACTGGAGAACACCGTCGACGCCGCAACCGGGACGATCCGGGTTCGCGGTGTCTTCCCCAACTCCGACAACAAAATCTTTCCAGGGATGTTCGTTCGAGTCCGGCTCCCCGGCGGGAGCTACCCCAACGCGCTTCTGGTGGAAGAGACCGCGCTCGGGACCGATCTCGGCGGCCGCTATCTGATGATCGTCGGTGACGGCGACATCGTCGAGCGGCGCTACATCGAGCCCGGTCAGCTCCAGGACGACAACACCCGACTCATCCTTTCGGGTCTCGAACCCGGTGAGCGGTATATCACCGTGGGTCTCCAACGAGCCCGACCCGGGATGCCGGTGACGCCGCGGACCGCCGGCAGCGGCAGTTGAGCGGCTGGTAGTTTATGTTCAGTCGATTCTTCATCTATCGTCCCATCTTCGCGTCGGTGATCGCCATTGTCATCGTCCTGGTGGGGGTGCTGTCGATCCCGCGCCTACCCATCGAGAGCATGCCCGTCATCACCCCGCCGTCGGTCCAGGTGAGCACCAGCTACCCCGGCGCCGGCGCCGTCGTGGTGGCCGAGAGCGTCACCGCGCCCATGGAAGAGAAAATCAACGGCGTCGAAAACATGCTCTACATGTCGTCGAAGTCGGCCGCGGACGGGAGCTGCAACATCACCGTGACCTTCGAGGTCGGCACCGATGTCGACATGGCGACGGTGCTGGTCCAGAACCGTGTCAACGAAGCCCTGCCGGTGCTGCCAGAAGAGGTCACGCGACAGGGCGTCAAGGTCGAGAAGCAGTCGACCAACATCACCCTGATGGTCAACATGGTCTCACCCGACGGCACCTTCGACGAACTCTACATCTCCAACTACACCACCACCCGGATCAAGGACGTCCTCGCGCGGGTCAACGGCATTTCCAAGGTCAAAATCATGGGCGCCAAGGACTTCGGGATGCGGATCTGGATCGATCCGTTGCTGCTCCGCGCCCGCGGGCTCACGACCTCGGATCTGCTCGATGCGCTTCGCGAACAGAATGTCCAGGTGGCTGCCGGTCAGATCGGCGGTCAGCCCGCCCCCAAGGACCAACCCTTCGAATACTCGATTTCGACCCTCGGCCGGTTGCAATCGGTGGAGCAGTTCGAGGGCATCATCGTCAAACGCGGTGAGCAGGGGCAGCTGGTGCGGATCCGCGACGTCGCCCGGGTCGAACTCGGCGCCCAGAGCTACAAGGGGTACGCCAAGCTCGACGGCTCGCCGTCCATCGCCGTCGCCGTCTACCCGGCGCCGGGCGCCAACGCGCTCCAGGTAGCCGAGGGCGTAAAAAAAGCACTGTATGACGAAAAAGACGGTCTTGCCAAAGACTTCCCCAAGGGCCTCGAGGCCCGGATCATCTACGACACCACCGAGTACATCACCCAGTCGCTCAAGGAGGTCGTGACGACACTGGTCATCGCGATCCTGCTGGTGATCTTCACGGTCTATATCTTTCTCCAGGACTTCCGCACCACTCTGGTGCCGGCGATCACCATCCCGGTGTCGCTGCTCGGCACTTTTGCGGTCATGCTCGCCCTCGGGCTGTCCATCAACGGGCTGACCATGTTCGGTCTGATCCTGGTGATCGGGATCGTCGTCGATGACGCCATTGTCGTGGTGGAAAACACCATGCGACTCATCGACGGCGAAGGCCTTGGCGCCAAGGAGGCCACCGCCAAGTCAATGCTCGAGATCACCGGACCTGTGGTCGCCACCACCCTGGTTCTGTTGGCGGTCTTTGTTCCCACCATCGTCATGCCCGGAATCACCGGCCGGCTCTACCGCCCCTTCGCCATCACCATCTCGGTGGCGACGATCTTCTCGTCCATCAACGCTCTGACTTTGAGCCCGGCGCTCTGCGGAATGTTGCTTCGGCCTTCTGTCGAGCGCACCAAGGGACTCTTCGGGATCTTCAACCGCGTCCTCGACAGCGGGACCAAGGGCTACGTGGGCATCGTCAAAATGCTCCTCCGCAAGGTGGCCATCACCATGCTGCTGGTGGGCGGGCTCTTTGTCGCCGCCTACTACGGAATGATCTCCATGCCCACCGGTTTTGTCCCCTCCGAGGACGAGGGCTACTTCATGGTCGCGGCGCAGCTGCCCGACGCGACCTCTCTCGGGCGCACCGAGGAGGTCCTCGATGAAATCGCGCTGATCCTCGACGAGACCCCTGGGATCCGTGGCGTGATCACCATCGGAGGCTACTCGTTGCTCGACTCGGTGGTGTCTTCCAATGCGGGCGCCTTCTGGATCGTCCTCGACCATTGGGACGAACGTCAGACCCCCGAGACCCAGATCCAGAACATGGTCGACGCTCTCAATGTCCGTTTCGCGGAACTCGAGGGTGGGATCGTCTTCGCCACCCGGCCGCCCCCGATCCAGGGCCTCGGCTCCACCGGCGGGTTCCAGATGGAGATTCAGGATGTCGGCGGCACCGGACTCGAACTCCTGCAACAGGTCGCCACCGATCTCGTCGACCAGGGCCGCGCCCACCCGGTGCTCGCGAACATGAACACCACCTTCCGAGCCGGGGTGCCGCAGCTCTTCCTCGAGGTGGATCGCGAGAAGGTCAAGCGTCTCGATGTCCCCCTGAGCGTCGTCTTCGCCACTCTCCAGGCCAACCTCGGATCGGCCTATGCCAACGATTTCAACCTCTTCGGCCGGGTCTGGAAGGTCATGATCCAGGCCGACGAACCCTATCGCCTCGAACGCGCCGACATCACCAGGCTCGAAGTCCGCTCGAGATCCGGCAAGATCATCCCGCTGTCGACGCTCCTCACCGTCAAGGACACGGTCGGGCCGACGGTGCAGTCGCGTTACAACCTCTACTCGTCGGCGTCGATTACCGGCGACGCGGCGCCCGGTTACAGCTCGGGGCAGTCCATCGCCACCATGGAGGAGATCGCCGGCAATACCATGCCGCCATCCATGAGCTTCTCCTGGACCGGGGTGACCTATCAGCAGCTCGCCGCAGGCGGCGCGGCCGGCTTCATCTTCGCTCTGGCCATCGTCTTCGTCTATCTCTTCCTCGCTGCACAATACGAGAGTTGGACCCTGCCCTTTGGCGTGATCTTCTCGGTGCCGATCGCCATTCTCGGCGCTTCGGTCTTCACCCTGGCCCGCGGTCTCGACAACAACGTCTACACCCAGATTGGATTCGTGTTGCTGATCGGATTGTCGGCCAAGAACGCGATCCTGATTGTCGAGTTTGCCAACCAACTGCGTCAGAGTGGAAAGACGCCGTTCGAGGCCGCCCGCGAGGCCGCGAGGTTGCGATTCCGACCGATCCTGATGACGGCGCTTTCGTTCATCCTCGGTGTCATGCCGCTCTTGTTCGCAACCGGGGCCGGTGCCGCCAGCCGCGTTGCGCTCGGCACCGCGGTCTTTGGTGGGATGGTCTTCGCGACGGTCTTCGGGATCTTTGTCATCCCGTGGTTGTACTTTGTGGTGCAGAGCGCGTCCGAGAAATTTGGCGGCGCCAAATCGCCCACAGAACCGGAGCCGGCCACAGCCGGCGCCGAGGGCTGAGGAGTAAGTGATGAAACATCAACGACTACTCAGTATTGCCACCATGAGCCTCGCCCTTGCGTTGAGCAGTTGCACCGTCGGCCCGGACTATGTCCAACCTGAAACCGAAACGCCCGACGCCTGGCACACCGCGGCCGTCGAAGGCCTCGAGGACGGCAACGCCACCCTCCAGACCTGGTGGCAGGTCTTTGACGACGAACAGCTCAACGATCTGGTCCTGCGTTCGGCTGCCGGCAATCTGACTCTGCGCGAGGCTTTGTGGAAAGTTGAAGAGGCGCGCGCCCTTCGCGGCGTTGTTTCCAGCAACACGAAGCCGCAGGTGGGCTTCAGTGCGGACGCCAACCGTTCGCTGCCGAGCGAAAACGGGGCACTTGGCGACTTTGCTCCCGAAGAGGGTTTCGAAGCGGGAAACAGCTTTTCCACCGATTTTGGGGCTTCCTGGGAGCTCGACGTCTTCGGCCGTATTCGCCGCCAGGTGGAAGCCGCTGATGCGGCGACCCAGGCGACAGTTGAAGCGTACCGCGACGTCCTGGTGTCCCTCTATGCCGAGGCGGCCCTCGCCTACCTCAACGTCCGCACCGCCCAGGAGCGTCTGCGGATCGCGCACGCCAACGTCAAAGGCCAGGAAAACACGCTTCAACTCACCCAGGACCGCTTCGACTCAGGGCTGGTGTCGGCCCTCGACGTGTCCCAGGCCGAGTCGAACCTCGCCAACACCTATTCGCTGATTCCAGTGATCGAACGGGACCTCAATGAAGGGCTCAACCGCCTTGCGGTGCTGCTCGGCGAGAACCCGGGCGCGTTGCATGCCGAGCTCGACCAGCATGTCGAGATCCCACAGGAACCGGAGGCCGTGGCCATCGGTCTCCCCACCGAGCTCCTCCGCCAGCGTCCCGACGTCCGCCGGGCTGAGCGGCAGCTCGCGTCCCAGACCGCACAGATCGGCGTTGCGACGGCCGATCTCTATCCGACATTCTCGCTTACGGGTTTTCTTGGCCTGGAAGCGCTGGGTCTCGGTGATCTCGCCTCCAGCGACAGCGTGACCTGGGACATCGGCCTGCCGATCCGATGGAACATCTTTTCCGGCGGCCGCATCAGGTCCCAGATCCGGGCTGAGAAAGCGCGGTCGAACCAACTTTTTGCCAGGTACGAGCAGACGGTGCTCAACGCCCTCGAAGAGTCCGAGAACGCGATGGTTGCCTTTGCCAAGGAGGTCCAGCGGCGCGAGCACCTGTCCCGGGCCGTGGACGCCACCCAACGCTCCCTCGATCTCGTCCTGACCCAGTACACCGCGGGTCTGACTGATTTCCAGAATGTCCTCGACACCCAGCGAACCCTCCTCGTGCGCGAGGATGAACTGGCGGTGGCCGGGGGGCTCGTGGTCGGAAATCTGGTGCGACTCTACCGCGCCCTCGGCGGTGGCTGGGATCCCGACACGGCCCAACCGCCAACTCCGCCGGCTCCGACTGACGAAGCTGGCGGCGAAGGGGCGGGATCGAGCGCGGCGGCGAGTTAGCCCGCATATCTCACCAACTTCCTGCTGCGACCGGCGATGCATCGCACCCGGCGCCTTTTTCTCGCCTCGGGGTGCTCGACGTACCGCAAGTACGCACTCCGCGCCCCTCGGGTCGAAAACCCCACTGTGCACGGCGCCTCGCCAGCCTCGCGACGAAACCCGGTGAGATATGCGGGTTAGCCCTGGGGATTTCTGAGGGCGATGCCGCGCGTCGGCCGTTTCATTCCTTTTGCCTGGCGATATGAACGCCGACTAACCCTGCGATGGTGATCGCCAGGTAGAGCTGACCGACGAGGGCCTGCATCCAGGCGAGGGTTCGCGCTGCTGGTGAGACGGGAGAGATGTCGCCATAGCCGAGTGTCGTCATGGTGACGAAACTGAAGTACGTGAGAATACCGTCCCGGCCGAGGTCACCCCCGTCGACCGACCCGGCCTCGATACTCTCCGACACGGAAAACGCGTTTTCATCAACCAGCGAGATGAACCCGTAGAAGTCTGCGAAGAGGAAACCGATCAAGAGATAGGCGCAGACGGCGCCAAAGACCCTCTCCGATGTGATTCTCGAACCGACAATGACGTCTTTCAGGATCCGCCAGATAAGAAATCCAATAAAGAGCCCGGCGAGAATTGTCGGGAACAGGTTGATCGCCGGCGTGTCGGGAGTCTCTGCGTTGTAAATACCCGCGGCAACCGCGGGAAGACCCAACGCGAGACCAATCCAAACGTCCGATGCACGGCGTGTTATTTCAAACAACGCGAAGAGCAAAAAAGCCACGACCAGGTAACTCTTGAACCTCGGAGAGACAGACATCCTGTCGAGCACTGGGCTGGTGGCGAAGAACACCAGCAAGCCGACGGCCAAGTCGCGATACATGTGATCTTCGGAGAGAAATCGTCTCTTCTTTGTGGTCATGACATGCTCCTCTGTTTAAGGGATGGAACCCCCATTCCAACCGCTACGTGGGCACAGCTCTTTTGAGCAGGGCAGCGAGGCAAAGCCGGAAACGCCGTTCCTTTCATCTGATCACATGAGCCAGAACGACCACACGATGAGGAGGGTGAACGCAGCCGGGAAGACCCACCTCGAAATCCTGTTTACCGCGATCGCCCTTTCGGCTCGATCTCCCTCCTGTGTCGCACTGGTCAACGCGACCTGAATGAGTGCGGCGAATACGAGGATGGTAGCGCCGAGCAGAAAATAGTCGAGACGGGTCAAATACGAAACCGGAGGCAGTGATTGGCCCAACAGGAAGCGGTAGGCAACCAGGGTCAGCATCGAAGTCACTGCAACGCTGAGCCGCGGACCAACGTGCTCGGGGCCGAGCCAGAAGACCACCCACGACATGAAAACGATGATCGCCACCGACACAAAGGCCTTGCCAATGTAGAAACCGAGATGACGGCGGGCCTCGAACGCCCCTTCCAGACCCGAGATTTCGCGTGCTCCCGGTATGATCGCATACGGCGCAGTGCGCAGCTCGAACTCACCGATCGACCAGTCGGGAACCGTCATCCCGGGCGATCGTCCCTCGCCGAGATCGTTGGTGCTTGGCACGAATTCGATCTCTTCCGGGCCGTAGCCCGGGACCACGAGCTGGAGCCCGAAGCGGTGACGGTCGAGCGGGAAGTCGCGGAGATCGAGGGCCGAGGCGAACTGGCCGTAATAGCGTTGGCGGTAGGTCACGGTGCCGTCGAGAGACACATCGACCTCTTCCGGAAAGGTCTTCCAGATGCGTCGCTGGTTGATGATCTGGACCCTCGGGTTCCAGACGCTTTGCAGAGGAAGACGCCTCATCCTTTCGGTCGGCGAAGCGAGTCGCTCGTCCCGCCACTGCAGCATCATAAAGACATCGGCGGTGAAGCTCTGGTCGGCACCGTCGATCTTCGACACGTCGAGCAGAAAGAGGGTGCCGCTGATGGTCAGCGGCTGACCGTCAACGCCCGGTCGGGTGCCGGTCAGTTCTTCTGATCCTGTGACCGTCGCAGCCCCCATTACGAGCAGCCATGCGAGAAAAGTGAAGCGATATGTGCATGTCGTTTTCATATGCGCTATTCTACAGGCCGCATTGACAAGGGAATCGTTCCCGTCACGACATTGTTTGAAATCCGTGGTGCCGGTGACCGCCGGCCTCGAAAATCCAAGGAGGAAAGAATGAAGCGCTCGTTTGTATTGTTCGCCATTGCCATGCTCGCTCTGCTTGGGGGTGCGGCCGACGCTGTTGCCGCTGACAACGCACCGGTTCTCAGCCGCATCGTCGAAAGCGGCACCTTCAAGGTTGGGATGTCCGGCACCCAGCCGCCATTCTCAGTGGTTTCGAAGACAGGCACACTGATCGGCTACGAGGTCGATCTCGCCAACATCCTGGCCGACGCGATGGGTGTCAAGGTGGAGTTCGTCCAGAAGCCCTTTGGTGAGCTGCTGCCCGCCCTCGAAAAGGGCGAGATCGACGCCATCATGTCGGGCATGACCATGACCCCAAAACGCAACCTCAAGGCCGCGTTTGTTGGACCCTACATCGTTTCGGGCAAGTCGATTCTCACCAAGTCAACGACCCTGGCGGCGCTCGAGGATGCCGAGCAGATTGATCGCGCCACCCTCACGATCGTTGCGCTCAAGGGCTCGACGAGCGAGAAATTCGTCCAGAATGTTCTCGAGAAGACGAAGTACGTACCGGTGGATGACTACGACGCCGGCGTACAGATGGTGATCGACGGCAAGGCCGACGCCATGGTGGCGGACTTTCCGATCTGCGCCCTGTCGCAGATGCGTTTCCCCGATGCGGGCCTGGTCTCGCTGGCCGAGCCGATGACGATCGAGCCGATCGGTATTGCGTTGGCCCCCGGCGACTCGCTCTTGGTCAACATGGTCACCAACTACCTCAGCGCCCTCGAAGGCATCGGCCTTCTCGACGCACTCGAGAAGAAGTGGTTCGAGGACGGTGCCTGGCTGATCCAGCTCCCGTAGCTTTTCGCTGATCGCGAAAAGCGAATACAAAGTGGAAACGGCGGCGCCACGGCGCCGTCGTTTTTTTGAGCTATGATTTCCGGATCACATCTGGAGGCCAGGGATGAGTTCAGAGAGCGACAAGAGCGATTTTCGCGGATGGTTCGAGTGGTTCGTTCGCTCCGAGGTAACGGGCAGCATCCTCTTGCTTGCCTGCACCCTGGTTGCCCTCATATGGGCCAACTCGCCGTGGGCGGACTCCTATGTCGATCTCCTCCACACCTACGTCGGCGTTTCGTGGGGTGACGTGGCCTTCAAGCTCTCGCTCCACCACTGGATCAACGACGGTCTGATGGTGGTCTTCTTCTTTGTCGTCGGTCTTGAGATCAAACGCGAGTTGGTGGTCGGTGAGCTGTCATCGGTGAACAAGGCCGCCCTGCCGGTGGCGGCGGCGATCGGTGGAATGGTGGTGCCGGCAGCGCTCTTTTTCTTGATCAACAGCGGCGGTGAAGGTGCGCGCGGTTGGGGCATCCCCATGGCCACCGACATCGCCTTTGCTCTCGGCGTGTTGGCGATCTTTGGAGCCAGGGCTCCGCTCGGCTTGAAGGTCTTTCTGACCGCCCTCGCGATCGCCGACGACCTCGGGGCAGTGGCGATGATCGCAATCTTTTACACCGAAAAAATCAACGTCCTCCCCCTCGTGGTCGCCGCAGTGCTGCTGGCTTCGTTGTTTGTCGCGGTCCAGGCGCGCATGCGGCGGGGAATTCTCTACCTGCTGATCATCGGTGTTTGGTTGGCGGTGTTCTCGTCCGGCGTCCACGCTACAGTTGCCGGGATTCTGATGGCGATGGTGATTCCGGTTAGGCCGCGAGTCGACCCCCACCGGTTCATCGATGAGACCGAAGAGCGTCTGGAACGCATCAAAAAGATGGAGCTTTCCGAACATTCGATGATCAGCAATCGCGAGCAGCTCGATATTGTTGAGAGCATCCACTCCCGCGCCGAGGATGCGCTGCCGGCGGGGCTGATCCTCGAGCACTATCTGCATCCCATCCAGGTGTGGCTGATTCTGCCGCTCTTTGCACTCGCCAACGCAGGAGTTGCGATCGGCGGCGACCTGATGGCGGTGCTCGCGAACCCGCTCGCTCTCGGCGTCATCGTTGGCCTCGTGGTTGGAAAGCCGGTCGGCATCGGGCTCCTGAGCTGGCTCGCTGTCAAGAGCGGGCGCGGCGCCCTTCCTGAAGGCGTGACCTGGGCGCAGGTCTTTGGGGCCGGCTGTCTGGCTGGGATCGGTTTCACGATGTCCCTCTTCATCTCCGACCTCGCCTTTAACAACGAAACCCTGATCGCAACCGCCAAGATCGGCATCCTCGCGGCGTCGTTGGCGTCGGGTGTGCTGGGGTTCGTCATTCTTTCGAGGTCGTTGCCGAAGGGTTAGGCCTCACACCCGCCCAGATCCAAGATGCAGGATGCAAGATCCACCCGCCCACTCTGTTGGTGAATTCTGACTTTATATCTTGCATCTTGTATCTTGCATCTCTCATCGATAGCGATCCCGATAGCGATCGCGACCAAAGAAAGAAACGCCCGCACCTCAGAAAGGCGCGGGCGCGAAAGGCGGAAGAGGGGTTCCGCCGTGTTTGGAGAGCGGTCTACCATCGGTAGCAGATGACAGTTTCTATGGGTAATCTCGTCGGGAAGGGCATCTATTTCAAGTGAGCCTGCATTTCTCACCAAATATCTGCTGCCGCCAAAAGCCTTGCAACTCGGGATTCAAAGAAGAGTGAGAACGCGCCGGAATGACCGAGTGCTGGCTTTTGGCCGTAATTGTGCGATAATGTCTCGACTTTTCCGCGCTCGGCATGGGCCCACCCGTGGCGCGAGCCCAGGGGGACTGATATGGAGATCACAAAACGTAAGGTCGGCGATGTCGCGATTCTCGACCTCAACGGCAAACTCACGATTGGCAAGGGCGACGTGGTTCTTCGAGATACTCTCGTTGAAGAGTTCGAGAGCGGCGGCAAGCAGGTGCTGATCAACCTCGACTCCGTCGGCACGATCGATTCTTCGGGTCTGGGTGAGCTGATTCGCAGCAAGGTAACCGCGACCTCCAACGAAGCTGAGGTCAAGCTCCTGCACGTCAACATCAAGGCCCGCAAGCTGCTGACCATGGCGCAGCTGATGGGAGTCTTCGAGATGTTCGACGACGAGGCGCTCGCGGTCGCATCGTTCTCAGAGTAGACGAGGGCCCGAGTCCATCTGAAACGAGATTGAGAGCGGGGTGATGCCCCGCTCTTTTTATTGCTGAATGAATATTTCGGTTCCCGTGTCGATTATCAGAGGAGGCCACACCATGATCCGTTCATCCCTACATCGGGCACTGATTCTCATCGTGATATTGACGGCAGCAGCATTTGGGTTTTCACAGGAAGATGAGAAGGCGTGGCCGCGGGTGATGGAGAGCGAAACCTTCACCGTCACCATGTACCAGCCGCAGCTCGACAACTGGAAGGATGACACCTTCGAGGGCCGCGCGGCGGTCTCGGTGCAACAGGTTGATGCCGCTCCTGTCTTTGGCGCGGTGTGGATCACCGGCCGCTTCGACGTCGACCGCGACGCGCGGATGGTGGATTTCTACGATATCAAGATCCCAACGGTCGCCTTCCCGGAGGCAACCGAGGAGTACCAGAAGCAATTGGCCTCATTCCTCGAGCGGGAGATCCCGAAGTGGGACCTCGAGGTGGACCTCGACCGGGTGATTCCGCTACTCGACAATGCGGAGGTCGCGCTGCACGAATCTGCAGAGCTCAACAACACCCCACCGAAGATCATCATCAAGTACAAACCGGCGGTCCTGATCCTCATCGATGGCGAGCCGATATTGGAAGAGATCGAGAACTCGACCCTCGAGCGGGTGGTCAACACCCCGTATGTGATCCTCAAATACAAGAGCACCTACTACCTGGCTTCGGACACAATGTGGTTCGAGGCCTGGTCTATCAACGGCCCCTGGACCGAGGCGCGTAGTCTGCCGAAGGATGTCCAACAGGTCGATGAGCAGATCAAAAAACAACAGCAGGAGCAGGGCGCGCCGGCGCCCGAGGAGCAGAGCGACGACAACCGCGTGCCCGAAATGGTAATTTCGACCGAACCGGCGGAGTTGATCTTCATCGATGGCAAGCCGGAGTTCGAGCCGCTTTCGGCGAGCGAAATCATGGTGGTGTCGAATACCGATTCCGATGTCGTCTTCGAGATCGCGAGCCAGAACTACTACGTTCTGCTCTCCGGCCGTTGGTACCGCACAAAGGACCTCGACAACGGACCGTGGACCTGGGTCGCCAACAACGAGCTTTCGGCACAATTTTCCGAAATTCCGGCTGAATCCGACGTCGGGTATCTGCGTGCCTCGGTCGCCGGCACCGAGGAGGCGCGGGAAGCGCTGCTCGAGCAGTCGGTGCCGCAGACCGCAGCTGTCAAGACGACCGCCGGCGCTTCCTTCAGCGTCGAGTACGATAGCGCACCGGAATTCAAACCGATCGACGGCACCGGTATGACGTACGCGGTGAATACCTCGGCAGCGGTGATCTGGTCCGGTGGTCGCTATTACGCCTGTGATCAAGGAATCTGGTACGACTCCGCATCGGCGACCGGTCCGTGGACGGTAAGCAAGCACGTGCCCGACGAGATCTACACGATCCCGCCATCGAATCCCCACTACAACGTGACCTATGTCAAGGTCTACGAATCGAAGCCAGACGTCGTATACGTGGGTTACACGCCAGGCTACACCTCGAGCTACGTCTCCCACGGGTGCGTGGTCTACGGCACCGGTTGGTGGTATCGACCCTTCTGGGGACCAGGCTTCTACTACCCCTACCACTCGACCTGGGGCTTCCACGTGCGTTGGAATCCCTGGTACGGCTGGAGCTTCGGCCTCAGCTATTCGACCGGCCGCTTTACCTTCTCGATTGGCTTTGGGGGCTGGGGACGATACGGGTACGGGGGTTGGTGGGGACCCGCTCGCTACCGGCCCTACCCGAGATACGGATACGGTGCCGGCTACAGGGCCGGTTACCGCCACGGCTACCGCCAGGGCTACCGCCACGGCGCAGCTGCGGGGAGTCGACCGACCCCGTATGGAGGCGCCCGACCGAACAACAACATCTATTCGCGACCCGGCAACTCGGACCGAGTGGCTCGCACACAGGACAGATCCGGGACCCGGCAACAGCCGACGGTGGCGCGCGACCGGGCCAACAACGTCTACACCGACAAGAGCGGCAACGTCTACCGTCGTAATGACAACGGCAGCTGGGACCGACGGGATCAGGGCGGCTGGTCGAAGACCGATACCCCGAGCGCAGGAACACGGCCTTCGGTTGGTGGCCAGCCCTCGACCCGTCCATCGACGGGGTCTCGTCCCTCGACCGGCACCCAGCCTTCGACCCTGCCATCGACCGGTTCACGACCGTCAACCCAGCCATCAACCGGATCCAGGCCGTCGACCGGGAGTCGCCCGTCAAGCGGATACACGCCATCGACGAGCTCACTCAATCGTGACTATTCAGCGCGTCAACGAGGGAATACACGGTCGGGCCAATATGGGGGCAGCCGTCCGTCCGGTGGGTCCCGCGGCGGAGGCGGGCGGCGGAGATAGAGGCAAATAATTAGAAGTCGAAAGGTCCCGTCACTGACGGGACCTTTTTTCTGTCACGTTTTTTCGATTACCGCAGATCGAGTGAAACTCCCTCGCCCTCGCGGACCCTGACCTGACCCTGTCGCGGTCCCGCTTCGGTGGAGACAGAGACGACGTAGTCGTCGGCCTGTAGCGGTCCGATGCGGATACCACCGCTCGTCTGCTGCGGTGGGCTGGCCATGAAGAGAAGGCTCGACAGGTCGACGCCGTCGGCGGTCGTGACCCTGATCGAGGGTCCACGCGTCGAAGCGGCGACCACCACGCCTGCTTTTGCTCTGATCCCGTTGGCATCGTCGTCGAGGTAGATATCGACGTAGCCACCTTGGCCGAGGTCGAGCTGGGCCCGGAGTTGTTCTCCGTTGTCGACCATCAGATTCGGACCGCAGCCGGTGGCGCCGCCATAAGCGATACCGCAGGGGCGATAGGAACCGGCGGGGATGCCCGAGAAGGTCGCCAGGCCACCACCGTCGGTGAAACCGGTTGAAGTCTCGGGACCGACCAGGTAGACCGGCGCGCCGCCGGCCGAACCGGAGAGGGTATTGACTGAGAGCAAGATGCTGGCGCCGTCGTGCGGCAGCAGCTCGAGCACGATCGGTCCCTCGGCGCTACCATCGCGGATATCGAGCTCTGATGGATTCGACGGCGCGAAATCGGTGTGGCTGGCGGTCAGCACCAGGTGGCCGGGCTCGAGGCCGCGCACGGAAAAGCGTCCCTCCGCATCGGTATAGGCCGTCAGGTCCTGGATGCCATCACCAGCGCTGGCCAGGACCGACGCCCCGGCAACCGGGTTGCGGTCGCTGTCGATGACATAGCCCTCGACCGCCGCGTCGGAGTACTGGATCGCGCACTCAAAGGTCTCCACCTGTGGGATGTCGAGGACCTTGGTGATCGGTGCCGCTCCGGACCCGGGTGGGGTGTAGGAAGCATAGTAACGGCCGACCGTCAGCCCCGCCCCGAAGAACCGGCCGTCGGGGCCGACAACGAACTGCAGCGGTTGCTGGTCGATGCCGAAGATCTGGCGATCATCGGTGACTCGCTGCATCATCACCACCACTCCGGGCGCCTGAGCCCCTTCGGTGGTCAGCACCAGGGTGCCACCCGGCGCGCGATCATCGCCGAGCCAGATCTCGCCTGCGATCCGAATGCCGCCGAGCATGAGGTCGGCGACCACGGTTTGTCGGGCGTCGCCCTCGACCGTGTCGGAGGCTTTTTCCTGACCGTGAGTGGCCGTCACCTTCCACCGACCGACGGGCACGCGCTCGGCCCGGAAGTAGCCGTCGTGGTCGGTACGAACCTTGGTTTCGGCGAAGTAGGCATAGTTGGCGGCTTCGGTGATCTCTACGACCGCGCCGGTGATGGGCCGATCCAGACCGTCATAGACCTGACCCACGATCGTCATACCGGCATCCATCTCGACATCGCCGATGTCATAGCCGACCTCGTCGGGCTCGACGCCGTCGAGACGCCACGTCGCAAACCCCGAAGCGTTGACGATGGTCCGGCAGGTGCCAGCATCGAGTCCTTCGAGGAGGAACATCCCGTCGCTATCGGTGAGAGTGCTCGGAACGTCGCCGAGCAGCTCGGGCGCGCGGAAGACCGCAGGCGACCCCGGTTCGCACTTGACCCGTGCTCCGGGAACGGGCTGCAGGGTCTCTGCGTCGAGCACTCGTCCGGCGATGGCGAGCCCGCGATCGGGCACGATCGGGGAAAGCATCAGCTCTTCGCCCAGGGCGACGTGGACCCTCTCCGACACTGTGGTTGCCGAACCGGGAAGGCGAACCGACAGCGAATAGGTTCCGGTCTCGAGACCCGAAGCACGAGCAATGCCGAATTCGGCGTCCCAGGTGCCCTTGCCGCTCTTACCCTCACGCCCGCTGGCTGTATAGGCCTGCCAACGCACGATGACCTCGTCTGGTGAGAAATGCCGAGTCGACAAGATCTGCTGCTCGATGATGGCGCCGCCGGGAACGGTGATGACAACCCGCTCCCGATCGGTGGAGAAGCTGCCCTCCCACACACCGAAGCCTGAACCGAAGATCTTCACCGGAATGGTGGTTCGGCGCATCAGGCCCTGGACGCGGAGCTGGCCGCTGGCATCGGTCTGGTAGACGCGATCGTTGAAGTAGAGGATGGCCTTGGCCGCCCGTTCGCCGATTTCGTTTTCGACCACCAAAAGAATGTCCCGGCCGGGAATGAGTTCGAGAGTGACCGGTTCGCTCTTCAATTCATCGCTGATTTCTACCGCGACCTCCGCGCACGCGCGACCCTCGGCGCAGGCGCGGACGCGTACCGTGCCCGGCAGGAGTCCGCCAAGCGCGAATTGGCCGTTCGCAGAGCTGGTACCGCGTTGGTTGTAGCGGAAGCTGTCGAGTTCGGCGATCTCGCCAAGGACATCAATCTTTGCCCCGGCCACAGGTTCGCCCTCTTCGTCCAGCACGAGGCCGCTGACTCCGAGACCCTCGGCGAGGTTCAGCGAAACGGGTTTCGAGAAATCACGGAAGCTGGTTATGGCGGGGGCCATTCCCTGGGCGACGACGACACCGACATAGGAAGCGTCGAGGTCGAGGTCGTGGATATCGATCACCCCATCTTCAGCGATGTCGTGCTTTGACGCGACATTTGTAAAAAGGGTGAGAACATCGATTTGATCCTCACGGGCCAACCACATCCGAGCCTCGATCGCAGGTTCGAGCTTGATGGTGATTGCTCCCTGGGGCCGCAACAACACCGTGTGGCGGCGGCCGTCTGCCACCACGCGGTCTGCGGTCGGAGCATAGCCCGGGGCCGAAAAAATGATTCGCTCATCACCGCGACACCTCAGGTCGAGGAGGCCTCCGGCCTTCCAGCTTGCGTTGGCGAGCTCATCGGGAGCTCCCGCAACTTGCCAGGAGAGGGAACCGCTTTCAATCGGTTCGCCGCTGACCGCGTCCTGAACCAGATAGCCGACCGTTGCGAGGTCCGGCAGCTGGAGGCTGTCTTCGGCGTTGGGAGAGACCGCAATCGGTGCGCCGAGACCGACACGAATCCAGGTCGTGCCGTCGCCTGCGGGAACCGTCAAGACATCGGAGAGGGTCGTGCCATCGGGTGCGATCACCTCACTGCCGAATCCAGTAAGAGCCACCGCCATCGCCAACCCTGCGAAGATGACGACCGTGGTACGTTTCATCATATTCTCCAGAATCCTCGCTACAGCGTGCTCTCCACCGTTGGCACCTCGACCTGCCAGACGGTGGTTGTGGCTGACGGCTCCCAGGTCTGCTGTCCCACCAGGACCAGGCGTCCGGCCCCGGCATCGGCGATGATGAGCCGACCGGCGCGGACACCGTTTATGGGAAGACCCACCGCTACGGGCTCGCCGCTGGTCTTGTAAATATCGAGCTCATGGCGCTGCAACATTGGGCCGTCGGGGAGTCCGACGACAAATGCCAGGAGATCGTTTCCGAGCGGGACCGGTCGCTTGACCAGCGGCTGTGCGAGTTGCCACCGCGAGTACGCCTGCCGACCGGAGTCATCGTGAATCTCGGGGGAAGCCCCCCAGTTCGGTGCTCGGAAACGGGGGTTTGTACCGCGCCACGCTTTGGTGAGGCGGTCGTTCTTGTCGAAGACGAAGACCGCGTAGCTGCGTGGGTCCACAAAGGCCCAGCCGCCGTCCGGCAACGCCGCCAACCCTCCCGTTGTGATTCCCTGGAAGTGAATTCGTTTGACTGTCTCCGGCACGGGCATGGACGCCGGGTACTCCTGAAGCGGCACGATCTCTCCGTCGTCGTACTGGATGAAGAGATAGGGCGTGCCGCCACCCGAGACGTCCGGGCTGGCGATGCCGTAAATTACCATGCGGTCCGGAAACACCAGCGGTTGGCCGCTGGTGACGCTTTTCATGCCCGGATATTCGTGGAGGAACCGAAAGCTGGAGTCGTAGTAGACCCAAAAGTATCGGTCGCCGAAGACCACGCACCGGCCCGATCCGCAACCCAGATGCTGAGGTCCGGAAACCTCACCTTGCTGGGTGCCCATGGGCAGGATCGATCGAAGATCCTTGCCCGTTCGAAGATCTACTTCGCGTAGCCCTTTGGTGTAGTCGGGAAGGAGCAGGCGATCGCCACGCACCACCGCGTCAACGATCATATACGCGGGGCTCTCGAGGCTCACAGGTCGAGCCGTACAGAAGGGCTCGACTTTGTCAGCCGGCGACGCCAGCACACCGGCGCAGAGAAGCGCTACACCGGCACATACCACAACCGCCCTCAGGGCGTGCCGCATAACCTCACCTGATTGGCTCCGTCAGGTTGAAACTGACGGACCCTGGTCAGGGAGTATCCGGGAAGACCCAGATGACGTAGCAGTCAAACGGCAGCGGTGCGCAGCCGTTGGGATGGTTCGGTGTGTAGACCATCCATCCCACATTTTGCACCGCAGCCTCAGAGAGACTCGGCGCGATCAGGGCCGGCACGATTGCGCCGACTATCATGACCGCAATGATCAAGACACCCAGTTTCCTTTTCGACATGATCCGCCCTCCATCATGCTAGTTGGAGTAAACGTATCGACGCATTTTTTGATTGTCAAGGGCGTTTCTCGATATTTCCCTACAAATCGAAAGCCGTCAATTCAAGTCGCCTGGCGAATGCGGATCGAATCGAAGGCGACATCGGGACCATAAGGTCATCTATTGTCTGATACCGCCCGCTGGAGGTGGTGATTGTCGTCTTGATCGGTGGCTTTGCCGATGTGATTCAGGGCACATATTGTGGATCGAATCTGGAAGTACTGAGTCCGATTCTCCATAAATCTGGTGAAATATGCGGGCTCGAGTCATGTTACGGTTCCTGTGATGGGGGGATCGATGATTCGTCGCACCGCTCTTCTGGTTACGTGTGTGGTTCTCGTCGCCGCAGCGCCCGCCAACGCCTTCGACCTCAATCTGGCCGTTGGCGCCGATTTCGGAGGCGACTTCGATCTAGGAGACGTCAGTCTGAGCTCGGACACCGGCTATACCCTGGGTCTCGAGATCGCGTTCGAGGTTCCCTTCATCGAGCTCGGGGCGGGGCTCGAATACGGCTTCTCGCGCGGCGCAAGCAGTGCCGACCTCGACGCCAGCTACTACCAGATCTACGCGATCGGTCGGTTCTTTTTCGGGCCGGTCTACATCGCGGGCCGGTTCGGCTACGCGAATATGTCCGTGTCGACCATCCTCGAAGGCGATTTTGGTGGCGGCGGTAGTTGGGGCCTCGGCGGTGGGGTCGAGTTCTTCGGCAAGCTCAAGACCGAGCTTCTCTTCAACAGCCTCAACACCGACCTCGAATACCAAACCTGGACCATCCGACTCTTATATACGTTTTAGTCCCGGCTGATGCCAGGCCGATCTTGAAAGGCCTCAAGCTCTAGGGTAGTCAGGCTGACCGCAATCACTTTGTAAACGCTAAGACGCCAAGAGCGCAAAGAAACCGCAAAGATATCAATTCGAGTTTTTCTTGGCGATGGTCTTTGCGGTTCCAAAGACGCTCCGGTTATTCGAATCATTTCAAGAAAAGGTTGGACGAACACCATCGGGCGTGGAGACGGAACCGGGTCAGAAAGGAAAGCCGAAGTTCAGGCGAAAGCCCTTGATGTGCGGGCCGAACCGGTAACCAATTCCGATCCGCGGCAGCGGGATAAACCAGAGTTTGACCTTGGGCGTGGTACCGAAGGTGAAGCCCACTTCATTGGTGTACTGGATTTCAAGGGGCTCGCTCTCGTCGCGGCCAATGATGGCGTCGATGTACTGGCGACGTATGTAATAGCCGCTGAGGTCGGCTTGGTTTCCACCAATGGTGAACGGGAGTGGGTGGCGGGCGTCGAAGCCGAGCCGGATCTCTCCGAAATCACTTGCCACAGCGTCGGTCGAGGTGAAGGTCGACAGGTAATCCACTTTTGTGCCGAAGCTGAGGTCCCACTTCTTCACCGGCCAGGTGGCGATGGTACGCATGCCAACCGACCACACCCCGTAACCGAGGTCGTTGTCGAAGTCACGGCCGTAGCCGATCTCGGCAAACGGTTTGAGGATCCAGCCCTTGCCCGCCGGGATCAGGAACTCGACGCCTGGAGTTGCAGCAAGTGATTGGAATCTGTAGTCGAAATCGATCGCGTCTTCGACGGTGAAGTTGTAGACCCCTGCGTAGACGACGAACCGAAGCCGCAAGCCCCAATCGTCATCGTCGGCTGTGAATATCTTGAAGCTGGCTGGGATGCGGAGGTCGTAGACTTTTGTGTCGGGCGTGGCCGAGTCGCCGCCGGTGAAGCCGAATGCAAATGGGTGGAAGGTCGGATTCCCATCGTCCTGAGCGAAGGTGGGTACCGCGATTACGAGGATTGCGGCCAACGCCACCACTGAGTGTGCCCGACCACAAGACCGGGAACACTGAGGTGACGCTGAGATCATGCGCGCAGTATATATCGGACAAAAAACGACCCGGCGCGAGGCCGGGTCATTCGGTATTCAATTGTCGTTTGCGTCAGCGCGTCGTTGGCTTGAAGTCGACCCGCCGGTTCTTGGCTCGACCTTCCGCCGTGTTGTTTTGCGCTAGCGGCTCATTGGGACCGAATCCCTTGGTAGTCAACCTGCCGGCTGCGACACCGTTGGTCACCAGGTACTTCTTGACCGCGTCGGCCCGCATCTCCGAGAGCTTCATATTCCATGCGAGTGCCCCTGAGCTGTCGGTGTTGCCCTGGATTTCGACCGTGTACTGCTGGTTCTTCTTGAGGAAGTTGGCGACCCGGAGCAGGACCTCCGCCGCCTCCGGTTTGATTGTGTTGCGGTTGAGGTCGAAGAGCACCTGGCCCCTGACGAACCACTCGTCACCCGCCACCTCGATACCTGCGATCGGGCAGCCCTTATCGTCGACCGGGACACCCCTCGGGGTGCCGGGGCATTTGTCGAGATAGTCGGGGACACCGTCGCCGTCGGAATCAACAGGGCAGCCTCTGGCGTCGACTTTGGCGCCTCTGGGAGTCCCGGGGCACTTGTCGAGATAGTCGGGCACACCGTCGCCGTCGGAGTCGATCGGGCAACCCTTGGCGTCAACCGCGACATTCTTCGGGGTGCCGGGGCACTTGTCGAGATAGTCGGGCACGCCGTCACCATCGGAATCCACCGGGCAACCCACCGAATCTACCTCGACGCCCTTGGGGGTGTCCGGGCATTTGTCGAGGTGGTCCGGAACGCCGTCACCGTCGGCATCGGGCCACAGAAAGACGTCAGCGACGAATAGCGCCATCGCCCGGGAAGTCGTCAGCTTACTCGCGGGTTTGAGGTAGCCGGAACCACCCGCGGCAACTACCTGTTCGAGGAGCCGACGTCCTTTCTGGCTGGTGCCGATCTGAACGGCATAGATCTCGAGGTTTTCGCCAAAGGCGGATGCCAGGCCTTCGGCAGCGGCAACTTCCTTTTTGCCCATGTCGAGACCGTCGCTGACGATGATAATCGCCGTCCTCGCATCCCTCTTGAAGAGATCGGCGCCGGCGGCGTCGAGCGCGAGATTGAGGGGACTGGTGCCGTTTGCGCAGCTGAACCTCGCGACGCCGTCGCTGAATGACGAGCTGAGGTATTCACCGATTTCGATGATCGAAACCGTCTTGCCCTGACTCTTGCAGAGTCCACGCCCGAAGGTCCGCAGCCCTCCGTCGTAGCCGAGATCGGGTACGGTCTGGTTCAGGCTGATCAAGAAGTTCTCAGAGATCCCGATCTTCCGCTGCCGCCGCCAACGATCGATCATCGATAGCGAGCCGTCAGCAATGACGACGAACTGATCGACCTTGCGAACATATTTGTCGGTATCGATCGTGCCTGGTTCGAAGCTCAATTTCGGTTGAGACGATGCGCAGGCCTGGGTGAGCATCACCATGGCGAAGATCAGGACGATGTACGAGGTGGCTCTTTTCATCATTCCTCCTCATGTCTGCGGTGCCGGCCGAATGCCTGGACCCTCCATCGCCTCATCGACCTGGAGGATCCTCCCCGGTCGGTCGCAGTGGGCTCGCGTGCATGCAGTCTGCCACAACCACTGTGCTGTAGCAATGTCGTCACCGCCTCACCCGCGGCGAAAAAATCTCTGCTGAGGCCTCTGTATGCTGGAGTCCATGAGTCACAACATATATCGACCGATTCCCCTGAATTTCGAGCGCCTACCTCAACGCGAGATGGTCGCCCAAGGGCACAGCTTTCGCGAGCTCATGGCCCGGCGCCGTTCGGTGCGCGAGTTCGCACCCGACTCCGTGCCGCGCGAGCTCATCGAGATTGCGATTGCTGCCGCAAACACCGCGCCGTCAGGGGCCAACCGCCAACCATGGCATTTCGCTGCGGTCTCGGACCCGATGGTCAAGGCGGCGATCCGAGGCGGCGCCGAAACCGAAGAACAAGAGTTTTACGAGGGCGGACGGGCGACTGAGGAGTGGCTGAGGGCGCTGGCGCCGCTCGGCACGGATTGGCGAAAGCCGTTCCTCGAGATTGCGCCATGGTTGGTGGTGGTCTTCAAGCAGATTTACGCGGTGGGCGCTGACGGGTCCAAACTTACCAATTATTACGTCAATGAAAGTGTCGGCATTGCCTGCGGACTGTTCATTGCGGCCATCCAACAGATGGGCCTTGCCACGCTCACCCACACCCCGCAGCCGATGCGTTTTCTGACCCGGATTCTCGGCCGGCCGGACAGTGAACGTCCCTACATACTCTTTCCGGTCGGCTATCCACAGGCCGACTGCAAGGTGCCGGAGATTTCCAAAAAGAAAATAGAGGAGGTCAGCACCTGGTTCGAAAGTGGGTAAGAGCGTCTGACGGGCAGGAGGCAGGAGAAACTAGTTTTCCTCGCCGAAGAAACTCCCCACAAACGAAGAAACGATGCTGACGATCAAAGCACCGAGCACCGCCCACCAGTAGCTCGAGACCCCGAACCCGGGCACGATCTTCGACGCCAGCAGGAAGGTAAAGCCGTTCACCAGCAGATAGAAGAGACCAAGGGTGAGGATGGTAATCGGCAGCGTCAGAATGGTCAGGATCGGACGGACGAGGGCATTGACCAGTCCGAGCACGACCGCGGCGATCGCCAGGGCCTGGTTGGACTCGATGTGGACGCCGGGCAGAATATAGGCCGTCACCC
>Ga0316198_10000017_pt1 | contig 59719 bp, 49 predicted proteins | sample OudBieAanoxic_MG_FD_204935 | JGI IMG/M metagenome (GOLD analysis project Ga0316198, IMG submission 204935) | Coastal sediment microbial communities from Oude Bieten Haven, Netherlands - site A anoxic | ecosystem: Environmental > Aquatic > Marine > Coastal > Sediment | place: Netherlands... | reverse complement strand
GATATCGGTCGGCTGGGATTTCGACACCCACAATCTCGACCGTAAAGCCCGGACGAGCCCACGACTTTTCTTCGTCGGTCCAGTAGAACTCCTTCTGGTGCTTGTCGTACTGCACCTCTTCGCCGGAGTGACTCGGGATCAACCGGCGCGCCGATGCCCTGACCGGCGCGGGTGCTCCGGGTTTCCCGTGCGCTCCCACCGCCTCGCCTGCCCCGACCGTCTCGACGGCCTGGATCGTCGGCGCGGCCATGAGCCCTACGGCAGCCAGCATCACCAGCGTTTTTTTGATCGTGATCATCTTCCTGCCTCCTTGCTTTGACTCGACGCGATTCGCGCAGAGGAACCGGCCGGCCGGCGCCCCCAATACACATTTTCCGTAGCTTTGAATGATCGGTTGATGTCGGCGATGGGATGAATTGTCTTGAGAAGAGAAGCCTCTGGCGCCGTCTCATCTCGCATCAACATCTCAAGCCGACAACGTGACACTTCCATGACTGGAGCAGAATGAATCAATCTCGTTTCGTTGTCAACTCATTTGTAAGACTAAACAAATGTGCATATGCGTTAAAGATTGTAAATAAAAGACTTTCCTTCAGAGAGAATAATGACAGTTGATTTTCTTGCAAGACGTAGTCTCAATATCGATCGATTTCACGACAGGTGCAGGGTGCATCGTCGATAACGGTTTCTATTTCAATTCGTTAGACACAACCGCCCGATAATTCAGGCTTGTTCAAACGCGATTCCAGTTCTCCCTTCGGCCTTACTGGGTCAAGATTTGCGAGGCGATCCGGTGGGGCGAGACAGTTCATCATCGACCGTGACTTGCGCCGCCGCTGAGGGCAGGCGACACTTCTGTCCATGCCAAATCACGCGAAGTCTTTTGTCGTTGCAGTCGTCATCGCCATCCTCGGTATCGCGATCGCCGCGTTGGTTTTGCGGGACCAAATGCGGTGTGCTGGATTTCCCGGTCCGTCGGTGACATCAGTCGAGTTACCTGGTGGTCCGCCGGGCGAAGGGAGTCTTCGCATCGCCTCATGGAACGTCCGCAACTTCCCGCTTGACGAGCGTCCCCAGGAGGACGATCTCGGCTACTCGCGTCGCACCAATATCTGTGATTTCGAAACCGCCTTCGGTGGGCTCGATGCAGATCTCTATGGCCTCCAGGAGGTCAACGACATTCGTCGCTTTCAACCGATTCTCCGGCGTGCCTGTGGCGAGCGTTCGATGGATGTAAGGTTTTCATCGAGTGGCGGCCGACACGGCCAACATCTGGCGATCGCCTGGGACAATTCCAGGCTCGAGCTTGTCGGGCAACCGGTCGAGGTCAGTGAGCTCGTTCTCGAGCCTGGGATGCGTCCCGCCTTTGCCGGCTATTTTCGCAGCGTTCGTGCCGGCGGCACTGACTTCACACTGGTGGTGGTGCATCTGGAATCTGGGCCGCAGAATTTCGCTGATCGCCGGCGGCAGAACCGGGCGCTGGCGTCGTGGATCGAGGGCAGGGTCGAGGAAGCCGGCGACCCGGACGTCATCGTACTCGGTGATTTCAACACCGTCGGTTCTCCCCGAGGAGGTCTCGAGGGCGAGCTCCAGTCCGCAGATGCGATCCTCGGACGCGTCGGACTCGAACGGCTTTCCAACCCGCTCGGCTGCACCTCGTATTGGGAGGGGGGAGGTGGGAGGGATGGCGTCCATCAACCATCGCTCCTCGACCACGTCTTTGTCGGCGGTTTCGGAATGGGTGCGGTCGCGATGCCGCTCGCAACCTGGCTTCACTGCTCGAGGTGGGAATGCGAGGAGCTGATTTCCCGTCCCGGCGAAGAGGACGGGACGTTTTGGGATGTATCAGATCATTGCCCGCTGACTTTCGAGATCCAGGATCTGGATCTCGAAATTCAGAATTAGGAATTCTGAATTTCCACCCATCCTCAGCGTTCGGGAGAACATGAGCGGGAATTCCGAATTCCGAACTCCGAATTCGCGGCGCCTCTGTATGATGAGTTCCGTCTATTGAGATTATGAGCCAGGATATTCGCAAATCCCGTGTCGATGTAGCGCCGCGCGAGTTTCACGTCTCGCGTGGGGTGCGCGAAATCTATGGACTGGATGAGGGCCTTTTCTCGGTATCCGGCAACGTGGTCTTTGCGGATTTTCACGCGGCGAGGACTTTTGCCCTCCGTTTGAACGAACGTCGCCCCGCAGAGCGGGCGATCAGTGCGAGCGATCTCTATGCTCTCGGTCTGATCGACGAGGCGCTCCACCTTGTGGTGGCACGTCACCGCCGCGAGAGCGCTCCGCAATTGTGGGCGGAGGCCATTGCCCTTCTCGGGGAAGAGGTTGGCCAGGGCCCGCTCGATGAGCTTCTGCTGGCCTTCGTCGATGAGTTTCCTCCTACTTCCGTCTTCAAAGGTGAGATCACGGTAGAGGAGTATCTCGCCGGCGAGACCGATGGCGAGGATCATCGCGAAGCGGCGCTCGAGGAGCTGGTGCTGATGTGGCTCGCCAACCGCAATCCGGCGTTCGAGCCCTTCCGCGAGCTCTTCGATGACGACAATCTTCGGCAGGCGACGGCGTACGGGACGGTGGTGCGCCGAATCGAGAGTTTCCTCTCCTCCTCCGAGACTTCTGGCCCTCCGGGCAGAAGTCTCCTCGACCGACTCTTGGCTCCAGTACGAGCTGCGCCGGACTCGCTGCAGGGACAGCTCGAGTTCATTCGCACCACCTGGGCGGAGCTCCTCGGTCCCGACCTCCATCGGGTCCTCGGTGGGCTCGATTTCCTTGCCGAGGAAAATCGGGCCTGGTTCCCGGCCGGACCCGGGCCGATCGAGCCGCCCGACTACCGGGTCCTCGCCGAAACCGGTGAACGCTACTCCGCCGACCGCGATTGGATGCCGCAGCTGGTATTGCTGGCAAAAAATGCCCATGTGTGGTTGGCGCAGCTCAGCCAAAAACACGGTCACGAGATATCGACGCTCAATGGCATACCAGATGAGGAACTCGAACGGTTGGCAAACTGGGGTCTCACCGGTCTCTGGCTGATCGGTGTTTGGGAGCGGAGCCGAGCTTCGGAACAGATCAAGAAGAGAATGGGCGATGACGAAGCGGTTGCGTCGGCCTACTCGCTCGAGGACTACCGCATCGCCGACGCTCTCGGGGGCGAAGCCGCCTACGAAGATCTGCGCGGACGTGCGTGGCAATATGGCATCCGGCTCTCAACCGACATGGTGCCCAACCACATGGGCATTGATTCGCGGTGGGTGATGGAACACCCGGACTGGTTCCTCTCGCTCGGCCACTCACCCTATCCGTCTTATAACTTCGACGGTCCTGATCTTTCGGACGATTCCAGAGTCGGTATCTTCATCGAGGACCATTATTGGGACCGTTCCGACGCGGCGGTGGTGTTCAAACGGGTGGATCGGGAGACCGGCGACGAGCGATTCGTCTATCACGGCAACGACGGGACCTCGATGCCGTGGAACGATACTGCGCAACTCGATTACCTCAATCCCGAAGTGCGAGAGGCGGTCATTCAAACAATCCTCGCGGTCGCGCGACGATCGCCGGTGATTCGCTTTGACGCGGCTATGACCCTGGCACGCCAGCATTTCCACCGGCTATGGTTTCCAGAACCGGGGGCTGCCGGCGCGGTGCCGTCACGGGCCGAGTACTCGATGAGCCGAGCTGACTTCGATCATGCGATGCCGGGGGAGTTCTGGCGTGAGGTTGTCGACCGCGTCGCCGAGGAAGCACCAGATACCCTTTTACTGGCGGAGGCGTTCTGGTTGCTCGAGGGCTACTTTGTGCGCACCCTCGGTATGCACCGGGTCTACAATTCGGCATTCATGAATATGCTCCGTGACGAGCGCAATGCCGAGTACCGGCAGCTGATCCGTTCAACCCTCGAATTTGATCCGCAGATCCTCAAGCGCTATGTCAACTTCATGTCCAACCCTGATGAACGGACCGCTGTTGACCAGTTTGGCACCGGCGACAAGTACTTCGGGGTGGCGACTCTGATGGCGACCATGCCCGGGTTACCGATGTTCGGTCACGGCCAGATCGAAGGGCTGGAGGAGAAGTACGGCATGGAGTTCCGGCGCCCACGCTGGGACGAGGCGCCGAACGAGGGTCTGGTGTGGCGGCACGAACTGCAGCTGTTCCCGGTTCTGCGGCGGCGCCGGTTCTTCGCCGAGGTCGACCGCTTCCTGCTCTACGACTTCGTCGCCGATGACGGGTCGGTGGATGAAAATGTCTTCGCCTATTCCAATGAGATCGATGGTGAGCGCAGCCTGGTTGTCTTCCACAATCGATATGCAGAAACGCGGGGCCGACTCAAGCTTTCGACGGCCGTCGCGGAAAGCACCAACGGTGATGAGAAGAACTTGGTTCGGACGACCCTCGGCGACGGCCTCGGGTTGCCCGAGGCCGACGGTCTGTGGGTAGTCTACCGCGACGCGGTATCGGGTCTCGAGTATCTGAAATCGTGTCGTGAGCTGCGGTCGGATGGATTTTTCTTCGATCTTGACGGCTACCGTCTCCACTGCTTTCAGGAATTCCGCGAGACGGCCGAGGATGAGGACCACCCGTGGCACGAGCTTGCCGTTCATCTTGACGGTCAAGGTGTGCGCAACATTGACGATGCCCTCGGTCAGTGGCGCATGACGGAGCTTTTGAAACCGTTCAGACGCCTGCTTTCCCCGGAAATATTCAAACGGCTGGCATCGGATGAGAATCGGGAAGAGGCAGTTGTCGAGCTTCTCGAGGTGGCGCGCACCGAGGTCGCGGACCTCCTCGATGCGGCGTTGTCGGCAGCGGGAAGCGAGGCCGGAGGGGGCACTGCGCTGGTCGAAGGCCGAATCCTCACCGAGTTGGAGACCGTGCTCGAACTTGCGCAACATATGCGGAGACCTGAAGAGGGCCGAGGTGAGGAAGAAAGCTGGGAAGTTGCACTCACAGACGCCCTTGGCGATCCTGTTGCCTGGATGACTCTGGTGACCTGGGTGGTTGTTCGCCACCTGGGCGAGGTAGGTGGTTGTGGGGATCGTCAGGGAACGGCTGGCGAACGGTTCAGCGAGTGGTACCTGCGATCGGCCCTCGTCGATCTCGTCATCGCCCTCGATCGCTCCGAGGACGACGGTCTGCGCGCCGGCCTTGCCGTGGATCTGATGATCGAAACCGTCGTGTGGAGGAAGAATGTCACGGGGTTGGAGGGTATTGGACCGGCCTTGACCGACATAGTCGGCGACGAAAAAGGCCAGGAGTATTTGAGGATCAACAGCCACGCCGACGTCCTGTGGTTCCGGCGCGAGTCATTTGAGGAGTTGCTGCGATGGATGATCCTGGCGTGGGTCTCAGATGGAATTGTCGAGGACAGCGAAGGCGCGCCGGCGACCATTGCGACAACCTCCGCCGTTTGGGAGGCCTTGATATCGGCTGCGGAGATTTCGGAATTCCGGTTGGCCGAATTTCTCGAGATCTTGATTGCCGCAAATGATCTCGTGGTTTCGAAAGAGTGATGGAATACCGCCGACTTTTACGGCCGCTGCCTCTGATCTTGATCTTCATTTTCGTCTCGGTGGCGGTTGCCGACCTGGTTCAGAAGTTGACTGAGGAGCCGCCACCACCACCGGAGATTGCCGGATCTGCGATCCCGCGCTTTGAAGTCCTGGAGCCGGTGATCGATTTTCGAGCAAATGGTGGAGAACCTTCTGTCGAGATCCTGCCGATTCCAGAGTTCGAGGAAGGTCAGTGGTCTGAACCCGAGTCCCAAGGTTTCTGGGCAAAAGGATCCGCCGCCGACTTGAAGCTCGAGTTCGCGACCGGCGGTCATCGCGTGCTCATTCTGGAGTGCCTGCCGGCGAGCGGCAAAAACCCCGTCCGAAAACTCACCCTGACGATCAACGGAGTCGACTGCTGCTCCATCGATCTTGTGCCGGAGTGGCAGCGATATCGGCTTGTCCTCCCGGAGGGAGTCGTTCGTTCCGGGTCCAACCGCGTCGATCTCCGTTTTCCTGATCGCGACCCGGCGGCGAGACCTCGGCGTGCCCTCCTAATCCGAAAGCTCGGTTGGTTTCTCGACGCCGTTGTCGATGTGGAAGCCCTTGATGGTCCTCGTCCGGTTTCCGTCGACCTCGACGCCGAACGGATCAACATCCGCAAATCGGGGGTACTGGAATTACCAGTTGTTCTGGACGACCGAACCGACGCTCTCCATATGCGCTACCGATTTCCTACCGGTTCCGGCCGCGCCGACGTGGTGGTAGAACAGTCGGAGGACGGCAGTCTCGATGACACCATGAGAGCAGCCATGAGGTCGGACGAAAGAATCTACGGACGCATCCGGATTCCGCTTCACGGCCGTCGCGGACCGTTTGTGATTCGTATCCGGGCAGATCTCGAACCACCCGGCTCTCACCTGCTGATCTCTTCCCTGCGGCTCGTCGAGGAGGGTGACCCTACCCGTCGTCCCTGGGCTGCGAATCCTCCCCCGAACTGAGTACCCGTCGGTCGTCTTCCGGCGGGGTGATATCCCGCGGTTCGAGGTCCGCCTCTTGTCGTGTCGAGAAGGTGGCGACGACGAACGTGAGGACTGCGAGCAGGATCTCGTCGACGAGTGGTATCGGGTCCGGAACAACGAGGTCCACCAAAAACAGACCCCCGAGGACCAGGAAGAGATAGGGATAGCGCATCCGCGGTAGGAGGCGGTTGACGAGAGTTGTCAGAGGTGACGACATGGCGTCAGGAACCCTCCTCATTTCCTTTCATGGAGATGCTTGCTTTGGGCTGGTACGAAGAGTAGACATTGGGCTTGCCTGAGAGCCCGGAGAGTTTGACGACCAGCACCTGGCCGAGCGGTACTCCCTCGACCCATTTCAGCATTCTGTCGTGAAGACGTCGCAGTTCGCGGTCTTCGAATTCGACGTTTTGGTTGGCCAAAAACTCGTCGAGCGTCTCCTTGGTCGAAATTGTGAGTTCGGTGACTCCCTGAAGATTCTGAACCAGCGGTTTGAGCTCGGTATCCTCGAGGATCAGGCGGGCGTTCGGGTCCACCTCGAGGACCGGCAGGTCGTCGATATCGCCGATGAGATTTTCGACTGTCGGCGGGAGGGCGCCCGGCGTCTTCATACGGGCCAGGAGACTTTCGACCGCAGCGCATACGTGCGCGAGCGCGCTATGCACCGACTGCACCGCGTCGCCGCCATTATCTGGAAATTCGACATCGGTCTGTGAAGAGAACCACTCCACGAGCTGATCGAGGAAGTCCGCAAACTTGGACAGCCGGGCGGCCGAGATCGTAGCGTTTGGTGTCAGCTTCGGTGGGACCTTCAGCTTGAGATGGGGATCGGGATCCACTCCGGACTTCTCGGCCAGCTTTAGGGCGAGTAATCTGGCAGTGCCGCGGATTGCAATCGCCTTCGACTCGCCGCCTTCGCCGACGATCCAGTCCCGACGTTCGCCGATAAAAGCGGAGACGCGACCGAGGTTGTTCGCCGCCTTTTCGAGCTCTTCCCTCGTAATGTTCGACATTTCCCACCCATCTTTCCTGGGTCGTTGCATTCTAGCCGATCCTGCGTCAAGCCGGTACTTCAGTACTCAGAAAGTGTGCGATGATGCGAAAGGTTGAGATTGATGGAATTGCGGATCGCCGTACCGGATGACTGGCACCTCCACCTGCGTGATGGCAGGGCGATGCGCGACGTGGTCGCGCACAGCGCCAGGAGATTTGCCCGTGCGGTCATCATGCCCAACTTGCAGCCGCCGATTACGACCGTTGCCGAGGCTCAGGCATACCGGCGACGCATCGTCGACGCCTTGCCCGAGAACGCGGCGTTCGAACCGCTGATGACGCTCTATCTCACTGATCTGACCTTGCCAGGTGAAATTGTTGCGGCTTCGGCTGACGAAACGATTGTTGGAGTCAAGCTGTACCCCGCAGGAGCCACAACCAATTCGGAGGCTGGAGTCACCGACTTCGATCGGGTGATGCCGGCTCTCGAGGCGATGTCCGACCACGGTCTCCCGCTTCTGGTCCATGGTGAGGTCACCGATCCAGCGGTCGATATCTTTGACCGCGAGAAGGTTTTTATCGAACGTGTCCTGGCCCCGCTTTTCGAGCGGGTGTCTGGCCTCAAAGTCGTTTTCGAACACATCACGACTGCGGATGCGGTCGCATGGGTGCTGCAGGCACCCTCGCGGGTGGCGGCCACCATCACTCCCCATCATCTGTTGCTCGATCGGAACGCGATCTTCAGCGGTGGGATTCATCCTCACCTCTACTGCCTTCCGGTACTCAAGCGAAATACACATCAAGAGGCGTTGGTATGGGCCGCTACCAGTGGCAACCCACGTTTCTTCCTCGGTACCGACAGCGCGCCTCATCCGCAAACCGCCAAGGAATGCGCCAACGGGTGCGCAGGAATTTTCTCTGCTCACGCCGCCATCGAGCTGTATGCGGAGGTTTTCGAAGACGCTAACGCCCTCGATCTGCTCGAGGGCTTCGCCTCGCACCATGGAGCGGACTTCTATGGTCTGGCGCGGAATGAGGGCGAGCTCATTCTGGTTCGCGAGGAATGGGTGTTGCCAATGACCTGCGCCTTTGGTGATCACGAGGTGGTGCCGCTCAGGGCCGGCGATACAATTCGCTGGCGGGTGGCCAAGAGAACGATTCCAGGATAGATTTCCGGTCTTGAAGCGCTGAGAAAACCGAACTTCTCGTTCGGGGCGCGCCGAGTTCGAGTTAAGGGGTGATACATGACAAAAACGAAGAAATATCGGGGAACGATCGGCATCCTCACCGGAGGTGGCGATGTGCCGGGACTCAACCCGGCCATCCGCGCGGTCACCGTGAGGGCCCTTCGCGAAGGCTTCAGGGTCCTCGGGATCCGCCGTGGCTGGGCCGGTCTGATCGAGATCGACCGCGACCGCAAGAACGGCTCCGACTACGTGATCGACCTGACCGAGGAAGTCGTCAACAAGGTCGGTCGCACCGGCGGGACTTTCCTTCACAGCTCGCGCACCCGTCCATCGCACGTGCCGCAGACCGCGCTTCCTGATCACCTCAGGGATCGCTACACCGAAGATATCAACGATCTCACTGCCGAGGTGCTGGCCAATATCGAGTACCTCGGCATTGACACGATGGTCCCCATCGGCGGTGATGACACACTTTCCTATGGTGTCCACCTGCACGAGCAGGGGGTGCCAGTGATCGCGCTGCCGAAAACCATGGACAACGACGTCCCCGGCACCGATTACTGCATCGGTTTTTCGACCTGCGTCACCCGCACTATCGCAATGACCCACGCGCTGCGCACATCGGCAGGCAGCCACGAGCGCTTTCTGGTGATCGAGGTCTTCGGGCGCTATGCGGGTTTCACTGCTCTACTGCCGACGATGGCCGGTGCCGCAAACCGTTGCGTCATCCCTGAACACCCCTTTGACATCGAGCATCTCTGCGAGCGGCTGTCGCGCGACCGGGACAAGGCTCGCTCCAACTACAGTGTTGTTCTGGTTTCCGAAGGTGCAACCTTTACCGGCGAGAGCGAGATGGTGTACTCGGACCACGAAAAGGACATGTTTGGCCACAAGAAACTGGGTGGTGTCGGCGACCGGGTGGCCCGTGCCCTCAGAGAGGTGTCTCCGAAATTCAACAACGGACGTCGGGTCAACGTCATCAACCAACGCCTCGGCTATCTCGTGCGCTCCGGCGATCCGGACGCCCTCGACTCGGTGGTGCCGATGGCTTTCGGCAACCTCGCCATGGATCTGATCCTGGACGGGGTGTCAGGAAGACTCGTCAACGTCCGCAACGGCCGCTACGACAACGTACCCATCGGTGTCGTGACGAGCCGCAAAAAAGTGGTGGATGTCGGCAAGTTTTACAACACCGAGCGCCTGCGACCGAAGTACACCCGCTTCGAGGGCGCGCCGGTGTTCATCATGACGAGCGATTATTGATTTCGGATTTGACCCCCGCCCTCCCGCATCGAAACCGGGGGTAGGTCGGGAAACTCGAGTCACGTTCATCAGAGATCCGCGATTTTCTACTTTTCGATGAATTCGATGGTGTAGCCGTCTGGATCCTTAACGAAGGCGATAACGGTTGTGCCGTGCTTCATTGGACCCGGCTCGCGGGTCACCTGGCCGCCGTACTCTCGCACACGCTCACATGCGTCGGCGATATCCGGCGCGCCGATGGCGATGTGGCCGAAACCGTTTCCAGGATCGTAGCTCGAGGTGTCCCAGTTATAGGTCAACTCGATCACAGAAGTTGTGTCCTCGTCACCGTAACCCAGGAAGGCGAGAGTGAATCTTCCTTCCGGGTAGTCGTGCTTGCGCAAAAGCTTCATTCCCAGCGCCTCAGTGTAGAAGGCGATCGATTTCTCCAGATTGCCAACGCGAATCATGGTGTGGAGCAGCCTCACGGACACCTCCCCTTTTTCTTTTGGAATTCCCACCCTATCACCTCTGATATCGCAGGGGCGTTCGCGGCCAAAATTCGAAATCCGAAATCCGAAATCCGAAATTGGCACGACCCCACCTTGTCCTCTGAAGCGCGCTTCTGTAGTGTGCGCTTGTGATCGAGCTTGGCAAGAATCAGCCCCTGACTGCGACGTGCGCCCGCGGCCTCGAGATGGTGCTGGCCGATGAGCTGCGTACGATGGGCGCCGCCGCAGTAGCGCCAGACCGTGGCTCGGTCCTTTTCTCCGGTGATCTGCGGACGGTCTACGACGTCAATCTCAGACTGCGGACCGCGATGCGGATTCTCGTTCCGTTGGTTCGTGGCGAGGCCACATCGAGGGAGAACCTCTACAAGCTGGCGGCGTCAGTGGCCTGGGAAGATGTGATTGCCGACGGCCAGACCTTCGCAGTCGAGGTGGTCGGGCGCCACCCGGCATTCCGCAACACGACTTTTGCCGGTCAAGTCGTCAAAGACGCGGCGGTCGATCGCCTCCGCGGCAAACGCGGCCGGCGACCTAATGTCGATCGTGACCAACCCGACATCCGCGTCCACCTGCGGCTGGTCGAACAGGGCCCGTCAACTCTGAGCCTTGATTCCAGCGGCGAGCCGCTGTCCCACCGCGGTTATCGGCCGAGGGGTGGACCCGCTCCGTTGGCCGAAACTTTGGCCGCAGGCATTCTCCTCCTCGCCGGCTACGACGGCTCCGAGCCACTCCTCGATCCGATGTGCGGAACCGGCACATTTGCCGTCGAGGCGGCTCTGATCGCGACCCAGACCCCGCCTGGTCTTCATCGCGAGTTCGCTTTCGAGCGTTGGCCGGTCCATAACCTATTGACCTTCGAAGAGGTTCAGCGCGAGGCGAACCACGGCCACCGTGAGGCGCCGCAGCCAATCATCGCCCGCGACCGGGCCGAGCGATCCATCAGATCCACCCAGCGCAACCTCAAGGCGGCTTGGATGGACCAGTGGGTCGAGCTCGAGCAGCGGGACGCCCTCGATCTGCTCTTGCCGTGGGGATCGGGCGGCGTCATTGTCGCCAATCCTCCGTACGGCAAACGGGTGAGCGATGTCGAAAAACTCTTTGGGCTCTACCGCCGATTTGGCGACAGCCTCAAGAATCAGGCCACCGGCGCCACCGCCTGGATCCTAGCCGGTGAGCCGCGCCTGGCGAAGGTGATTGGACTCAAACCCTCGCGTCGCATCCCGCTTTTCAACGGCCCCATCGAGTGCCGGGTGTTGAAGTTCGAGATGTACGAGGGCACAAAGAAGCACAAGGCTGGTAGCTGAAAGGCCTCACGCTCCCGTCGGTAGATACAGGATGCAGGGTTCAGGATCCAGGGCTACCCACCCCGGGGAATAAGCATTCGGTGCATCCTGCATCCTGCATCCTGCATCCTGCATCCTGCATCCGGCACCTGAAACCGAGCGTCAGGAATCCAGCTTTTCGAGTTCATCCTCGAGCTGCGTGACAAGCTCATCCATCTCTGCAACAAGCGCTTCCGTTGGCTCGGTGGTCGCGAAATCGACCCCCGCCTTCCGGAGCTGACTGATCGGGTGGTCGTTGCCGCCCGAGCGCAGTAGCTCGAGGTAAGCCTCGACGGTGGCGGAGCGCTCCCCCTCGTCGCCGGCGGTCATCCGCCGGTGGATCAGGCTCGCCGCTGCCTTCGAGGTCGCGTACTGGAAGACATAGTAGGGCGAGCCGTAGAAATGCGGAATACGAGCCCAGGTGTTGCGGTACAACTGCTGGTCATCGAGTGAGTCCGCAAAGAAGCTTTTCAAAACTTCGAGGTAGGTTTCCTGCAAAATTTCGCTGGTGATTGGACGGTCGTCCTCGACGATGGTGTGGGCCCGTAGCTCGAAATCCGCAAACATCGCCTGCCGATAGAATCCGGCGGCGATGTCGTCAATGGCGTGCTGGAGCAAAGTCACACGGCGCTCCGGGTCTGTCTCTTCTGCGAGCAGACGATCGAGGAAGAGGGACTCGTTGGTCATCGACGCGACTTCAGCAACAAAGATCGAGTAGTCCGAGGTCGCGAAGGGCTGGCTCTCATGGGAGAGCACGGTGTGCATGGTGTGGCCCATTTCGTGGGCGACGGTGAAGGCGTCGTTGAGAGTGTCGGCGTAGTTGAGAAGCATGTAGGGATGGACGCCGTAAACCCCGGCTGAGAACGCGCCCGAGCGCTTGCCCTCGTTTTCGTAGACGTCGATCCATCGCTCGGCAAAAGAGCGCTCGACCATCTGCTGGTATTCGTCGCCGAAAATTGCCACCGAATCGACGATGAGCTGCCCGACCGCGCCGTATGGGAGGGCCCACTCGATCTCGATCAGCGGCAGGTAGGCATCAAAATAACGGTAGCGTTCGAGCCCTAGAATTTGCTTGCGCAGCCGGTGGTAACGCTGGAGGGGACCGCCTCCAACCCGTGCCGTGTCGACGAGGTTCTCTACCACCTCAACAGGAATATTGTCGTCATCGAGTTTGGCCTCGAGGGCGGACTCGTAACGCCTCGAACGGGCGGTGAACCAGTCCTTCTGCAGGACCCCGTTATAGATTGCCGCATAGGTGTTGGGGTACCCGTCGTAGACCGAGAAATGGGCCTTGAAGAGCTTTTCGCGGTCGCCCTGATCGCGCAGCGTATGCAGGCCCTGCGAAAGATTGGCTTGGCTGGCCACCATCTCTCTGCCGGCGGAGAGGGTGACGGTCGGAAACTTGACGTCGGCGTCAGCCATCATCGTATATGCCTGTGCGGGGGTGCCCCCAAGGGTCGAGGCGTAGGCCAGCAGCCGCTCGCCGTCCTCGTCGAGAACGTGGTGCTGCATGCGATAGCTCTCCTCGATTCCGAAACGGTAAGGCGCGAGCTCCGGGGTCTCATCGAGCCAGCTCTGCATCGTTTCCTCGGGGATTTCGAGAAGCTCGGGCGTGTACCAGGCGGTCGCCTGACGGAAAGCCGCAAGCGCCAGCCGTACCTGTTCGAGCCGACCCTGGACAGCGTTGTCGCGGGTGTCCTGGCTCCTCATCAGACCCGGGTATTGATAAACGCGATAGGCGAGCTGACCGAGCTCGTCGGAGAGCAGGCTGGCTTCGAGTATTCGCTGCGGACCCTCCGCGAGGGTCCCCTTGAGTACCTGGTATCGATCCATCTGTTCTTGCAACCGACCGAGGTCTGACTCCCATGCATCCCAGTCAGGGTAGATGTCGCTCAGGTCCCAGGTGTATTCCTCTGGGATCTCATCGCGGTCGCGAGTGTCGGGTTTCACCGCATTCTCTGTGGTCATGTCGGGCTCTCCTCGAGATAAGGTGCCGGCACACGGTAACCGCACATCCGCAAAGTGTCTAGGAATGCAGAGCGGAATCGGTGAACGGCGATTCTGTTGTTCATGATGGAAATCAACGAAACGGAGAGTTCATGAAGAAAGTCCGGATCGCCAACTGGAAAGATCTCAAACCTCTGAACCCGGCCTACGCCCTGGTGGCTAACGTCGACCTGGTTGTCATTCGCTGGCAAGACGAGGAGCGGGCATCGGTTCTCTACGGCCGATGTTTGCATCGCGGTGCCTTGATGAGTGATGGCTCGATCGAAGGCAAGGATCTGATCTGCGGAGTTCACCAGTGGGACTACAGCTACAAGACCGGGGTCAGCTCCTACAACCCAGAGGAGAGGTTGCACCACTTTCAGTCCTGGATCGAAGAGGGCGCCATCTGGGTCGACGAAGAGGAGATTGCCGCCTGGGAAAAGGAGAACCCGCAACCATATGACCGCGACGCCTATCAGGGCCTCTATAAGGACTTTCACGGCGGTCCTAAAGAACCCAACTATCAGTACATCCAGCATCTGGCTGAGCACGGCCTGAGCAAGCTTGGCCACCACGGCCGTGTGGCCGCTATGGGTGTGCCGCGAGAGGAGCTGCCGAAGTGGGACGACATCCAATTCCTCACGGCCCAGCTTTACAAGGTGCCGCTCCTTGACGATGCCACGGTTGGCACAGAGGTGGTGATCGGGCCCAATGCCGCCAAACCGCTTCGGCTCGACATTCCGCTTTTCGTGTCGGACATGAGCTTTGGTGCGCTCTCAGAGGAAGCCAAGATCGCCCTTGCGAAAGGGGCCGAGTTGGCGGGGACCGGCATCTGCTCGGGCGAGGGCGGCATGCTGCCCGAAGAGCAGGGCAGCAACTCGCGCTACTTCTACGAGCTGGCCTCGGCGCGATTCGGTTACTCGATGGACAAGGTCCAGAAGTGCCAAGCCTTTCATTTCAAGTGTGGTCAGGGGGCCAAGACGGGGACCGGCGGTCATTTACCGGGCGACAAGGTTCGGGGCAAAATCGCCGAGGTCCGAGGGCTCCGAGAGGGTGAGGCGGCGATCTCTCCGCCCAGGTTCCCCGACTGGGAAAACGTCGACCAGTACCGTGACTTCGCGGCTGAGGTTCGCGCGGCGACGGGTGGGATCCCGATAGGCGTCAAGCTTTCTGCCCAACACATAGAGCGTGACCTCGAGGCCGCCCTCGAGATCGGGGTCGACTACGTCATCCTCGATGGCCGCGGGGGTGGCACGGGTGCGGCGCCGCTCCTGTTTCGGGACAACATTTCGGTGCCGACGATTCCCGCACTGGCACGCGCCAGACGCTACCTCGATGAGGCGCAACGCTCGGATGTCACGTTGGTCATCACCGGCGGACTGCGGCTGCCGGTGGATTTCGTCAAGGCGATGGCCCTGGGGGCGGATGCGGTGGCGGTGTCCAACTCGGCACTGCAGGCCATTGGATGCCTGGGCATGCGGGCGTGCCACACCAACAACTGCCCGGTCGGCATCGCCACCCAAAAACCGCATCTGCGGGAGCGGCTGAGGATCGAAAAAGGTGCCGAGCAGTTGAACAATTTCTTCCGCGCCTCGACCGAGCTCATGCAGGTCATGGCGCGCGCCTGTGGCCACGGTCATCTCGGCGAGTTCTCCCGGGACGACCTGACGACGTGGAAACGCGAGATGGCGCACCTCACCGGCATCCGGTACGGCGGCGTGTCCCTCGACTGAAGTGATGAAGAACGAAGATGGGGAATTGATGACTACTGAAAACAAAGATCTCGTGTGGACCAAGGTGCTCGAACCGGGCGACCTTCCGGAAGGCCGGGTCAAACCGGTCACCTGCCACCACCGCACCCTCTGCATGACCCACAACGAGGGGCAGTACGGCGCACTCGACAACAGATGCCCTCACCAGGGCGGGCCGCTCGGGGAGGGTTCGATCGAGAACGGGCTCCTGCGGTGTCCGTGGCACGGCTGGGACTACGACCCGATCACCGGCAAGGCGCCCGGCTTCGACGATGGAGTCGAGACGTTCGAGGTCGAGACACGCGACGACGGTGTTTATGTGGGTATGCCCAAAGAGAAGGAACACGTGCGTACGGTTGGCGACCTCATGATGGAGACTCTGGCCAATTGGGGCGTCAAACACGTTTTCGGTATGGTCGGCCACTCCAATCTCGGAGTCGCCGATGCCCTCCGCCTCCAGGAGGAGGATGGCAGGATCAGCTTCTACGGGATCCGCCACGAGGGTGCGGCCGCTTTCGCCTGCTCGGCTTACGGCAAGCTGACCGGTCGGCCGGCGGCCTGTCTCTCGATCGCCGGCCCAGGAGCGACGAATCTTCTGACGGGTTTGTGGGACGCCAACGTCGATCGTTCACCGGTGGTCGCGCTGACGGGACAGGTCGAGACCCAGGTCCTCGGTCCGGGCGCATTTCAGGAGGTCGATCTGCAGGCTGCCTTCGGCAAGGTTGCGCAGTGGCAACAGCCCGCCCTGCCCAACAGCAAGCACGCTGAGCTCGTGAATCTGGCGTGCAAGAGCGCCATCCTCAACCGGGGCGTCTCTCAGATCATCTTCCCCGACGAGGTGCCAAAGATGCCCGCGAAGGAAGGTGCGCGAGCTGGTCGACCCGAGGGCCGCGTGACGCCTCTCGAGATCGCTCCGCCCGAGGAATCTGTGGATAGGGCGGTGGGACTGCTTGCCCGATCCAGGCGGCCGGTGATCATCGTCGGTCACGGCAGTCGGTTCCAGATGCAGGAGGTGATCGAGCTTGCCGAGCTCTTGAGCTGTCCGGTCATCACAACCTTCAAGGGCAAAGGACTCATCGCCGACAGCCACCCGCTGGCTGCCGGGGTCCTCGGGCGCAGCGGCACCCCCGTGGCCAGCTGGGTGATGAACGAGAGCGACTGTCTGCTGGTATTTGGCGCCAGCTTCAGCAATCACACCGGCATCACCCCCAAGAAACCGATCATCCAGGTTGACTTCGATCCCATGATCCTCGGCAAGTTCCACGCTGTGGATGTTCCGGTCTGGGGCGAGATCGGCGTCACCAGCCGCATCCTCAGAGACCGTCTGAAGGGCCAGGTCTCTGCGATCGATCAGCGTGGCGACCTCGAGAAGCGCTGGGCCATCTGGCGCACCGAAAAAGACAGGCGTCTCGGCGACGATCGTGGAAAGGGTGTCAACTCGGCTTCGATCTTTGCGGCATTGACGAGACTGGCGCCAGCCGACGCCATTATCGCCGTCGATGTCGGCAACAACACGTATTCCTTCGGGCGCTACTTCGAGTGCGAGCGACAGGCAGTCTTGATGTCGGGATACCTCGGCTCGATCGGCTTCGGCTTTCCCGCAGCGATGGGTGCATGGGCGGCGACGCAGGAGGGCGATCCCCGATTCCGGGGTCGAAAGGTGATTTCGGTTTCGGGCGACGGCGGTTTCGGTCAGTACCTCGGGGAGCTCACCACGGCAGTCAAGTACGGGATGGACATTACCCACATCCTGCTCAACAACAACGAGCTCGGCAAGATCAGCAAGGAGCAGAAGGCGGGTGATTGGGAGGTCTGGCAGACCTCTCTCCATAATCCGGACTTTGCGGAGTACGCCAATCTGTGCGGAGCTCTGGGTTTGTCGGTGAGAACCCAAGGCGAGCTGGACGGAGCGGTCTCAAAGGCTCTGGAGCACAAAGGACCGAGCCTGGTCGAGATCCACTCCGACGTCGAGCTCATTTGAGGGCGTTTTTGAAAGAGGCATATGGCGGACCTGAGCTGTTGTGCATCGAAGAAAATCTCGTTCGGGAAACCGCCGGATCGATCCTGTAAGCCAACTTGCGATTCCGAGCCGCGGAGCGGCGAAAGATGAATAGCCTGGGGCGTGAGCCCCAGGTTTAGGGATCCAATATCTTCTCCGAGCCCCGGAGGGGCGACAGATCCGGGCGGCGGGGTCAGCCGCAGCCATCATCTGAAGAAAATCTGTCGCCGCTCCGCGGCTGAATGTTTTTTCTGCGCCGGGTTCCTGGGGCTCACGCCCCAGGCTAAATACCTGTCGCGCCTCCGGCGCTCTATCGAGGGTCGAACTCTGGAGTATGACCCATGTCCTGGCGCGCCGTTGCTCACGTGGATCGCTATGAATCTGATGCCCATTCGGGGCTGATCCGCGTATCTCGCCAGATCGTTTCTTCGGTTTTTGCGGGGTTTGGCGTAACGCGCCGCGCAGGTCGGCGAATCAGTGATGGGTGGAGAATCACGTCGATCACGGTGGCTTCACCGTCGATCACGCCGATCCCCGGGATCTCCAGAGAATGATGGCCGGTGGCTTCAATTCTGAGGTCATAGAGCCCAGGCAGGAGGAGGCGGTGGAAATCTCCGACGTCGGGGTCGGTGCGCGCCATCGATCCGTCCTCTTCGCGATCGACGCCTACGACCTCGATGGTGGCGGCAAGTGGGGCGCCGTTGCCGTCGCTCACGACTCCGCGGATCCCCTGGTGCGCGTGGGCGATGAAATCGAGCAGCGCGCGTCGGTTCCACGACCAGAGGTCGTCCAGCTCTTCCGATGGCAACAGTTTGGTCTCCGACACCTCAATCGTGACCTCGCGCCCGCCGTGGAAGAAGGTCATGAAGTCCTGCCGGCCGCCTTTGATCTCGTACCAATCCCAGCCGTTGGTGATGCCGTTGTTGTTGACATCCGTCATGTAACCGGCGGGGCCGTCGGACTGTGCGAGATCGGCCCAGTCGCTTGCGAGGTCTTGAAACCATGCGTCGTCGGGGTGGCGGCGTCGAACGGTGTCCCACGGATAGTTGACGACCTCGGCACCGCCGTGAAAGTTGGCCGACAAGACGAATGTCTGGCTTTCGGCGAGCGCCATCATCGCTTCGGTCTCGAGCCACAGGTTGCCGTCCGGGTGATCGCCGTCATCGAAGTCTGGGAAATTGCGATTTGGGTTGACCCCCGAATCCCCGCCGCCGGTGGTGGTGTAGGAGCGGATGGCGCCGGCAACCGTGTCGTCTCCTCCGAAGTAGGTGCCATCGGGGTTGGCCAGGGGGTTGATCCAGATCTCCGTTTCGTCGACCAGCGCAGTGATCCCGGGATCATCGCCATAGCCTCTCAGAAGATGGTCGATGAGCCGCAGCATCAGGGCGAATCCAGTAGTCTCGTCGCCATGCATCGTCGAGGTGAGCAGGACCTCGGGCTCGTTTTCCTCGTCGCCGGGTCGGTCGGAGACGATCATCGCCCACAATCGGTGAGGGCGAACCAGGTTGGTCGTCGGCCCAAGGTCTACCAGCCGACAGAGCGAGGGGTGATCTGCCACGAATCTTCTTAACAGGGCCTCGTATTGCTGGTAGCTCGGGTAACAGGTCCAGGGCCGGTTGAGATCATCCTCCCATCCCTCGTTGCACATCTCGGGTTCCGCTGCGAAGGTCGCTGCGGGTAGGACCTGCCACCTCCATCCCGCTGCGTGCAAACCCTCGAGTTGCCTCGGCGTCGCGGTTGCCCGCACAACCTGGCCGCGAACGTCGTCGATGCTGACCATGCGGGTGAGCTGCTCGAGCTCCGAACGATCCCCGATCTCAAGCTGAATCGTGACCGCAGAACGCGAACCCTCGGGTTCATCTTCGCCAGCACCCACGTGAGGTACGGCGGCCAAGAGCATGGCAACAATGGCTAGATGGCGTAGCGGGTAAAAATGAGAGGGCATCACTTCGATTTTACGCTATGACGCCCTGGTGGATCCTCAACGCCAACGTTCGGGTAGCCGGAAAATCGTCGATGTACTGATGGTGACGGTGACGCCAGTACCGTCGTCGGGAACGGCAGCATCGATTCGTAGCAGGGTGCTGCGACCGACGTGGGAGAGGTCGAAGAGGAGGCCCGCGCCTGCGTCGAACCGCACACCTTCCGTGCCCGGGCCTACTCTCGGATCCCAGGTCTTTCCGGCGTCGCCGAACACGACGACGCCGAACGAGAACAGACCGAGAACTTCCTTTTTGAGGAGGCGGCGCCATTGGACATTGAGGATCGCGCGTCCGGTGCCGTCGAAGTAGTCCGGGTCCCAACCGCGCAAACCGAGATCGGCGCCAAGAGTCAGCTGGCGGTCGCGATCGAGGCGGCGGGAACCTTCGGCGAGAAAGCGAATCTGCCAGCCGACGATGCCCAGCTGGGCGGCGCCGATCTGAATCCCGGCCACCAGATTGTGGGCTGCTCCGTTCTCCACCCGGCCCGAAAACCAGGTGTCGCCAAGCAGCAGCCATCGCCCGCGTCGGTTCGCCGCATGGGCTCGACCGGCCGTTAGCAGACGGCGACGGTCACCCCCGAATGTGGGCGAGGAAAAAACTGTGGTCAGGCTGAAGTTGGGCCCGAGTGAGACGTCCTCCTGGACCGACCACGCTCGAAAACCCTCGACAACGATGAAGCGATCGACAACCTGTTCATAGGAGAGACGAGGACCGCTGATAAGACGGTCCTCAGGCGTTGGGTAGGGCATGTCTGTTTCGTCCCAAACCCAGTCAGAGTATAGATTTTGACGATACTCCCAACCGCCGGTGAGGCGCCGTGTGACGGTGCCGCTACCGGGCAGACGTGCGCCCCCCCAGACACTCATCCGCTCAGTCTCGTGAAGGCCATCGACGACCGACTCCGACTGCGAGTAGAGGTGATCGACCAGCTCCTGCCGAAGGCCTGAAATTCCCCAGGTCCACGGTGTCATCAACGAGTAGAACGGCCGGTCGATCACGGCCTCATCGTGGAAACCGTCGGAATAGGTCGCGTGAACCAGGTTGATTCGCCAGCGGCTGTTGAAGACATTGGGGTCGAAATAACCCAACGACCAACTGTTTCTTTCCTTGTCGGACTCGTAGGCGACACTCACCGCCTTGCCCCAGCCGAAGAGGTTCTCCTCCTCGAAATCGACCCGGTAGCTGGCGTCGCTGCCGAACACGCCGAGCCTGGCACCCGCCTTGAGGGTCCACTGGTCGCGAGTCTCGACCATCACGTCGACGCCGTCGTCGACCCGGTGGGCGGTGATATTCACCGGGTTCATGATGCCCAAACCGCGCAGAATGCGGGCGCTCTCTGCGGCGAGGCTTGCGGAGTAGAGATCGCCCTCTTTGAAGAGGAGCATCGAGCGGATGAAATCCTCTTTGCTGATGATGTGGAGGGCGTTGGCCCAGCGGTAGAACCAGGCCTTGGTCTTTGGATCCGAGATATCGAAGATGTCGTTTCGGTCGACGTGGATGGCGACGATCGGCAGACCTTCTAAGGCCGGGTCGTGCTCGGGATCGGCGAACGCCGTGTTTGGGAGAGAGAGAACAATGATGCAGAAAAGGCAGGCCCGCCTGGTAGAACGGGTCACCGCGCTCGACGCTTGCGGTCGGCCTCGCGTTCCCTCACCAGCTCCGCCACCTGACGGATTCGTTTTTTCTCACGCGCATCGCGCATCTTGTCGGCGCGCTTGCCGACGACCTGAAATACCTGGCTGAGCATGAGGAGGACCTTGAGATGTCCGACTGAGGAGGGCAGCTTGGTGTTGCGGACTTTGCAGCCCCAAAGTTTGGTCTTGTTGAGATTGGCCTTGGTGAGGTCGGAGTTGCGGAGATCGGAGTAGCGAATGTCTGCATTTTCGAGGTCGATACCGACCGCGTCGGTGAACCGAAAATCAACGCCGATCATTTTGGCCCCGCGGGCTTTGACAAGGATCATATTGGTTCCCGAGAGGTCGGCTCCCTGGGCAATCAGGTCCTCGAGGTTTGCCTGTTTGAAATTGGCGTGGCGGGCGTTGGCGTCGACCAGATTGGCGCGGCTCAGATTCGATCCCTCGAAGATCGCGTGACGGAGGTCCGCCTGCTCGAGATTGGCCTCTACGAAGTTGGTCCCGCGCAGCTCACAACGGGAGAAGACCGTTTTGCGCAGGTTGGCGTGGGCAAAGGAAACCCGTCCCAGGCTCGGTGATCTGAAATCGAGTTCTGCGAGTTGGGCGCTGATCAGATTGCAGCCGTCGAAGACAGCGCCAATGATGCTGGAGTGGCGGAGGTCGGCGCCCGATAGATTGGTGCGCACGAAGCTCACCTTTTCGAGATCTGCGTGGCTCAGACTTGCGCCCTCGCACTGGGCCTCGTCGAAAATCGCTTCGCACAGGACCGACCCGTGGAAGTTGGTGTTCCGCAACGTTGCACCGCGGAAGTCCGCCCGTTGCAGACGGCAGTTCTTGATCTGCGCGTTGTCCGCCTGGGCCTCGGTGAAGACCGCTCCCTCCATGCTCAGGCTCTCGAACTCCACTCCGTCGAGAATTGCCGATGCTCCCTGAACGCCCCGGAGCACTGCACGGTCAAACCGGCCTCCCCGTAGTGATGTGCCCTGAAGCTTTGCCCCCGAGAGATCGGCTTCGTCGAAGAGGGCGCTCTCCATTTGCGTCTGTGAGAGATCGGCGTGACGAAGGTTGGTGCGGGTCAGATTTGTACCGCGCAACGTGGATCGATGAAGTGAAGCACTCGACAGGTCGAGTTCGGTGAGGTCGAGGAAGTCGAGCTGGACGCTTTCTATCTTGGCTTCGGTCAGCGAGGCGTTGGTCAGGCGTGCTCCCTCGAGAATCGACCGCGAAAGATCGGCGCCGTCGAGTTGCGCACCGGTGAAGTCCGCACCCCGCAGATGTGCTTTCGAAAAGTTGATCCCCCGGAGATCCAATCCCGCGAGCTTGGCATCGATGAGATCGGGTGAAAGCGTCGGGTTGGCGGTGCGCCACTCGTTCCACTGGCCGGCGCGCAGCTGGTTGAGATGTTCCGGGTTGGCCATGCAGCAAGCTCCTGATTCGTGCGTGCGGACTCCATTATACGGTGCTGGTCTCTTGAAAGGGTGCCACGTTCACCATTGCACCATTGTCCCTCGACGGGTCCGTGGCGTGAGCGCCTTCTGACAATGGTGCAATGGTGAACGTGGCACCCCAGTGCTATTGATCGCGACCCTGATGCCGGGCCCGATACTGTCTGGGTGTCAGCCCGACAGTTTTCCGAAACACCCTCGAAAATGCACTTTGATCGTAGTATCCGCAGGAGTACGCGATTTCGGCGATGGGTGAGGTTCCTTCCCTCAGCATCTCGGAAGCGGCGTCGATGCGGGTCTTGGTGATCAACTGGCTGGCGGTGATCCCAAAGATGGCCCGCAGACGCCGATTGAGTTGGTAGATGGAGAGACCGCAGATCTCCGCAAGCTCCTCAGCCCGAATCTCCGATCCGTAGTTGGAGCGAATGTGGTCCAGGGCGGAGGCCACCTCGGCGAGGTGACCGGCCTCGACTCCGGGTGACTGGAGGTCGCGCGAGATTCCTGCAATGCCCATGACCCGACCACTGCCGCCCCAAAGCGGTTGTTTGTCGGTCAGGCACCAACCCTCGAGGCGGGTCGGAAAGAGGTGCAGCTCGAGATTTTGGACGATCGGGATGCCCGAGGCCAACACACTGCGATCCTGTTCGAAGAAGCGGTTGCCGAGTGGAGAGGGAAAGACCTGTCGCGCGGTCTGGCCCAGCAGGTCGTTCTTGTCGTGCCTGCCGCAGCGCGCGACAAGGGTCTGGTTGACCACCACATAGCGACCCTCGCGATCCTTGATGAAAAAGACGACGTCTGGGATGCGGTCGAAGAGCGTCTCTGCAAAAGACGACTCCCTGAGGATTGCGTGCAGTTCGGGATCGATCTTCATATCGAATTGTGCTGAAAATGAAGTTGCATCTCTCGAATCATACAAGACCAAACTGTTCTTGTGAATCATCTTATGAATTGAGAGAAATGACGACGAACGCAGTTTCCATAGAAACCGTTGCCTCAACAGGTCGGGTTTTCAATATCCAGCGGTGTTCAGTGCACGATGGACCGGGCATCCGGACCACCGTTTTTCTCAAGGGCTGCCCTCTCTCTTGCAGCTGGTGTCACAATCCGGAGGGAATCGACGAGGCTCCGGTTTTGATGATCAATACCGATCGCTGCGTCGCGTGTGGTGCTTGTTCTGACGCCTGCCCGGTCGAGAACGGCGGTGCGGTACCGGCGGGGCAGCTCTGGGATCGCGGCGCCTGCACCCGTTGTCGATCGTGCGTGGAAGCCTGTCCGGTCGATGCTCGTGAGCTCGCGGGGCGCGACTACGAGGTTGACGGCCTGGTCGATGAGCTCGAGAGGGACCGGGTCTTTTTCGAAACCTCCGGAGGAGGCGTGACCTTCTCGGGTGGCGAGCCGCTCGCCCAGGCAGGGTTTCTGATCGCCTGTCTTCGCGAGTGCCGGCGGCGCGGCCTCCACACCGCGATCGATACGTGCGGCCTCGCGCCAAGGGAGATCCTCCTTGAAGTGGCGCGGTGTGCCGACCTTCTACTCTTTGATCTGAAGCACATGGATCCGATTCGGCACCGGTCCGAAACCGGCTCCGATAACCGTCTCATCCTCGACAATCTGCGGGCGCTCAGCGAAATCGATGTTGACGTCTGGGTTCGCGTCCCACTGATCCCGGGTTTCAACGATGATGCTGCGAATATCGAGGCGACCGGCGCCTTCCTCGAAGGGTTGCCGCGGAGACATCGCGTCTTCGTGCTGCCCTACCACGGCATCGCAAACGCTAAGAGATCGCGTCTGGAAGAGACCGCCGAATCTGGCCTGAAGTCTCCGGGAGTGGAGGCGGTCGGCGCAGCGGCCGAAGCATTCGCGAAACATAATCTTGAAGTGACCGTTGGAGGTTCTCCGTGAAGGACCGCGTTCAGAGACTCAGGCAGAAGAGCCTGGATACGCACCCCTCGGTTTCGATTGAACGAGCGGTTCTGTTAACCGAGTTCTATCGAGAGAACACCGGAAAGTACTCGCAGCCAGTGCTGCGGGCGAAGGCCTATCACCACCTTTGCGCCAACAAAACCGTCTACATCGGCGATGAGGAGCTGATCGTGGGTGAACGGGGCCACGAACCCAAGGCCGCTCCGACCTATCCCGAGATCATCTGCCACAGCGCCGATGATCTCCGAATCCTCGACAGCCGGGCGATGACCAGCTATCGCATCTCACCCGAGGAAATTGAAACCTATGAACACGATGTGATTCCGTTTTGGCAGGGCCGTTCGCTCCGAGACCAGATTTTTGATTCGTTACCGGAAGAGTGGCATCAGGCATTTTCGGCCGGGATCTTCACCGAGTTCATGGAGCAGCGGGCGCCCGGCCACACAGTCGGTGACGGAAAAATATTTGGCAAGGGTATGCTCGACCTCAAGGTGGAGATCGCCGCCGCGATAGAAGGCCTCGATCCATCGTCTGATCAGGCGGCCGCTGCCAAGAGAGACCAGCTCGAAGCTATGGACATCGTTGCCGATGCGGCGATCCTCTATGCCGATCGCCACGCCGAAAAAGCAGGTGAGATGGCTGCCAACGAGGCGAACCCGGAGAGGCGGGCCGAGCTCGAGCGGATCGCCGAGGTGTGCCGGCATGTGCCAGCCAATGCGCCGCGGGACTTCTGGGAGGCGCTCCAGACATACTGGTTCGTCCATCTCGGTGTGATCACCGAGCTCAACGGCTGGGACGCCTACAATCCTGGTCATCTCGACCACCACCTGGAACCGTTCTTCGAGAGCGGCACAACCGACGGTAGTCTCGACCGCGACTTCGCCAAAGAGCTTCTGGAATGCCTGTGGGTGAAGTTCAACAATCACCCGGCGCCGCCCAAGGTTGGGGTCACCGCGGAGGAGAGCGGTACCTATACTGATTTCGCCAACATCAACATCGGCGGAGTCCGCACCGACGGTTCCGATGCGGTGAACGAGGTCTCCAACCTTCTGCTCGAGGTGATCGACGAAATGCACCTTTTGCAGCCGTCGAACAACATCCAGTTGTCGAAGAAAAACCCCGACCATTTCCTTCAGGCCGCCCTCAGAGTGATCCGCAAAGGCTACGGTTTCCCTTCGATTTTCAACTCTGACGCGGTCGTCGAGGAACTGGTGCGTCAGGGAAAGACGCTGGAGGACGCGAGGGAAGGCGGTACCTCAGGCTGTGTCGAGGCGGGCGCCTTCGGCAAGGAAGCCTTCATCCTGACGGGATACTTCAACCTCCCAAAGATGCTCGAGCTCGCGCTTCACGATGGGGTCGATCCGCGCACCGGTGGGCAGCTCGGTCCGCACACAGGTGATCCATTGAAGTTCTCGTCGTTCGACGAAATCTTCGAAGCCTGGCGCACCCAGGTCCGTCACTTTATCGACATCAAATACCGCGGCAACCTCGTCTTCGAGCGCATGTTTGCCGACTGGGCGCAGGCGCCCTTTCTGAGCCTCCTCACCGACGATTGCATCGCGAATGGCCGCGACTACAACGCAGGTGGCGCTCGCTACAACACCAGCTATATCCAGGGGGTCGGTATCGGCAGCCTGACCGACAGCTTTTCGGTCCTCAAACACCACGTGTTTGACGATGGGTCCATCACCATGTCGGCGCTCATCTCGGCAATCGATAACGATTTTGAAGGTGGCGAAGTGTTGCGCCAGCGGTTCCTCAACAAAACACCGCGTTACGGCAACGACGATGACCGTGCGGATGACATCATGGTTCGATGTTTCGAGGCCTATTACGAGACGGTCGAGGGCCGGCCCAATCTTCGTGGCGGCGAATACCACATCAACATGCTGCCCACGACCTGCCACGTTTACTTCGGCGCTGTGATGGGTGCGATGCCGGACGGGCGTTGTGCAGGCGTTCCTTTGTCAGAAGGGATATCTCCGGTGCAGGGCGCGGACCGTCAGGGGCCAACTGCAGTCTTCAAATCGGCGGCCAAGATGGACCAGCTCAAGACCGGCGGCACCCTCCTCAATATGAAGTTCTCGCCACGTCTCCTCGAGGGTACGACTGGCTTAGACATGATGACCTCGCTGGTGCGCGGCTACTTCGGCATGGACAGCCACCACGTGCAGTTCAACGTCGTCACTGCCGAAACCCTGCGCGAGGCGCAGGCAGATCCAACCAAACACCGCGATCTGATCGTCCGGGTTGCCGGCTACTCGGACTACTTCTGTGACATCTCGCACGAGCTGCAAGATGAAATTATCGAGCGCACTGAACACGAGTCGGTCTGAGACCTGGGACCTGAGGCTTGAGGCCTGAGGCTTGGCATCCAGAAGAGGGCGGTTGACTTTATCAAGCCCCAAGCCGCAAGCCCCAAGCCTTCATCGAATCAGCGCCTCAATCATCTTTGTGGTAGCGTTCTTCCATGCGTCCAGTTGCGCTACTGACTGACTTCGGTCATGCCGACCACTACGTCGGCGTTCTGCACGCAGTGATCGAACGCGAGGCGCCCGGGGCCGTTCGCATCGATCTTGGCCACGGGCTGCAGGCCGGCGATATCTGGGGCGCGTGTTTCCAGCTCCGTTGCGCCTGGCCCCACCTTCCAGCCGATTGCGTGGTTTTGGCTGTGATCGACCCCGGCGTGGGGACCGGGCGGCGTGCGGTCGCGGTGACTGCCGGAACGCGCTCGCTGGTGGCGCCCGACAACGGGATGGCTTCCGCGGTCCCCGAAGCGTCCGCTGCGGTTGCGCTCGATTGGCGTCGAATGGGTCTGGATCGGCCGTCGAAGACCTTTCACGGCCGTGATCTCTTTGCTCCGGCTGCGGCGCGGTTGGCTCTTGGTGCGGCCCCGCGAGATCTGGGTGAAGAGATCGAAACCAACACCCTGGTGGCGTGTCCGTTGCCGGATCCAGTGATCACCACCCCCAAGATCGACGGAGTCATTCTGCACGTCGATGGTTTCGGCAACCTCGTGACTAACGTCCGTGGAGAGGACGTCGAGAGTTCGGCGACGGCGACCTGGCGCGCGGGCCACACATCGCGCAGGGTGGCGACCTACGGCGAGGCGCAGGCGGACGAAGTGGTTCTGATCGAGGGCTCGGCCGGGTACCTCGAGCTAGCCGTCAACTGTGGCTCGGCGGCCGAGGCGACCGCACTCGAGCGCGGAGATATTGTCGTATTCAGTACGAAATTGGAGTGACAGGAAAATTAGGAATGAGGAATTAGGAACTAGGAATGCCACCCACCACCCAGGTTCGAATTCGGAATTCGGAATTCGGAATTCGGAATGCTGATCACCGGCGTGAGTCTCGGAAAGCAGCAGGAGGGTGGGGCGGAAATCCGAAATTCGAAATCCGAAATTCGAAATTGACGAGGGGCGGAGGCGCGACATGACTTATGGTTGGGAAGGCGAGAAGGTGCGGCTGGTGCCGCTCGACCGTGACAAGCACCTCGATAACGCTCTCAAGTGGTTCAACGACCCGGGAATCACCGAGTGGCTCGAGACCGGCGACTGGCCGTTGACCCGGGGCGCCGAAGAAGATTTCTTTCGCGCCGCCGAGCGCCAGGACCGGGTCAGCGTGCAGTTTGCGGTCGAGAGCCTGCAGGGGGAGCACGTCGGCTTTTCCGGTCTGCGCAGCATCGACTGGCAGAGCCGGGTCGCTGTTTCGGGCAGTGTCATCGGACGCCAGGATTTGTGGAGTAAGGGACTCGGAGGAGACGCTGTCGCGGTCCGTAACCGCTACGCATTCGAGGTCCTCGGCTTGCGGCTCTTGATCGCGACCGTGATCGCCGACAATGCAAGATCGCTGGCGATGCTGACGAAGGCCGGCTACCAAGAAGTCGGCCGCGTGCCGGAGCGATACTGGAAACGCGGTGCCTACCGCGACCAGATCCTTTTGGCGCTGACCAAGAAATGAAAGCAGTCGCTGTCTCAAATTTCGGGGCGCGCGTTCGTCGGCGCGTCACCCGCATCTTTCGCGAAAAAGAACGCTCGCCCCGAAATTTGAAGAGGAGAATGGCGAATTGATCGGCGTTGATGACCCCACCTTCGAGGACGTGCTGGCCGCCGCGGAGCGGATCCGCAGCCATGTTCATCGCACACCGGTGATGACATCGAAAGCTGTCGATGGCATTGCTGAAGCGCAGCTTCACTTCAAGTGTGAAAACCTCCAGAAAGTCGGCGCTTTCAAGGCGCGCGGCGCAACCAACGCGGTACTTTTGCTTGACGACGAGGCGGCGGGGCGCGGAGTGGCCACCCACTCCTCGGGAAACCACGCGGCAGCGCTGGCTTACGCCGCCGGGATCCGTGGCGTACCGGCGAACGTCGTGATGCCGTCCTCAGCGCCGCCGGTCAAGAAGGCGGCTGTCTCCGGTTATGGTGCGCTGATCACAGAGTGCGAACCAACCCTGGAAGCCCGCGAAACGACCCTTGATGCGGTGGTCAAACGCACTGGCGCCACCTTCATCCACGCCTATGACAACCCGATGGTTATTGCCGGACAGGGGACAGCGTCGTTGGAATTGATCACCGACGTGCCGGACCTCGAAACGGTGATTGCACCGGTCGGAGGTGGCGGCCTGATGTCGGGGACCGCGATTGCTGTCTCGTCATCACGGCCCGACATTACGATCTGGGGCTCCGAGCCGGCTGGAGCGGACGACGCCTTCCGATCCCTTCGCGACGGCACTCTCTATCCTTCCGTGAAACCAAAGACGATAGCCGATGGACTGCTGACCTCACTGAGTGACAGGACCTTCCGCATCCTGAGTGACCAGCTCGACGGCATTCTCACCGTCAACGAGGAGACCATCGTCCGCGCCATGCGCCTCCTCTGGGAGCGGATGAAACTGGTCGTGGAGCCATCGGGTGCGGTGCCGCTCGCAGCGGTCCTTCAGCACCCCGAACACTTCGCCAATCGGCGCGTTGGTCTGATAATTTCCGGAGGCAACGTCGAGCTCGATCACCTCCCGTGGTGAACCACCTCGTCGTTCTCTTGCCGATGGTGGTAACCTCGAATTGATGTATCCCCAAACTTGGTTTTACTCTCTCTTCGGTCGGGAAAGATGGTCGGGCCACTCGCGACAGTCGATTCAGAACCGGTCGCCGAACGCCAGTGCGATGCGAACCAGAGGCGAAAATTTTCGGTCTTTTTGCTGTCGCACGTTTGTTGCGTTGCTCGTGTATGGGGCTGCGAGCGGGTGTTTCTCGGATCGGTCTGGACCGAGCGTGCTGCTGGTCACTTTCGACACCGTCCGCGCCGACCATTTTGGCTGTTACGGCAACGCCGGAACATTTACACCGCACACGGATGGTCTCGCGCGCGAGGGAGTGCTCTTCGAAAATTGTTTCAGCCCGGTGCCCCTGACTCTTCCGGCTCACGCTTCGATCCTGACCGGGCGATACCCGTTCCGCCATGGTGTCCGTGACAATTCGCTCTACGAGTTGGAGACCGCGGAGAGCACTCTCGCGGAAGCGTTCTCCGATTACGGTCTGCACACGGCGGCCTTCGTCAGCTCGGCTGTCTTGTCTGAGCGCCACGGACTCGGACAGGGTTTTGCGTTGTACGACGATCGCCTGCCCTCTCGTGCCGTGGGTTGGGGTCACGAAAGGCGCGCTGGAGATACTGCCGCAGCGGTGACCACATGGTTGAAAAAGAACGGCTCGAACCGGTTCTTTCTCTGGGTCCACTTCTTCGATCCCCATCAGGCGTACGACCCCCCTCCGCCCTGGGACGAACGCTTCGCACATGATCTCTACTCGGGTGAGATCGCCTACGCGGACGACAGTCTCGGTCAGATCCTGCAAGAGGTCGATCTCGGTCGCTGTCTAGTGGTCGTCGCCGGTGATCACGGAGAGAGCCTGGGCGAGCACGATGAGTCGAGCCACGGGTTCTTTACCTACTCGTCGACTCTGCGTGTTCCGTTGGTCATTCGTTATCCCGACGCATACGGCGCCGGTAGCCGAGTCACCGGCCCGGTGTCATTGGTCGACATCGCGCCTACGATCCTCGGCTATCTCGGCTACCCGTCCGGAAAGGAGATAGACGGTCAGAATCTCCGATCGTTGATGGAGGGACCTCCAGTCGATCGTCGGATCTACTTCGAAACCGCGTACCCTCTCAACTTCGGATGGTCTCCCCTGGTGGGGGTTCGTACGAGCGGCTGGCATTTTGTGCAAGCGCCGGAGCCCGAGCTGTATCAGGTTGCGGACGATCCGCACGAAGAACGAAACGTCATCGATTTGCGGGCGGACGTCGCGGCGGACCTGGAGGGACATCTGCAGTTGCTCGAACCGTTTGCGAATATCGGGAAGCGAACCGCGACCAGCACGAGCATGGAGGAACAGGAAATGCTCCTCGCTCTCGGATATGCGGGTTCGGGTACTACGGTGGTACCGGAGGATCTTCCCGGGTTGCCGGACCCGAAGGCGATGCTCGTTTGTTTCAACCGCTATCTGGATATCGGGGCGATGAGTAAGCTCGGTAGGTCGGAGGAGGCAATCGCCGAGTACTCGAAGCTTTCAGAGGCGTGTGCCAGCGCCTATCCAATTCGGCAGTTGTACGCCATCCAGCTGCGCGAGGCCGGACGTTTCGAAGAGGCGATCGCCGCTCTGGAATGGTGTCGCGCCGAACGGCCGGAAGACCGTCTCGTGTGGATCACCCTTGCCAAGAGCCTGATTGTCGGCGGCTTTCCAGTCCGGGCGGTCGAGCTCTGTGGGATCGGGCTCGACCGCTTTGGCGACGAGCCGGCGCTGTGGGCGGAGAAGGGTACCGCCCACCGTCTGCTCGGCGAACTCGACACGGCCCTCTCGTGCTGCCGGAAGGCGGTAGAGCTCGCCCCCGATGACGCCGACGGCCTCGCGAGTCTTGGCGCCACCCTCCTCGTTCGCCAGGAGCTGGAGGAGGCCATCGAGGTGTTGCGCCGGGCCCTGGAGTTCTATCCCGAATCGAGTTTTGCGAGGTTCAATCTCGGTCGGGCGCTTCTCGAAATCGGCAATTTTGAGGCGGCGGAGGAAGCGTTCGAACGCGTGACCGAGGTCGAGGACCATGACGAAGCCTGGCTTCAGTTGGCAAAGGTATGGCTGGTCAGATCAAAGCCCGAGGCCGCGCTGCCAGTGATCCAAGATTTGTTGGTCAAACAACCGGAAGATCATTCGCTCTTCTATCTGAAAGGCGAAGCCTACCGGCAAATGGGCGAGGCGGTGGAGGCCGAGCACGCTTTTCGAGCGTTTTTGCAAATCGAACCAAGTCACCCGACGGCTCTTCTTCGCCTCATCGAGGTACTGCTCGATCAGAACCCCCCACGGGTTGATGCTGCCCGCGAGGTCGCCGTTGCGGCCCAAACTCGAGGCGTCGACGTGCCGAAGAAGATCAGGCGCCGGCTTGATCTGAAATAGACGGCGCTCGCCACACCTGACCCTTCCTGTGAGAGGACCGGGCTAGAGGGCTAGAAGGGCGTTGGCTCGACTCTTGGCTCAAGCGGCGTTCCAGTTAGCGAGCGCCCTCCTGCGCCCACGAGATCGGAAAGTTCGCTGGCAGGCGCTGGAGCTCGAGCAGAACAGCGATGAACTCGTCGTTCTCGCCGGCGAAGTGGGGATTGTAGAACTCCCAGACGATCTCGCCTTCGCGCGTGATCTCGAACGCCCGGCCGTTGTCCGATTCCGTCACGAGGGTATTGCCACCTGAAAGGCGCTGGGCAGTGCCACAGGTGCGTGAGTAGAAGGGCTCGGACTCGCTCCCCCGATACGACCAGACGAGCTCCATCGTGCGGGGGTCGTATTCCTCGATGCTCGATTTTTCGTATTCATCATGGTTGTCGAAGAGGAGGAGGTTTCCGCTGGGGAGAATCTGAGGATCGTGCTGGGCACGGAAGCCCTCGCCCCAGGCCCACACCACTTCGCCCTTCTCGAGGTCGATCACCGCGATGATGTCCGTGAGAAGAAACGAGACGAGGACATTGCCTTTCTTGAATGCTGAAATGTCGTCCTCGATGCTCCCGTCGAGCACGTGCAGGGTGTTTGTATGGAAGAGTTCGCCCGCCCGGGCGGTGCGCGCCTCCCAAAGCCCGCGGTAGGTCTCGCTCTTTTCGAAGGACTCGAGAATCGAGACGCTCCGCTTGGTGTTTCCCTCCGCATCGAGGAGCGTCACCTGGTCGTCTCGAACCGGCTGCTCCGCGTTGACGCGAGGGATCATCTCAACCGTCGAAGTGATGACGTAGATGTCTCCGTTGGGCATCACCTGCAGGTCGTGGTGGGCCATGTTGGGCCGGGCCCAAACGACCTTGGAGTCCTTGTCGATTCGCGCGATCCCGACGCTGTCCCAGACTGCGAGGATGTCACCGTTCTCGAAGAGGTGCGCCCGGCGAATGAAGTGGGTCCACTTGAGGTGACTCATTTCCTCGAGGTCCGGCCAGACGTCGGCAAAGCCGACCGACCAGCGATGCAGGACGTTGCCGCGCATGTCCACGAGGGCGGCCTCAGCGCCGTGGCCCGAGAGGTAAAAGTTGAGCCCTGATTCGGCGCGTTCTTCGTCGAAAAATCTGAGGTTCTGGAAGCCCGCCGACGGGACCGAGCCGCTCACGTAGCCGATGGCTGAGAGTCGTTCCAGCTCGGCGATCTGCTCTGGGGTGTAGTCGTTCCGGCGTTCGACCCCGCGGAAGTTCTTGAATTCGCGGAAGCGGCCTTTCGCGCCTTCAGGTTCACTCGGTCGCTCGATCAGCGCGCGCGGGATGGCGTGCTTCGCGGCCTCCGGGGGCGATATCGGCTCCGTGGCCTCGCGCCGGGGCTCTCTGTCTCCGCAGCCGGCCGCAGTCAGACACAGGAGCAGGCCGAGCCAGACGAGCCGAGACCTCGTCCTCCACGATCGGGCGCCTCCCGAGTCACAGATCATCACCTCACGCCCCCCATTCACATTAGGTTGGAAGCTTCCGAGGTCGCCACAGGCGTTTCCGCGCCCACCGAGGACCTCTGGGGTGGGCCCTCGGGTCGTCCGATCCTCGTAAAGCCTTTCGATACCGCCGTTGTCGAGTATCAGCTCGGGCGGCTTCAACGTGGTTAAGAGCATATCAATGAAGCCGCATATCTCACCGGTCTCACGATGAATCCCGGTAAAATATGCGGGTTTGAAAGGACGCGCTCCCTCTCGAAGCGCGGGTACTGATCGGGGTCGCAAGGCATTGTGTCGAGGATGGCGCCGTTCGCGGGGATGGGTTATTCTGTCGCTCGTTGTTCGGAGGCGATGGTCGCGAAGTGAGCGACGTCGTATCAGCAAGGGAGGCGGGAGTTGGGGCTGTTCCTTAGACAGGATCAACCGTGGCGCGCATCGCGTCGCGAAACCGCCCTCTCCGGTGTTGCACTCTTCGTGGTCCTGATGGCCGTCTGGCTCCTCAACTCCGGTCACTACACGCCGCTCGTGATTGGATTTGGCGTTGCCTCGTCGCTCCTGGTGGTCTTCCTGAGTTGGCGTATGGGAATCGTCGACCGTGAAGGCATTCCGGTCCACCTGTTGCCGCGAGCCACCGTGTACGCTCCCTGGCTCTTCAAGGAAATCTTCACTGCCAATGTCGATGTCGCGAAGCGGGTCTTGACCCCGTTCGAACCCGATATCAGTCCGCGCCTCTTCGACACGGGGGTCACCCAGAAGAGCGATCTCGGACGCGTCATTTATGCCAACTCGATCACCCTCACCCCGGGTACGGTCTCGATCGGCGTCAAGGGTTCGTACATCACGGTCCACGCGATTGCCGAGGATGTGGCCGACGGCCTCCAGGAAGGCGAGATGGACCGGCGGGTTACCCGGCTCGAGGGGGAGGGTCGGTGATGGACCAGTTCGGTGCAGCAACCCTGGCCCTGCTGGTGTGCATGGCCATGACCCTGATCCGTTCGATTGCCGGTCCGACTGTTTTCGACCGTGTATTGGCGGTCAACAGTTTTGGTACCAAAACCGTGCTTCTGATCGCAGTCTACGGTTTCTTGACCGGTCGCCCGGACTTCCTCGACCTGGCCCTGGTCTATGCGTTGATGAACTTCATCGGCACTATCGCGGTCATGAAGTTCACCCGTTTCGGCGATCTTGCCGGGATGGAAGATGACGAGGAGGAGATCCTGTGAACGGCGCCCTTGTTGCAGAGGTGCTGAGTTGGGCGTTCATCGTTACCGGGTCTGTCTTCGTATTGATCGGCGGCATCGGACTGATCCGTTTGCCGGACTTCTACACCCGGATCCACGCGGCCGGCATCACCGACACGATGGGCGCCTGGTTGATCCTGATTGGCCTCATGTTCTCGGCGGGGTGGACACTGGTCACGGTCAAGCTCCTCATGCTGCTCTTCTTCCTCGCCGCGACCAGTCCGCTGGCCAGCCACGCGCTTGCGAAAGCGGCTTTCATTCGCGGGCTGGAGCCGATGCTGGGGCGCGGTCTGGAAATTGAGGGCGATGATGATTGACATCATTCACGCCGTCCTCTTCACCTTCCTGGCAATCATCGCGATCGCCATCATCCGCCTGCGGGACCTGTTTGCCGCGGTCATGCTGATGGGCATCTTCAGCCTGCTCTCGGCGTCGCTCTTCACGGTGATGGACGCGGTTGATGTGGCCTTTACCGAGGCCGCGGTCGGGGCCGGGATATCGACGATCCTGATGCTCGCGACATTGTCGCTGACCAGCAGCCGTGAGAGCACCCGTTTTTCCCGACCCCAACCACTCGCGCTGGTGGCGGTCACCCTCACCGGAGTGGCGCTGATCTACGCCACCTTCGACATGCCGCGCTACGGGGACCCGGCGGCGCCGATCCACCACCACGTTGCGGACGATTACATCGAACGGACCGACGGCGATATCGGCGTTCCCAATATGGTGACCGCCATCCTGGCCTCCTACCGGGGATATGACACCTGGGGCGAAACGACGGTGATCTTCACCGCCTGTGTCGGCGTGATGATGCTGCTTGGCGGCGCCAGGACCTTCTACCGCTGGCGTCACAGGGAAGATGAGGAGCCGGAAGAGGGGGGAGAGACGCCTTGATCCGCCACGTCATCCTCCGCGCCCTCTCCAAACTCTTGATCCCGTTGATCATGCTCTTTGCCCTTTACGTCCAGTTCCACGGCGATTACGGCCCGGGCGGCGGCTTCCAGGCGGGGGTGATCTTCGGTGCGGCGATCATCCTCTACGCCCTGATGTTTGGGCTCGAGGCTGCAAAGAGGGTCTTTCCGCCGCGGGTGCTCGAGTTCTTCGTTGCTTTCGGTCTCCTGCTCTACGGCGGAGTCGGCATCGACGCCATTTTGTTGGGCGGCAACTTCCTCGATTACGGGCAACTGGCTCACGACGCGGTTCATGGTCAGCACCTGGGCATTCTGTTGGTCGAGCTCGGGGTTGGGATCACGGTGGCCGCGGTGATGGCATCCATCTTCTTCCTCTTCGCGGGTAGGGGACGGTCCGATGTTTGAGGGCGGCCTCTACCCATACTGGATTGTCATCTTCCTGATGATGACCGGTCTGTATGTGGTCATTTCCCGCGACAACCTTGTCAAGAAGGTGATCGGTCTCAACATCTTCCAGGTCTCGGTGATCATGTTCTATGTCGCCATGGGCAAGGTGCGCGGAGGCACGGCCCCGATCCAGGCGGAGGGCTTCACCGTCTATTCGAACCCTCTTCCCCACGTGCTCATGCTCACCGCCATTGTGGTCGGGGTCGCGACTACCGCCCTCGCTCTGGCGCTGGTCGTGCGCATCAACGAGGCTTACGACACCATCGAGGAGGATGAGCTGCGCGAGCTCGAGCGGGAGGAGGAAGCGTGACCGGCAGTGATCTCCTCGCCCGGGTGAGCGACGATCTCCCTGCGCTGCAGATCGCGGTGCCGCTTTTATCCGCCGCGATTTGCCTACTAGTGCGCCGGGCGCGTGCAGCCTGGGCGATCGCGATGGTTGTCGCCTGGGGTTCCTTCGCGAGCGCCTGTGTGTTGTTGTCGCGGGTCCTCCATAGCGGGACGATCAGCTACGCCGAGGGCGGTTGGAGGGCGCCATGGGGGATCGAGCTCCGAATCGATCTCCTCAACGCGCTGGTGCTGCTGGTGGTGACGTTTATCTGCGCCATCGTGCTGACGGCGAGCCCGCGCAGCCTCGATCAGGAAATATGGCGCGAACACCACCACAAGTTCTGCGCCCTCTACCTTCTCTGCATGACCGGACTCGCCGGCATGACCATCACCGGTGACGCTTTCAACATCTTTGTCTTCCTGGAGATCTCGTCGCTATCGTCCTATGCCCTGATCGCCCAGGGCACGACGCGTCGAGCCTTGACGTCATCGCTGCAGTACCTGGTGATGGGAACGATCGGCGGCACCTTCATCCTGCTCGGCATCGGCATGATCTACATGGTGACCGGCACCCTCAACATCGCGGACATGGCGGTACAGCTGGCGGCGGTCGGCCCCAACCGGACAGTACTGGTGGCTCTGGCCTGCATCGGTATCGGCACCGGCATCAAGCTGGCGGTCTTTCCCCTCCACATCTGGCTGCCCAACGCCTACACCTACGCGCCGGCCATCGTTACAGCCTTCCTGGCTGCAACCGCGACCAAGGTCGCTTACTACGTGCTGGTTCGTTTTGTGTTTTCGATCTTCGGTGCGTCCCTCGCCTTCGGCGAGCTTCGCCTCGACGCGGTGCTGATGCCGTTGGCCATCGCGGCCATGTTTGTGGGCTCTTTCGTCGCCATCTTTCAGGACGACACCAAACGCATGCTGGCCTACTCGAGCGTTGCCCAGATCGGCTACATGGTGCTCGGTCTGAGCCTCGCCTCGGTCACCGGCCTGACCGGTGGTCTGGTCCACCTCTTCAACCACGCCATCATGAAGAGCGGGCTCTTCCTGGTGATGGCGGCGGTGCTGCTGCAGGTGGGCTCGACCCGTCTCGAAGCCTTTGCCGGTCTCGGAAGGCGGATGCCGATCACCATGGCGGCATTCGTGGTCGCCGGTCTCAGCCTGATCGGGGTCCCGCTCACGGTCGGTTTCGTCAGCAAGTGGTATCTGGTGATGGGCGCTCTCGAGGGCGGGCTGTGGCCGGTCGCGGTCCTCATACTTCTGAGCTCGCTACTTGCCCTGATCTACATCTGGCGGGTGGTGGAGGTCGCCTATTTCCGCCAGCCGCCAGAAGACGCGCCCGAGGTCTGTGAGGCCCCCGCCAGCCTGTTGGTGCCGATCTGGGTGCTGGCCGGGGCCACCGTGTTCTTTGGAATCTTCACTTCGCTTTCGGTCGGCCTCGCCTCCGCCGCGGCTCGGATGCTGTTTGGAGTGGAACTGTGACGGTCGAAACCGCCGTTGGCCTGGCGGTCGTGTGGCCGCTTGCGGGCATCGGGCTGATCGCCCTCTTCAGGCGTTGGCCGAACGTCCGCGAGACCGCAACCCTCGTGACCGCCGGCTTGCTCTTCGCCATCGTTGCGAAGGTCATCCTGCCTGCCGTGATGGTGGGGAGTAGGCCGCGCCTCGACATTATTGAGGTCCTGCCGGGCCTTCAGCTTGCATTCGAGGTCGAGCCGTTGGGGATGCTCTTCGCCCTTGTGGCGTCGGGACTGTGGATCATCACAACGTTGTACTCAATCGGCTACATGCGTGGTCACCACGAAGAGAACCAGACTCGTTTCTACATCTGCTTCGCGCTGGCCATTTCGGGCGCCGTGGGTGTCGCCTTTGCCGCGAATGTTTTCACCCTCTTCGTCTTTTATGAAGCGATCACCCTCTCCACCTACCCGCTGGTGACCCACCACGGGACCGAGGCGGCGAAGCGTGCCGGACGCGTCTATCTCGGGATCCTCATGGGAACCTCGGTGGGCTTCCTCCTTTTCGCCCTGGTCTGGACGTACCTCGCTGCGGGGACCACCGAGTTCCGCCCGGGCGGGATTCTTGCCGGACAGGTAGATGGTTGGCAGCTTTGCGTGCTGCTTGGGCTCTACGCCTTCGGCACCGGCAAGGCGGCTTTGATGCCGTTCCACCGCTGGCTGCCGGCCGCAATGGTGGCGCCGACCCCGGTCAGCGCGCTGTTGCACGCGGTGGCGGTGGTCAAGGCTGGAGTTTTCACGGTCCTCAAGGTCCTGGTCTACGTCTTCGGCATCGATCTTTTGGCGTCCACCGATGCCAGCCGTTGGCTGACGTGGGTCGCTGCCTTCACCATCATCGCTGCGTCGATCGTCGCCCTCACCAAGGACAACCTCAAAGCGCGGCTTGCCTACTCGACGATCGGTCAGCTGTCGTACATCGTGCTCGGCGGGGCGCTTGCGACCTCGGCCGGCGTGCTTGGCGGCGGCATGCACATCGCCATGCACGCTGTCGGCAAGATCACTCTCTTCTTTTGTGCCGGGGCGATCTTGGTGGGTGCCCACAAGACTGAGATCTCCGAAATGGACGGGCTCGGGCGACGGATGCCCTTCACCTTTGGCGCCTTCCTGCTCGGTTCCCTGAGCGTGATCGGGCTGCCGCCGATGGGCGGTTCGTGGAGCAAGTGGTACCTGATGCTGGGTGCCGCCGAGGCGGAACAGATGTTCATGGTGATGGTGCTGATGGCGAGCTCGCTGCTGTCGATTGCCTACCTCATGCCGGTGGTGGCGCGTGGCTTCTTCCGGCCGCCGCCTGAAGACGGGCACGGCAACCCCGACAGCGGGAGTGTTTCTGGAATTCGTGAGGCGCCGCTGCTGTGCGTTTTACCACCCGTTCTTACCGGCATCGGCTGTGTGGTGCTCTTCTTCTACGCCGACGACATCTATCGGCTACTGATGGGGATCGTGACGCCATGAACGAAGAGAAGAAGTACTGGCTGGACGAAAAAAAGAACGTCAAGAAGGTCATCTACGGCCTCTACATCGTCTGCGCCATGGTCGCGCTGATCGATGTGTTCCCCTACAAGCATCACCTCCACTTCCGCTTCGAGTACTGGTTCGGCTTCTTCAGTTTTTATGGCTTCGTTGCCTGCGTCAGCCTCGTGCTGGCGGCCAAGCAGCTACGGAAAGTCGTGATGCGCGACGAGGATTACTATGATTGACGTCCTGCCGCCCGGCCTCATCCTGATCGTCGGCGGGATGCTGATCTCCCTCTTGCGGGGACGGGCGCAGGCGATTGCCGCGGTGGTGCTGCCGGTGCTCGGGTTCGCGCAGTTGCTCATGCTCGAACCGGGATCCTATTTCAATCTCCAGCTCTTCGACTACGAGTTGACGGTGGTCCGTGTCGATCGGTTGAGCCTGGTCTTTGGTTACGTCTTCCACATCGCGGCGTTTCTGACAGCGATTTATGCCCTGAATGTACGTGACGGCGTCCAGCATTGTTCGGCGATGATCTACGTGGGGTCGGCGGTTGGCGCGGTGTTTGCGGGCGACCTGATCACTCTGTTCATTTACTGGGAGCTGACCGCGGTCGGGTCCGTCTTCCTGATCTGGGCCAGCCGCACCGAGCGTGCCTACAGGGCCGGTATGCGTTACTTGATCATTCAGGTAGGATCCGGTGTGGTGCTCCTGGCCGGAGTCATTCTCCACGTGTCGGCCACCGGTTCACTCGATTTTGACCAATTGATCGGCGCCGACGGACTTTTGCGCTCAGCCAGCGTCGGGGTGGTGCTGATTTTCGCCGCTTTCGGCATCAAGTGCGCGTTTCCGTTGCTCCACCCCTGGCTGCAAGACACCTATCCCGAATCGACCCCAACAGGTACGGTTTTTCTCAGCATCTTCACCACCAAACTTGCGGTCTACGCGCTGGCGCGAGGTTTTGCCGGCACCGACTGCCTGATCTGGATTGGCGCGACGATGACAGCCTTTCCGATTTTTTACGCGGTGATCGAGAATGATCTGCGGCGGGTCCTGACCTACTCGCTCAACAACCAGCTCGGCTTCATGGTCCTGGGCATCGGGATCGGCACCAAGATGGCACTCAACGGCGCCGTCTCCTATGCTTTCGCCAACATCATCTTCGAGGGACTGCTTTTCATGGCCATGGGGGCGGTGCTGCTGCGCACCGGGACCTGCAAGGGCTCGGAGCTTGGTGGGCTCTACAAGTCGATGCCGTTGACCACAGCTTTCTGCATCGTCGGCGCCGCGTCCATCTCCGCCTTTCCCTTTCTGAGCGGCTTTGTCACGAAATCGATGATTTTGGACGAAACTGCGGCCGGCGGCCACACTATCGCCTGGCTGGTTTTGCTTTTCGCCTCTGCGGGCGTTTTCCATCACTCCGGCATCAAGATCCCGTTCTTCGCCTTCTTCGCGCACGACGCAGGGTTCCGCGTCAAGGAAGCGCCGCGTCCGATGCTGGTCGCGATGGCAGCGATGGCTGTAGCGTGTGTGGTCATCGGCATCTTCCCCGGACTGCTCTATTCGATCCTGCCGTACGCCGTGGACTACCACCCGTACACCACCACCCACGTGGTGACGCAGTACCAATTACTGCTGTTCTCCGCCCTCGCCTTCACCGTACTCAAGGTCACCGGCATTTACCCGGCCGAGCTGCGGTCGGTCAACCTCGATGTTGATTGGATCTACCGAAAAGGGCTGCCGAGCCTGATCGGATGGTTTGCACGAATCGGCGGTGGGGTTGGTGAGCGCCTGCACGCAACTGCCTTGGCACAGCTCGATCAAATCTACCGTGGGATTTACCGCTTGCATGGCCCGACCGGGGTCTTCGCTCGCACCTGGACAACTGGAGCGATCGCATTCTGGGCAGTCATCGGCCTTTTCGGTTTCTTGCTGCTCTACCTCTGGGGACGTTGAAGAACGTCGCAAACACGAAGACACAAAGACACGAAGACGGACACAAAGATCTTCTTTGGGCCGGGCAATGGATGCGATGGCGAACGTGTATTCCCAGCGCCCAGTCAGTGTATTTCTTTGTGAAGCCCTTTGTGGCTTAGTGCCTTTGTGGTTGTGGCTCTGTCTTTGGAGACGGTGAAGAACGTCGCAAACACAAAGACACAAAGACACGAAGACGGACACGAAGTCTTTCTTTGGGCCGAACAATCGATGCGAAGTCGAACCGGAACTCCGTGCGCCCAGTTAAAGATTTCCTTTGTGAAATCCTTTGTGACTTGGTGCCTTCGTGGTTGTGACGGATTGTGGCTTGGAATGCGGGTTAGACTGTCGCCGAGGCCAGACCGCCTTGCGGTTTCGAACGAGGGGTGTCCATGCGATTCAACCGAAATGTTCTTCGTACCGAGATGCCGCCGATGGTCGAGTTGGCGCGGCGTGCCGCCGAGTTGGCTCAGCAGGGCGCAGACGTCATCCGTCTCGACCAGGGCGCTGTAGACATCGCGCCGCCGTCAGCGTTTGTCGAGCGTGTGGCCGAGGTCCTGGCCGATCCAGAGATCAATCGATACTCGCCCGACCCCGGACTTCCAGGGCTGCGTTCCGCTCTGGCTCGGTACGGCTCCGAAAGTTTCGGCGTGGAGTGGGAACCGGGGAGTGAAATCGTTGTCACGGCCGGCGCCAACCAGGCCTGCTTCGCCGCACTCTTGGCACTGGTCGAACCCGGTGACGAGGTGTTGCTGCCTTCACCCTGGTATTTCAACCATGCGATGGCGGTGACCGCGATCGGTGCAATCCCGGTTCCGGTGCCGACCCGAGCAGAGGAGGCCTTTGCCCCGACCATCGAGGCGGTGGCTGATGCCATCACCCCACGGACCAGGGTTCTGGTTCTGATCAATCCAAACAACCCAACCGGTGTGCGCTACCAGGACGATCTGATACGGATGCTGGCGGAGCTCGCGGTCGAGAAGAATATTTGGATCCTCTCCGACCAGACTTACCACGAGTTGCATTTCGGAAACACGCCGCCGTTAAATCCGGCTGCCGTCGCCGCCGCCCGCGATCGCGTCGTCACCGTGGGCTCGTTCTCGAAATCGCTGGGATTGGCCGGGTGGCGGCTCGGGTTTCTTGCGGCTGGCGGAAACCTGGTGACCGAGATTCTGAAGATTCAGGATTGCTCGGTGATCTGCGCTGCGCGAGCAGGGCAGACGGGACTTCTGGCCGCCCTTTCGGGAATCGAAGAGCACGTGATGCGGGTGCGTGACACCCTCCGCAGACGACGTGATCGGCTAATTGAGGCGTTGCGGGCAGCATCGCTCGATGCCTTCATCGAACCGGCCGGTTCGCTGTTTCTGTTTCTGAATCTGGCGAGTGTCCGGGATGACCGGGCATTTTGTCACCGGCTCCTCGAGGAGCAACATGTGGTTGCGGTTCCGGGAAGTGTCTTCGGCCCCGGCGGCCAGGGATCGATTCGCCTGAGCTACGGTTCGACTCCACCGGACGGCCTGGGTGAGGCGGCCGGTCGGATCGCTGCCGCGGTGGAAGATCCTGGCATCGAGAGGTGAGCGGGAGCGTTGCGAACAGTTTCAAAGGCCTCATTTCGAGGAAATCCCCGACTTACAGTTGTTGAGATCCTCATCAGGGGTTAAAGTAACTCGCCGGCAATGGGTGTCGTGATAACGCCCGTTGGCATCGAGGGAGACGACTGATTTGAGTAAATCTGACATCCCGTCGTTTCACAAGCTGTCTGTGCCCGAGCGTGTGCGTGCTGCCCGCGATCACGGATTGCTGTCGTCGCGGGACTACAAAGCCCTGCTCAACGGCCACAATGTGCTCGACCTGACCAACGCCGACAACATGATCGAGAACGTCATCGGCGTCATGGGTCTGCCGGTTGGCCTCGGCCTGAACTTCCTGATCAACGGCCGCGACTACGTCGTACCGCTGGCGGTAGAGGAACCGTCGATCGTTGCGGGCCTGACCCACGCGGCGAAAACGGCCCGCTCAGCGGGAGGTTTCGAGACTTCAAGCACCGAACCGATTCTGATTGGGCAGATCCAACTGGTCGACGTTCCGCACACCACCAAAGCGCGTCAGCAGCTCGAGCGGCGCAAGGAAGAGGTGGTCAACCTCGCCAACAGCCTCCACCCGAGGATGGTGGCGCGCGGCGGCGGTGCGACTGATCTCGAGGTCGTTCTTCACCCGGCCGGTCCGGACAACGTCGAGATGTTGGTCGTGCACCTGATGGTGAACACTTGTGATGCGATGGGTGCCAATCTCGTCAACACGATGTGTGAGGGCGTCGCCTCCTTCATCGAGAGCATCACCGGCGGCAGAGTCTTTCTACGGATTCTTTCCAACCTTGCCGATCGATCACTGGCCCGGGCCTCGGTGAAGATTCCGGTGGAGAGTCTGGAAAACAACGGCTATGACGGTGAAAAGGTCCGAGACGGCATCGTGATCGCGAGCCAGTTCGCCGCCATTGATTCGTACCGGGCGGCCACTCACAACAAGGGCATTATGAACGGCATCGACGCCGTCGCCCTCGCCACCGGCAACGACTGGCGAGCGGTCGAAGCCGGCGCCCACGCATACGCCGCTCGTGGCTCGAGATATACCTCGCTGTCGCGCTGGTACAAGGATGAGGATGGGGCGTTGGTGGGCGAGATCGAGCTCCCGATACGGGTTGGTATTGTCGGCGGACCTTTGCAGTCCAACCCGTCCGTTGATCTGAATCTCCGTATCATCAAGGTCGAGTCCTCGCGCGAGCTTGCCGAGGTGATGGCCGCCGTCGGGCTGGCCCAGAACCTCTCTGCGCTTCGCGCCTTGGCAACCGAGGGAATTCAGAGCGGGCACATGACCCTCCACGCCCGCAGCGTGGTGACCGCAGCGGGTGCGCCTCCGGAGATTTTCGACACCGTGATCGAACGTCTCGTCGAATCGGGCGAGATCAAGGTTTGGAAGGCCAGGGAGCTGATCAAAGAAGTCGAGGTCCAGATGGGCCGGTCCTCCAGCCAGGCGGATCAAGTTGAAATGGCGGCCGGCCACGGCAAGATCATTCTCTTTGGGGAACATGCGGTTGTCTACGGCAGCCGGGCCATCGCTGCTCCGGTACCTCTTGCGGTCCGTGCCCGGGTGGTTGACGAAACGGACGGTGTCTGGCTCGTGGTCCCTCGGTGGGGGGTCGAGCTGCGCCTTCGCTCAGACTACAGCAAGCGTCATTCGTTCGAAGAGTTCGCGGCGCTGGCTCTCGAAGAACTCGGGCTGAGCGACCGCTCGATGCGCATCGAGGTCTGGTCGGAGATTCCCCGCGCTATGGGTCTCGGGGGCTCTGCCGCAGTGGCGGTGGCCATAATCCGGGCCGTCGACCGCCACTACGAACTCGGCCTCAGCGATGACGACGTTAATGCGCTCGCATTCCGATCCGAACAGGTGGCCCACGGCACGCCGTCGGGCATCGACAACACCGTGGCGACTTTTGGACAGCCGCTCATCTATCGCAAGGGCGAGCCTCCGCAGATCCACTCGCTGGATCTGCCCCAGCCCATCAACTTCGTGATCGGCATGACTGGGGTCGAGAGCCTGACCGCCAAGATGGTGGCCCGCGTCCGCGACGGCCGGGCCAGGAACCGGGATGTCTACGACACGATGTTCAAGGGCATCGATGCAATTACCGGGCAGGCAATCGGCGCCCTCAAGCACAACGATCTCGAGCGTCTCGGCGAGCTGATGAATGTCTGTCAAGGTCTGCTGAATGGCCTCCAGGTGTCGAGCTGGGAACTCGAGGAGCTGATTCAGATCGCTCGCGAGAATGGCGCCCTCGGTGCCAAGCTGACTGGCGGCGGTGGCGGCGGATCGATGATCGCGCTCTGCCCGGACAATGCCGCCAAGGTCATGCAGGCGATGCGAGATGCCGGCTATCAGGCGATGGATGTTCGGATCGGCTGACCCGGTGAGATAACCGGACTCGCTATGACAATGCTCGAGCCAGTCTTCGGCAGCCTTCTTCGATAGCCTCATCGTTGGCGAAGGTGAAGCAGAGGCGGGCAAAGCGATCACCGGTCAGCACATCACCCACCTGCTCGTCGGCGTCTGGGTAGAAGGCCCCACCGGGAACGAATGCGACCTTTTCCTCCACCGCGCGATCGAAAAGTGATCGGCTCGAGCCTCGGGCCAGCTCCAGCCAGAAAAAGAACCCACCCTGCGGCACATGCCAGGATGCGGCAGCGGCCGGCAAATGGCGCTCGAGGGCGGCCTGCATTGCCCGGCTCTTGCGGGCATAGGTGTCAATGATGTGCTGCAGATGCTCCTCGAGGAGGCCGCGGACACAGTACTCGGCCACCAGTGCCTGGGTGACGGTCGAGGTGCAGAGATCCTCGCCCTGTCGCATCAGCACCATCGCCCGGATGAGTTCCGGTGCGGCGACGGTCCACGCGACGCGAACTCCGGGCGCCAGCACCTTTGAGAACGATGAGGCATAGATCATCTGTGGTGCGTCGCCAGCCAGGGATTTGAGGGTCGGAAGAGAATCGCCGGAGAAACGGAGGCGGCCGTAGGGATCGTCCTCGAAGACCGGGATCGCCAACTCGGCGGCGAGCCCGATCAGACGCTGTCTCCGCTCAAGGCTCATGCAGGCACCCGAGGGGTTGGAGAAGTCGGGCACGGTATAGATCAGTTTGGGACGGTCACCGGTTTCGGCAACGACCTTTTCGATGACTGCCGGCAGAGCGTCCACCACCATCCCGTTGCTATCGGTGGGCACGGTGGCGAATCGCGCACCGGCGTTGCGCAGGCAGTGAAGGGTGCCCGGGTAGGTCGGCGCTTCCACCACCACCACATCCCCAGTATCGAGGAGAGCACGGGCAATGAGGTCCACCGCCTGCTGTGAGCCAGACGTGACGAGCAGCTCTTCAGCCTGTGGACGATAGCCGAGACGGCCCGCCATCATGTCGATGATGGCGTCGCGCAGCGGCGGGTAGCCCTCGGAGGCGCCGTATTGGAGGACGGTTCTCCCGTCACGTTCGAGAACGTTGGCGCACGATGCAAATCCCTCGACCGGAAAGGTGTCGGGGTCTGGAAGGCCGCCCGCGAAGGAGATCATCCCCGGTTGCTGGATGACTCTGAAGAGTTCGCGGATCGGCGACGGTTGCATCTTTTCGGCAAGAGCGGAGAAACGAAACAGTGAGTCCAGTTGATGTTCCATGGCGCTGGGATTGTACTCCTCCTACGTCCTTCTTCGTGCCCGAGATGCCAACCCTCTACTGAGCGGATTCGCCACCGAGTATGAGGAGCCACCCTTCGCATTGTCTGTCTCAATGGCGAGGCAGCTTCAATGGCAGGATCCAGACAATGCGAAAAGTGGCACCTGGCGCTGCTCGGTGGTAGGTGCTTTTCTCCAGATGCGCTCCAGACTTCCGACGCTTTATGGGTGGTGGGTGGCCCGAATAGCCGTTGAGCCGTGAGGCCCTCACGTCATCATTCCTCAGTCAGGAACACCCGATAGTCCTCCGCGAGATCCTTTGCCACCGCTTCGATGATCCGCTCTCCGGCTTCGACCGACGCCAATTCTGGGTGGGAGCCCATCCGGCCCTCGGGGTATCGACGGCGAAAGTCCGCGGGACCGAAGACATGGGACGAGGGTGCAACCTCGGGATCGAGGTCGGCAGTTTTGAGATGGCCGGGATAGGCGGCGGAGGCGATCGAAACCTCGGAAGCCGACGCGTGGTCACCGTCTTTGTCGTCAAAGATTTCCACGCTCAACTCCTGCGCCGATGGGGTCGCCCACCATTCTCCGTTGAGACACCGCAGATCATCTCCGTCATCCAGGAGTTGGGGTGCCTCGGCATAGGCTTCGAAGAAGGCGGCGTTGATGGAAGCCGTGTTGCCGCCGTGGCCGTTGACAAAGAAAAACCGGCGGAAGCCATGGCGCGCCAGCGACAGAATGACGTCACGCACGACCGCAATCAGGGTCGTCGGTCGCAACGTCACCGACCCCGGAAAACGCATGTGGTGTTCGGACATCCCGACCGTCAGGGTCGGTCCGACGACCGCGTCCGCCAACTCGCCCGCCTTCCAGGCGAGAGTTTCCGCACAGATGGCGTCGGTGCCGATCAGGCCGGTCGGACCGTGCTGCTCGGTGGAACCTATAGGGATGATGATCCCCTTCGAACCACCCAGGTACTCTTCGACCTCGGGCCAGGTCATGAGCTGTAGACGCATGGTGTCTCCTTTGTGGGAAGTGTAACCCGTGTCGGGTGGGTGAGTGGGGTGGTATGACGGGGGTATTATCGATATGAGCTGGAGGTGATATGGGCGCCTATTCCAATCCGAAGCTTATTCTCAATTTTGCCCTGTGTGTGGCGATCGCGGTCGGGGTTCCGGCGGCAGCCTCGGATCCGTCGTCTCTCAATGCGCTGGGATTCTTGGAGGGCCACTGGGCCGGCGGATCGGGTCGCGTCGAAATGGAGGAGATCTGGATCGGTCCCAAAGGCGACGTCATGCTCGGGTTGCATCGCGATATGGCCTCCGGAAAACTGGTTTTCTTTGAATATCTCCGAATCGAGCACCGGGACGGAAAGGTGATATTCATCGCGAGCCCGCGGGGCGAGGGAACAACGAGCTTCGCGCTCGTGTCCCTCGAAGGGCAGCGCGCGGTCTTCGAAAACCTCAAGCACGATTTTCCGCAACGGATCGTCTATCAGCGCGAGGGTGATCGGTTAACGGCGCGGGTCGAAGGAATGGTCGATGGAGAGCTCCAGAGCAAGGAGTGGGCGTGGGATTTGGTCGAGTGAATGACTCTTGACCTTTTGCTCTGAACCTCTATCGGGATCGGATTGAAATCACGTACCCAATGTAAAGTGGAGAGATGGCGACCTGGGCGATCGGTGACATTCATGGCTGCTGGCTGACCCTGCAGCGCCTGCTCGAAAGCATCGAGTGGGACCGCGAGCGCGATTCCCTGTGGTTCGTTGGCGATCTCGTCAATCGCGGCCCGTCCTCTCTCGAAGTCTTGCGTTGGGCGTATGAGAACAGAGGTCGACTCACCGTCGTGTTGGGCAACCATGAGCTCCACCTCCTCGCGCGCGCCGTTGGCGTGGCGAAGGGAAGGAAGGAGGACACGCTCGACGAGATCCTCAACGCCCCTGACCGAGAAAATCTTTTGGCATGGTTGAAGTCTCGTTCCTTGATGCACCGCTTCGGACCCTACGTGATGGTGCACGCAGGACTGTCGCCGGATTGGAACATCGAGCTGACGACTGCTCTGGCGGATGCGGTGGCGGCGAGCATCGGGGGTTCCGACGGCGATGAGGTGATCCGGAAGCTCTACGCCGGTCGCAAGGCCGTCTGGACACCTGAATTGCGCGGAGACGAACAACTGGCTGCCACCACCACAATCTTTACTCGGATGCGGATGGTCGATACCGACGGGCGAGCACGACTTGAATACGCCGGACCGCCGGGTGTTGCACCCGATGGCTGGAATCCCTGGTACACCCGGTCGCCCGTTCGCAGTCAGGGTTATCGGCTGCTCTTTGGACACTGGGCACAGTTCGGTTTTTACCGCGCTCGCGACGCGGTGTGCCTCGACTCTGGATGTGTCTATGGCGGGAGGTTGACCGCGCTGTGTCTCAACGACGGGCAGGTCGTTCAGGAGCCGGCAATCGACGGCGCCGTCAAAATAGAGTAAAGGCGGAACGATGAAGACCCTGCTCGTGATGCGACACGCAAAATCTGATTGGGGAGCGACCTCAAGCAGCGATCACGATCGGGTCCTGGCCCGGCGCGGGATCAGGGCGGCTCGGAAGGTTGGGAGGTTTCTTGCTGATTCGGGATCGACCCCGGATCTCGTCCTCAGCTCGACCGCGGTCCGTGCTCTCTCCACTGCCGAGCTTGCGGGAGAGGCTGGAAACTGGGGCTGCGAAATCATCACCAGTCGAGACCTGTATGCCAGCGACCCGGAGTGCGTCCTCGATGTGATTCACGAAACTGGGGCAGGGGTCCAGCGACTGCTGATTGCCGGTCACGAACCCACCTGGTCGACGTTGGTTAGCTGGCTCATCGGCGGAGGCAGGGTGCGAATGCCGACCGCCGCGGTGGCGTGCCTCGATCTGCCTCGTGGCGACTGGATCGATCTCGCCCCCGCGACCTGTGAGCTTAGGTGGCTGGTCACACCGAAGACGCTCAAAGGGAATTAGAAATTTGGAATTATGAATTAGGAATTGGGAATTCTAGCCACGCACCCGTTCAGACACAAGATGCAGGATGCAAGATACAAGATAAGAAATGGGTGCAGTACTGCTTCGGGTCGGTAGGCGGATCTCGGATCTTGCATCTTGAATCTTGGATCTCGCATCTGCGTGACTTGGTGACCGCGTTAGAATAGCCACTACTGATGGCGAATCCGAAAAAGAACAAAAAGAAATCCAAAGTCAGCGCGGTCAGCTTTCCGCTGCGAGTGGCCTGCGTCGACATGGGTTCGAACGCGATTCGTTTCCTGGCTGCTGAATTCAGAGATGAAAGCGAGTATACGATCCTGGCAGCCGAGCGACGTCCGGTGCGACTCGGTCACAGCGTCTTTCTTTCCGGAGTGCTCGATGCCCAGGCAATGGATGAGGCGGTGGCGGCGCTCTCGGCCTTCAAGGGCCAAATGGACACTCACGAAATCGAGCACAGCCGTGCAGTCGCAACCAGCGCCGTTCGAGAAGCATTCGCTCTATCTCATCTCACATTCCGAACTCCCGAGCTTCGGTCAGACCGAAATGTCGATGATTGCCAACGTTGCCCGATACCACCGGAAGGCCCATCCGCAGCTTCACCACTACACCTTCGCGGCGCTGGCTCCGGAAGAGCAGGATCGGGTGGCGAAACTGGCGTCCATCCTGAGAATCGCTGATTCGCTTGACAGTGAACACACCCAGCGGGTGATCGGCGTCAACGTGGTGATCACCGAAAACGAGGTCTCGTTGTGGATCGACGGGACGGCCGGGTTGCTTCTCGAGGGTTGGACTCTGAAGCGAAAGGCAGTTCTCTCCAGCAAGCTCTTCGGGCGCACCATTTCGTTACGCTTCCTGGGAGAAGAGCAACCGATGGAAACGGCTGACGGATGACGACGACCAGACTCACCTGCGGCTGGTGCGGCTGCCGACCACCGCTGTAGCATTTCTCGATCTACGGCACGGGAGCTTCAGAGAACTTGCTCCCTCCACATGTGAGCTGAGGGGGCTGGTCAGGCCGAGGATGTTGGACGGGAAATCGCGGCTCTGTGGCGCTCGGCCTCATTCCACACTCAGCTCTTCCGAGCCTCGCCGGCCTTTTGGCGACAGGCGGTGCGGGCGTTTGCGGCCTGATAATTGAAACGGCCGGCCCTCGCGGGCCGGCCGGCGCGTTGGTGTGCTTCTATTCTACCTGGAGGATCGTCAGGGTCACGTCCCGCTTGGTACCCAAGGTGATGGTGACGGTGACATCTCCATCGAGCATCGCCGCATATTCCAACAGACCCTCGTCGATCATGTTCTCGAGCTCTCTGACCATCATCTGGTCAACCACGATCTCGGTCATCCCATTGTTGAGATCAGTAAGGTCCATCAAGGCGTGTGGCGTATCCGCGACCAGTGCGTCGATCATGTCGTAGATCTCTTCGTCGACGATGCCTTCGGCGGCGTGGTGGCCGAAAGCCACTGCTCCGATAGAAAGCGCGAGTGTTATTGCGATCAGCTGATAGGTTCTCTTCATATTGTGCCTCCGATTTTCTCGAACCAGTTGACGATTGACCGCTGAGCCGTCGGTGTATTGATACCGCTGGCCCGTGGCCCAGGCGAGGCACCGGAAAAAAGAATACAGTTGGGCGAGCAGCAATAACCGTGCCAGCGCCGGGCGGAATCGACGTTCGCGTGGTTATTGGTTTCTTCGGCCGAAAACTGAACGAGCCGGGTCCTACTGACACACACTCCGGGTCCTACTGACACGAGTCAATTCGTTCGCCAATCGCTCGTGGGCCGCGATGTAGAATAGGCGCCAAGTCCTCGGTGTGGCCGTCCGCATGACCAGGTCGCTACTTAAGGAGTTGCTATGGATCGAATACGTTGCGGTTGGTGTGGGAAGGATCCCCTCTACGTGGCCTACCATGATGAGGAGTGGGGTGTACCGGTTTATGACGACCAGACCCTCTTCGAGTTTCTAACCCTCGAGGGTGCGCAGGCGGGTCTGAGTTGGGCGACGATTCTTAAAAAGCGCGAGGGCTATCGTTTGGCGTTCGACGGCTTCGATGCGGAGAAAATTGCACGGTACGACGGGATCAAAATATCGGCCCTTCTCACGGATCCCGGAATTGTCCGCAACCAACTCAAGATCGGCTCGGCAGTCACCAATGCACAGGCTTTTCTGAACATCCGGGAAGAATGGGGCAGCTTTTCGGATTATATCTGGTCTTTTGTCGACGGGCGACCGATTCAGAACGCGTGGCGATCTCTGGCCGAGGTCCAGGCCAAAACCCCCCTGGCCGAGACCCTTTCCAAGGACCTCAAAAAGCGCGGTTTTCGGTTTGTTGGTCCGACCATCATCTACGCCCATATGCAGGCGACGGGGATGGTCAACGACCATTTGGTAGATTGCTTCAGATATCCGGAGATTGTGGCGATGTCTGCCGAACTCGCCTGACGGCCCCATTCGTTGCCGTACCCGTACCCGTCCCCGTACCCGATGCGTGGAAACCTGATCAACACGTCGGGAACGGGAACGGGGACGGGGACGGAGATCGGCCCGCTTTCGATCAGTGGTCGCGATCGGCCTCGGGTGGCAGATGCCCCAACATGATCATCTTGCGGATGAACGCCTTCTCTCGCCGAGCAGCAAGACTGTTCCAACTCTTGCGCATCTCTTCGAGCTCTGATTCCAATCGCGAGCACTGCTCGGTTTCGGCGTCTCGTATGGCTTTCTTGAGCTCCACTGATTGCTCGCGCAGATGTCGCATTTCCTCGAGCAGTGCTGCCTCTTCATTCGACACATAAATCTTGGGAGAGCACGAGGGCTCGCTCTCGTCGAGGTCGCTCTGAACTACCGGAAGGTGTATATATTCGTCCGCCATTTCGTGATTCTACCGTGTTAGCCTTCGAAGGTGGGGAGGGAGATCAACCCAGTTCCCGTTTCGGGGGTCCAATTCAACGAGCGTCGTCTGACGGTGGAGGAAGGTGTCAGCCTCCGGCTCTACGATTGGCGGCCCGAAAACGACAATGGGGCCGACCCGATTCTCTTTGTTGCCGGATGGATCTCCCTGGTCACCGGCTGGGTGCTGCTGCTCGAAAAGCTGGTTCGCACCCGGCAGGTTTATTACCTCGAAACGCGCGAAAAGGAATCGGCGGAAATTTCACCGGATTTGATGCGGCCCTCGAGTTTTTTGGTTGCCCGTTTGGCCGAAGATCTTATCGAGGTTTCGAATCAACTCGGACTCGATCCCGATCGAACGGTTCTCTTTGGTAGTTCGATGGGTTCCAACGCCATACTCGAGGCCCTCAAAGGTGACCGTTTGCAGGCCAAAGCCGCCTTTGTCGTCGGGCCCAACGCAGAGTTCCACTTTCCATGGTGGGGTCGGCCGTTGGTCCATCTGCCGCCAAGGGTATACAGCGCAGCCAAACCTTTCGTCCTTTGGTACCTGCGCACATTTCGAGTCAATACGCGCGAGGATCCCGAGCAGATGGCCCGCTACGTTCGCACGGTTCGAGCGGCCGATCCAGAGCGCATCATGCTGTCGGCGCGAGCGGTGATCGACTATGACGCAACGCCCGGTCTCGACACCATCTCGTCACCGGTCGCCGTCGCTTACGCCGCCAACGACACCCTGCACGGTGAGGAGGAAGTCCAGAGAATAGTCGACGCGATGCCGCGAGGTGTCGCGGTGAAGTGTCCTTCAAATACGTACATGCACACCGCCGAGGTCGTTCATGATCTCGACCGCTTTCTTGCCGGATCGACCGAAGCGATGGAGCACCGGTGAAACGAAGAGGCTTCCCGCGTTGGTTGAAGATCCTGAGCATTTCCACTGGGGTTGTGTTGGTCGGGTTCCTCGCTCTCCTCATAAGTCTCGGCTGGTACGTCAAGCGACAGATGCTCGAATCGGGAGGCGGGCTGCGTGCGTCGATGGCGGCCTACGACGTCCGCCACTACAATCTTGCGGTACAGGTCGATCCAACGGAACAGCGGATAGATGGTCATTCGACGGTTTCGGTTGTTGCCCTCGAGCCGATTGAGATCTTCGAGATCAACCTCGACGACCGCCTCGAGGTGGTGTCAGCGAAGTCGGATAACACCGTGTGTACATTCCGGCACGCTGACGGTCTGATTACCGTCGAGCCGCGAGAACCCTGGGCAGTGGGTGAGCGGCACGAGGTGACCATCATCTATGGCGGGCAGCCGAAGGTGGCGCTGCGACCACCGTGGATCGATGGGTTTGTTTGGTCGGAGACCCCTTCGGGAGCACCCTGGATTGGAGTCACAGGCCAGGGCGATGGTGGCGACAACTGGTGGCCGTGCAAGGACCACCCTTCGGACGAACCGGACGAGGGCATGGACATTGCTCTCACCGTTCCGTCGGATCTGGTCGGACTCTCGAACGGTAGATTGATCGACGAGGTCGACAACGGTGACGGCACCGTTACCTCGAACTGGCGGGTGAGCTACCCGATCAACAACTACCTGGTGACTGTCAATATCGCACCCTACGTCAGGATCGAGGAGCGCTACCAGGGGATCGACGGCACGCTCGACGAGTCGCTGGTTTTCTGGGTGGTGCCGGAGTATGAGCATTACGCTCGTGTCATGTGGCAGCAGATGCCGCGCGTCCTAGAGGTCCTCGGTCGACGTTTTGGCGAGTACCCCTTCTTTGACGACAAGTTCGCGGTCGCTCACGCCCCTTTCTATGGCATGGAACACCAGACAGTCGTGGCGTACGGTGCGCTCTTCACCGACAACGATTTCGGCTTTGACGATCTCCTGCTGCACGAGGTTGCGCACGAGTGGTGGGGTAACAAGATCTCTGTCTCGGATTGGGCCGACTTCTGGATTCAGGAAGGATTCGCTACCTATGCGGAGGCGATCTATGTCCTCGACACGCTCGGCGAGGCCCGATACCTCGATTACATGGCCCGCCTTCGTCAGCGGATCGATGATCGACATCCGATCGTTCGTGGAGAGGACCTGACGTCGTCGCAGGCATACTCGGGCGACATCTACTTCAAGGGTGCGTGGGTGCTTCACTCGCTGAATTGGCTGCTTGGGGATGAAGATTTTTTCACCGTTGTCTGGAGATTCGCCAATGACCCTGAGTACGCCTATGGACTGGTTTCGAGTCAAGCTCTAGCCGAATTGGTCTATGAAGTGAGCGGGCTCGAAATTGGCTGGTTCTGGGAACGGTACCTTCATCGGGCCGAGGAACCGCGGTGGCGGGTCAAACGGCGACTCGAAGGCGATCGTGATCGGGTCACGATCAGCTGGGATGATCCGGACTTTGAGATGCCCCTACCGGTGCTGGTGGCTGGTAGGGAACAGCGCGTCGAAATGGCAGGCGGCCGCGCGTCGTTCCTGGTCGATCGTGGTGCTCCCGTCGAGGTAGATCCGCTCGGGCGGGTTCTCGCGCGAGCGAGGGACTAGCCTGCATATCTCACTCTGACCATGCGTAGGCGTTGCCTGACTCGAAACCGTCGACAAAGATCATGGGTGACGGCGTGAGCGCCCGTTCCGGCCGCGAAAAGGAATGGCACCATGAACAATCGAAACCCTTGTCCTTGACGTGCTTGTTGTGGAGCTCGGTGAAGTCCTTGTCCTCCTCGGGCCCGTGGCATTGGTAGCAGATCGTGCTCTCAGGACCTCTGAGCGCGTAGCCCAATTCAGCCTCGAGATCGATCCTCGCACCGCTGCCGTGGCAGTCGTCGCAGGCCAGCGCGGCGTTTGCCGGGGAGACCTCGTGGTTGAGCATCTGAAATGTGTCTGTCTCGATCCAGGAGTACGGCTCGGTATCGGCCAGACCCATATTGACGAGACCCTGCTGAGCGGCCGCCGCAGCGTCCCCGGTTGCGAAGTACACCGAGGTGTCCAGGGCGAGGAGCTGGCTCGTACGATTGATGATCGGCTGTTCGGCGGTCTTGTACTTGAAGGCGAAGAGCTTGCTGTCCGCCCTCGAGGCGTGACCAACTGGTCGTGAGGTCGGATATCGACCCGTCGTTGGATCGGGCCGAGCGACGTCACCGAGAAGGTAGTTTTCGTTTTCTCGGTTCCAAAAACGGTATCGAGGAATCAGGTCATTCGATTTGATCGCGGCCGGGTGGTAGGGAACGCTTGGGCTGTGAGTGTCGAGCCAGGTTCGATGGGTCTCTGTCGCTTCGGTGGCGGCACCACTGTCGGAGGCGTCCTTGGCGTAGACGGGGATATGACAGGTCTGACAGGCAATCCGTGCGACGTGGCGGTCGATTGTGCTTCCGGGATGCCCGCTGGGGGTCGCCATCTCCGCGTGGCAATTCGTGCATTCGAGGACCGCGGCCGAGTCAGTCGGCCGAAGATCGGAACCACGACCCGCGAATCGATGAGCGGTGACCGTGTGGCAGTCCTGACACTGCAGATCCTCACCGGTGGTCGCCATGTGGACGTCGAATACGGAATCGTTGGTGAAAGCGTGCGCGAGGCTGAGATCGCCGCGCTTCACGGCGTCACCACCGCCGGCCTTAGCGTGGCATTGGAGACAATTGAAGCGCGTCGGTTCATGCACTGTTTGTGCCGCCTCGTCCATCGATATGGTCATGGCGTCGGTGTCGGGTACGAAGTTGCCGTCGACCTTCTTCCTCCGATAGGAGTCCTGATGGCATATCAGGCAGTCGATGTTTTCGAGCTCGGTTTGAGTTGAATCCGGACCGGGCCTCGCGCCGAGGCCGATGTGACAGTTGCCGCATGCGTTCCAATTTCCGAGGATGTTGACGCAGTAGCTGTTGACGCCGCCGGCGATCTTGCCCTGCATCGTCGGCCCCGTCACCATCTGGGGCGAGTCGCCCTGCCACTGGTACATCACTGACCCATGCACCTCGGTTGCCTCGTCCTGATGGCAGGCGAGACACGTTCCGGGGCCGGACCATGTGAGCCCATCATGCTCCTGGGCTGTTCCCACCGATGTCGGTAACAAACCGATCCAGAATATGGCTGCCACAGCAGGTCCAATGATGGTCCGAAGAGTGAACGCTGGGTACGTCATCATGTCGCCCCTCTCAATCGAATCTAAGGTTTGGTTATATGCTCATATATCGAGAATGGCGAGTGATAAAGGTCACATCGGTGATCCGTTGCCGGTAGGATTCAGCTGGCCAACGTGCCGTGATCGAATCTGATTACGACGCCTTTGCTCTGCGGGAGAATGTCACCACGAAGACGCAGAGTGCGACCAGAACGATGGTGCCGATGACCTCGCCCGGGATGCCCTCGAAGGCATGATCCGACAGCAAATGGATTGAGTTTTTGGCTGCTGTCGAGCCGGTGATCTGTTTGATCACTGCACTTGCGATGGCGTCGAAGGCGCCGATGATGGCGCCGCCGGCAATCAAGCCTGAGGCCATCAACACACCTCGAGCCGTTCGGGCCTTGACGTCTTCATCAGAGTCATTGGCGCGCCGCCGGGCAACCAGCCAGGACAGAATCCCGCCGAGCAGTACCGGGGTATTGAGCTCCATCGGCAGGTACATCCCGAGGGCGAAGGCCAATGGCGGTACGCCGGTCATGCGAAGTATCAGGGCCAGCAGAACACCGAGGCCGAAGAGGTACCACTGGAGCGGCGCCGTCTGTGCTCCGAAAATACCGACCAGGATTTCTTTCATGGCCGAAGCCTGCGGCGCCGGGATCGCGGCGGTGCCAAAACCCTGGCCCGGATCGGCCTGGGCCATCACCCACATCATGATGCCGCAGAAGGTTGCGGCAACTGCGGTGCCCGCAAACTTGAGTCCGAGCTGGCGTGCGGGGGTTGCGCCGATCCAGTGACCGACCTTGAGGTCGGACGCGAGCGCACCGGAGGCCGCGAGCGCAGTGCAGACGACCCCGCCGACCATCATTGTCACGAACATTCCGTTGCCGCCCGTCAGCCCCATCTTCAAGAGGACGAATCCGGTGACGATGAGCGTCAGCATGGTCATCCCCGAGACCGGGTTGGTGCCGACGATCGCGATGGCTCGCGCCGCAACCGGTGCGAAGAGGAAGGCGATGAACATGACGATAACGACTGCCACGGCGGCGTAAGCGAACGAACCGCCGATACCAACGCCGAAGCTAAAGAAGAGGAAGGCGGCGAGGGCGAACAAGACCAATCCGACAATCGCGAAGCTGCCTGGAAGGGACCGATCGATACGAGGAACTTCGGTGACCGAACGCTCATCCTGGTGGCTCATACCGACGATGTTGGCACCGATCGAACGCACCATTGAGGGCAGTGAAGACAGGATGCCGAGAATGCCGGCACCGGCAATGCCGCCGACGCCGATGATCCGGACGTAGGATCTGAAGACCTCTTCGATGGACATCTCTGAGATGGGGATGCCACCTGGAGGGAGAATCCCCGGAATGTTGCTGCCTATCGCGTGAACCATCGGTACCAGCACGAAGTAGGAGAGGAACGATCCGGCGCAGATGATGGCCGCGTAACGGATGCCGACGATGTAGCCGATGCCGATGATGGCGGCATTGTTGAGGAGGCGAAGGGTCATGAACTGGCGCTCGAGAACCTGTCCGAGACCAATCGCACGGAAGCTGAGCAGCTCGGCCCAGGCGTGGAATGTGGTGGCAAACCCGTCATACGCTGCGCCGAGTGCGGCCGCCATCGCCAGGGTCTTGGCCTGGCCGCCGACCTGCTCGCCGGAGATCAAGATCTCGGTCGTTGCGGTGCCTTCAGGCCACGGCAGTTTGCCGTGGAGTTCGACCATGAAGTGATATCGAAGTGGGATCAGGAAGAGGATGCCTAGGCAGCCGCCGAGAAAGGAGACGATGATGACCTGGAGCACAGTTGGCTCGGCGACTCCGGACCCTGCTTCCGCGGCCAACATATAGAGCGCGGGGATCGTGAACACCGCGCCCGCAACGACGTGCGACGAGTTGGCGCCGATCGATTGCACGATGACGTTTTCGAGGATCGTGCTGCGGCGTGCGAAGAGGGGTGACAGGCCGATGGCAAGAATGGCGATTGGGATTGCCGCCTCGATGCCCTGGCCGACCCGTAACGCCAGGTATGCGGCGGCCATGGAGAAGATGGCGCAGAAGAGGAGGCCCATGGTGACCGATCGCGCCGTCACCTCGTAAACTCCGGTTTCGTCCGGGACTACTGGAACGTAGGTCTCACCTGGTTCGAGCGGTCGGCGGGCATTGTCCGGCAGGCCCTCGATCCTCTTCGGCTGGCTGTGCTCCATGAAGGTACCTCACTTTGACTTTTCGCGACGCCGTAGTTTACATGGGTCAATACCCGCGTCAGCGTCCGCGCCCGCGTCCGCGTCCGATTGGGCTCAAAGGGGCCATGTCGCTCTGGGACGACCCGTCCACCCTCTTAAGACGCAAAGAATACGCCAAGATAATTTTCGAGTTTTCGTGGTGGCAGGCCTTCACGGCCTTCGCGTCTTCGCGGTTCCAAAGTGATTGCGGTCGGAAGAGCCGTTCGTCGATTCGTTCCTCGTCAACGAGCCTTGAACGTCTTCTTGTACAACTTCCGACTGTTATCGTCGGCGAAGAGTTTGAAGTGTTCGGAGAACTCAGCCCGCAGTTTGCACTGACGTTCTGTGATCGCCTCAGTGAGGCGTTCCACCGGTACGAGGGTCTCCGCAGATAGGGTGTTTTGTTTCACGAACTCTTCGATGAGGACGAGTTGAATCACCGTGTCGTTGAAGTCACCGAGAGTTTTCTGCAGTTGTTTGAGCTCCCCGATGAACCGTAAGGTGATCTCGCGGGGATACAGATCGGAGAAAAACTCGAGAAGATAGCGCAGCTTCTTGCCGTCGATCCGGAGTTGGTGAAGCAGCGTGGCCGGGTGCTCGATATCGATTCCGGTGCCGCGCTTCCACATCCTACGGTGTGCCTTGAGGACTCGCGGGCCCGATACTTCGATGATCGGGGAGGATGCGAGCGGTGGCCAGACCTCCTCTTCTCCACCGGTATCCAGAAACCGGCCCCAGTTTTCGATCAAATTGTGAAATCTCTCCGACAGCAGGGCAGCTCGAACGAGGCCATGTTGCAGTCGGCGTTTTTCTCTCATGGAAATTTTCAGAGGGCCAAGGGCGCCGTCATCGATTTCGGACTGATGTCGATAGCCGTCCATTTCAAGGAGAAACACATCCAGGTCTCGGCACGGACCAGTGACGTCACCGAGCCAATTGAAATCGGGCCGGAATGTGTCCATAACCGACGATGGCAGCACACC